>WNFC01002628.1_pt1 | contig 24469 bp, 17 predicted proteins | sample 5400541 | NCBI WGS metagenome assembly WNFC01 (sample SAMN13153342, study PRJNA577476) | soil metagenome | isolation source: 120 cm saprolite under Douglas fir tree site 2 hole 2 replicate 1 | place: USA:California | collected 2015-04-18
GGCGATGCGGTCGAAGCTCTTGCGGTCGATGCGCTGGAAGCTGAGCGAATCGCCCGGCGCCAGGAAGACCGGCTGCTCGCGGCGCTGGTCGAACATCCAGAGCGGCGTGCGGCCGATCAGGTGCCAGCCGCCTGGGCTTTCGAACGGGTAGATGGTCGTCATGTCCATGGCGATCGCCACCGACGAACGCGGCACGCGCACGCGCGGTTGGGAGCGCCGCGGCAGGGCGAGCGCCTGGTCGAGGCCCGCGACATAGGCGAGGCCCGGCATGAAGCCCAGCACATAGACCTTGAACGGCGAGGCGAGGTGGGCCGCGATCACCTGGTCCGTCGTCTTCTTCGTGCGCTTGGCGACGTCGGCGAGGTCGGGCGCGAATTCGGGATCGTCGTAGCAGCAGGGGATCGACACGCGGCGCGTGGCCATGTCGGCCGGCAGGCCGCGGGCGATCAGCGCCTCGATCTCGGGCTCGAGCTTGCTGCGCGACGTTGCGATGGGATCATAGCTCACCATCAGGGAGCGCATGGTGGGCACCGTCTCGACCACGCCCGGCAGGCTGCCGGTGGCCCTGGCGCGGCCGATCTCGGCGTGCAGCGCCATCACCTTGCCGTTAATCTCGGGCGAGATTTCGTTGCCGAACTCAACGGTAAAGGCAGTATCGCCGCAAGACAGGTATCGAACGCTCACGTCTGCTAGGATAGCCGCCTTGGGGCGTATTCCGATAGCGCGGAATTGCGCTTCGCTTACACTCGGTGTCATCCCGAGCGAAGCGAGGGACCTTTAAGCGATGTTGGCCAAAGGTCCCTCGCTTCGCTCGGGATGACAACATCTCTGCTCGAGGAGTTTGCCATGGCCGCCACCAATTCAGGCTTCGTCAACATCAACTCCGACCTGGGCGAGAGCTTCGGCCCCTGGGTGATGGGCAACGACGCCGAGGTCCTGAAGATCGTGAAATCGGCTAACGTCGCCTGCGGCTTCCACGCCAGCGATCCCACGGTGATGGTCGACACGGTGAAGCTCTGCCAGCTGAACGGCGTCTCGATCGGCGCCCATCCCGGCTTCGCCGACCTGCAGGGCTTCGGCCGGCGCGTCATCAACCTCACCATCAAGGAGCTCGAGGCCAACATCGCCTATCAGATCGGCGCGCTGCAGGCGATCGCGGCCCTGCATGGCGCCAAGGTCACGCACATGAAGCCGCACGGCATGATGGCCAACATGTCGGCCGAGAGTCCCGAGATGTCGGAGGCGATCTGCCGCGCGACCAAGGCAGCCGACCGCGACCTGATCTTCCTGGCGCAGGCCAACACCGAGCAGGGCAAGGCGGCGCGCAAGGCGGGCCTGCGCGTGGCCGAGGAGGTGTTCGCCGACCGCACCTACACGGACACGGGCTTCCTGACGCCGCGCAAGGAAGCCAACTCGATGATCAAGGATGCGGCGCAGGCCGTCGCCCACGTCCGGCGCATGGTCGACGAGCAGGCGATCTACTCGACCTCGGGCAAGCGCATTCCCTGCCAGGTCGATTCGATCTGCGTGCACGGCGACGGTCCGACCGCCGTCACGGTCTCCAAGGCGGTGCGCGATGGGCTGGAGGCCGCAGGCATCCGCATCGTGCCGCTGCCCGAGATGCCCAACCTCAAGCACTGACGCCTCCCTTCCTCCCCCAGCTTCGCTGGGGAGGTGCCCGCGTAGCGGGCGGAGGGGTCATGCGCCGTCGATGAAGGGCATGACCCCTCCGGCAAAGGCGCTGTAAACAGCGCCGACGCGGGCCACCTCCCCACTTCGGGGGGAGGTGAAAAAGATGATGCCGTCACTCGAATGTGACCGTTGCCGGGCCTGTCCAGTGACGGAGCCTCGTTCATAGTTCTCCGGCCGTCCATGAAGACGGATAATCAGGGAGAGATAATCGTGAACAGGCTCATCGTCGCGGCCGTCGCTGCCGCTTTCGTCGTCTCGCCGCTTGCCGCTCAGACACCGCCGACACCGCCGCCGCCACCACCACCCTACGGCGTGGGCATCGGCTTCGATGCGGCCAAGAAGGCGCTCGCCGCCGCCGAGGCGGAGGCCAAGAAGAACAACTGGCCGGTCGCCATCGCCGTCGTCGACAGCTCGGCCAAGCTGGTTGCCTTCTCCAAGATGGACAACACGCAGCATGCGAGCGTCGACATCGCCATCGGCAAGGCCGTGACCGCCAACAACTTCAAGCGTCCGACCAAGGCATTGCAGGACGGCATCGCCCAAGGCGGCGTCAATCTCCGCATCCTCGGCCAGCCTGGCGTCACACCACTGGAAGGCGGCGTGCCGATCGTGGTCGACGGCAAGATCGTGGGGGCCATCGGCGCGTCGGGCGTCTTGAGCAGCCAGGACGCCGAAGTGGCCATGGCGGGAGCTGCTGCGGCGGCGGCTAAATAGCCGCGAGATCTTCCGCCCGCCATTGGTGACACAGCGCGCCCCATCGCGCTGAAGTGCAAGCGCAGTGGACATAAAGTCCGCTCGCTGAGTCCTGCGCGTGCCGTAGCGTGCCTCTCCGTAACCGCCAAGTTGACGGGCTGATTGACGGGCATGCAACGCACGAAACCCGAGCGCACAGCAAAGGAGCAAGGCTTTGCTCCCGACGATGACGATACCGTGATGGTATGGCGAAGCGCGGCTGGAAAGCAGCACTCGCCGGCTCCTGGTCAACAGCAATGGTGGCCTGGCGATCCCAGGCTACCGCGGCATCCGCCTACGCCAGCGTAGCGTATCCTCAATCTGGCTCGCGAGATTGCGCGTTGGCTTCCACCCCAGCTCGCGTTCAGTATGAGCGATGTTTCCCACAAGCTTGGGCGAATCGCCAGGGCGACGGGGCCCCACGTTGTACGGCACCTTGCAGCCGGCAATGCGCGCTGTCTCTGCCAGCACCTGCATAACGCTGTAACCAGTTCCGCATCCGAGATTGAAGCAGTTGTGCACTCCCGCAGTCGGCTGTCGCTTCAGCCAGCCTAGCGCAAGCAAGTGGGCCTCCGTCAGGTCCGTCACATGGACAAAATCGCGGACGCACGAGCCGTCTGGAGTATCGTAGTCGTCGCCCAACAAGGTGAGTCGGGGACCGAGGCCGAGCGCCGCGTCGGCGGCAAGGGGGAGCAAGTGAGTCTCCGGTGCATGGGCCTCCCCAATTTCGCCGCCGGCATCAGCGCCGGCCGCATTGAAGTATCGCATGGAGGCCGAACGTAGCCCGCTCTCAGCCGCGGCTGTAAGTGCCCGCTCCACCATCGCCTTCGACTCGGCATAAGGGCTGATGGGCGCAATGGGATGCGTTTCATCGAGGAATTCCTTCTGCGGCAGGCCATAAACCGCACAGGTGCTTGAAAACACGAAGCCGTCGACGCCGTGACGCAGCGACGCCGCGATCAGCGTGTCAGTCTTAGTCGCGTTGTTGCGCAGATAGCGTTCTGGCTGCTGCACGGACTCGCCTACTTCAATGTATCCCGCCAGATGGATAACGGCGCGCGGCCGATGATGACGAAAAACTTCCTCGAGTCGGTCCGCATCGCCGATATCGCCGCGTTCGAGCGGTCCCCAGCGAACAGCCCATGTGTTGCCTTTCTCAAGGTTGTCGTAGCAAACTGGAACAGCACCCGCCTCTGCCAGCGCTTTGCAGATGTGGCTCCCAATGTAGCCCGCCCCTCCTGTAACCAGAACAGTCCGGCTCATTGTCTTTGGCCATGCCAAGGAACGAATGAATTCAAGAGAACATTCTCCCACCTTGCTTGTGCGCCGAGTTGCGCCGACCAGATTTCCGTATCCTTTGATATGGTAATTTCGCGTCAGGGGATAAGGGGGCTTTTTGTGACGAAGGAGATCGCGAGGCGACTTCCGGAGTCGTCGTGGGCCTATTGTCGGTTGGCGAGAGTGTTTTGGGCTCTGCAATATGAGCTCGCACTCGAGGTGGCCAAGGTCGCATGCGCAGAACTTGCTGCGGATGCACTTGATCGCGGGCCGCACCTTCGCCTGGTACGAACCTGTGAGTGGCACCAGGCGCCTCGTCTTGATCACACGCTAAGTCATTCCTTGGTCACACCTTACACATTTCTTTGTTCCACCTCGGTGGACCATCACCGTGGCACATTCATTGGCGTGGGAAGGCAAAAACTTAGCGGCTAACGACGGGGCAGTGCCTCGCCAGAGGTTGAAACTGCCTCTTCTGTAGCCATGGGATGGGGATCCTTAAATGGGGATACGCGCGGCGGTAGCAAAGGGATCCGCAGGGCCGCCACCAGCTGTCCTCTTTGTTGCGACCACTCATTGGCCCTTTACGACTAGGCTGTGCCTGGCAATGGCCGAGGGAGGCTTCGACGTCAGGGCAATAGCGCCCAAGCGCCACGCCTTGCACCAGATGAGTTCGATTGCCACCGAGCGTCTCGGCCATTCGCGCAGGCAGGCCATTGCCGACATCTCTATGGCGATCATGCGCCATCCCCCAAGGCTGATAATCCCTGGCGACGAGATGGCCATCGACTACCTGCGCACTCTTTATGCGCGGTCCGTTCGCGGATTAGGCAGCGATCCATCGCTTCTGGCGCAGCTCATTGAATCGTCTATGGGGTCGCCTTCGTCATTCGTGTTCAGTCATCAAAAGAGTCGGCTTGTCTGTCTGGCTAAGGAAGAAGGCCTTTTGGTTCCAGCGACCGACGAAGTCCGCGACATTGGTCACCTACGCGAGTTGATCGCCGACAGAACCTTTCCCCTAGTGCTTAAGTGTGACGACAGTTTCGGCGGCCAAGGGGTACGGATCGTCGCCGACCGTCGGGCAGCAGAGCAAGCTTTCTTCGAACTGCGCGCTGTTGTCGGTTGCCGGGGCGCGCTTAGGCAAGCCATCAAACGGCTCGATGTCGCTCCATTGCAGCGTTTGTGGCGCAGAACACCGACGATCACGCTGCAAACATATGTTAACGGACGACCGGCCAACCGCGCGATTGTTTGCAGACGCGGAGAGGTTCTTGCTGGCCTAAGTGTCGAGGTCGCCCAAACGCTCAACGCCACCGGCCCCGCGACGGTAGTTCGGGTTATCGACTCGCCGCAGATGACAGCAGCCGTCGCACGGCTGACACGTCGCCTTAGCCTTTCGGGGTTTGTCGGATTTGATTTCATGTTGGAAGGGGCCGGTGATCGTCCCTACTTGATCGAGATGAACATGCGGCCGACGCAGATTTGCCACCTGGCGTTCGACTCTGAGACAGACATGATCGGCGCATTGTCGACGTCCCTATCGGGAACGACACGCCGGCGGACGATGCTAAGCAGGAGCGCGCGCACTATCGCGCTGTTCCCACAGGAAACCTGGCGAGATCCAGCAAGTCTGCATCTGCAATCGGCTTACCACGATGTGCCCTGGCAGTCGCCCGAGTTCGTGGAGGCCTATCGCAGTCCGGTACCCGCCGATCCGAACTGGCTGACAGCCACTTTGGAGCCCGGCCGCCAAGTCCTTCAGAGATTTCGACACAGGGCGGCTCCTACAACCTGCACCACCGCCAGTGATCCAGCTTGAACGCTGGCATCGGTGCGCCCCAGTACCCCGAAGTCACCAGGTGGCAGCATGTCAGCAGATGTGGATGTCGTGGTAATTGGTGCAGGTCCGTATGGGCTGTCGATAGCGGCTCAACTTACCCATCGCCGTGTTGAACACCGCGTGGTGGGCCATCCCATGCAATTTTGGATGACACAGATGCCTAAGGGCATGCTGCTGAAGTCGGAGGGCTTTGCCTCCAACCTATACGACTCCGAGGAAAGCTATACGTTGGCGCGCCATTGTGCCCACCGCGGCTTGGCCTATGCAGACCTGGGCCTTCCCGTGCCGCTGCAAACTTTCATCGAGTACGGCTTGGCTTTCCAAGGCCAGCAGGTGCCTCACTTGGAAAAGAAGTCAGTCGTTACACTCGAGAGCGATGTGGCGGGATTCTCGTTGAGCCTCGACGATGGCGAGACGTTCAGGGCGCGCCGCGTTGTAGTAGCGATTGGCGTCGGTCATTTCAGCCATGTCCCCCACCGTCTCGAGCACCTGCCATCGGAACTGCTGACTCATAGCTCAGTCCACCATGACCTTAGCCGCTTTGAAGGTAAAGACGTAACCGTTCTGGGTGGAGGCGCTTCGGCAATCGACCTTGCGGCTCTGCTGCGCGAGGCAGGAGCCACAGTGCGGCTTGTGACTCGGAAGCCGCAACTGGACATTCACAGCCGGATGCAGCTGCCGCGTCCGTTAGCGGATCGGCTGCTCAAACCGATGTCTGGCATTGGGCCGTCGTGGCGATCTTTCTTTTTCACACACGCACCCGTCATCTTCCACAGCATGCCCCAAGCTCGGCGAGTTAGGTGGGTGCGCACGCATGTCGGACCAGCCGGCGGATGGTTTATGGCCGAGCGTCTGCTCGGCCGTATTCCAATACTGACAGGTTGCAATTTGCTCGAAGCTCATGTCGTCACCGATCAGGTGAAGTTGCGGTTCGCAACGAGCAACGGATCAGTTCAGACCCTCAGGACGGATCATGTCATCGCAGCGACCGGTTACCGTCCCGATCTAGGCCGTCTGTGCTTTCTCGGCCCAAAACTTTCATCGGCCGTAGCCTGCGTCGACCGCGCGCCGGTCTTGTCGTCGCACTTTCAAGCGAGCGTGCCGGGCCTGTACTTCGTTGGGCCGATTTCGGCGAACAGCTTCGGACCCGTGACCCGTTTCGCCGTGGGTGCCAAGTTCACTGCGCGACGACTTTCGCAGCACATGGCCCGCACCACGCCGGTGGCCAGGCGCATGCGACCGCCTGTGCTCACGCCCGGTGGCGATATGGTTGATGCGGCCAATCACCAGCTAAAGACGCTTCGATCGGCGAAGCGGGGGACACTCGACGAACCGTTGTCTGACAGTGACATGGGCCGGCGACAATTGCAGCGAATCCCATGAAAGTCGCTTTGGTTCATTACTGGCTGGTTGGAATGCGTGGGGGCGAGAAGGTCCTTGAGAGTCTATGCGGGCTTTTTCCGAATGCTGACATCTTTACGCATGTTTACGACCCAGCAGCCGTTTCGCCCGCTATCCGTCGGCATTTGGTGCAGACAACTTTTATCGCGCGTCTGCCTTTCGCCAGAAGCCTGTACAAAAATTACCTGCCACTCATGCCGATGGCCTTGGAGCAGCTGGATCTGCGCCAGTACGACCTGGTCATCAGCAGCGAGTCCGGTCCTGCGAAGGGCGTGCTGACGCGACCGGACGCCCTGCATGTCTGCTATTGCCACACACCCATGCGGTACATCTGGAACATGTACTTGGACTACAAACACTCGGTCAGTCCGTTAGTCCGCCCACTCCTGGCTTGGATAGCGGGATCGCTGCGGCGATCGGATCAGCATTCAGCAAGTCGCGTCGATTTATTCCTCGCCAATTCGAATAACGTCCGACGCCAGATCAGAAAATATTATGGGCGTGATGCGATAGTCGTGCATCCGCCCGTTGATGTTGGTGCTTTCCGAAGTGACGCAGAGCGGCACGAGGACTTCTACCTCGCCGTCGGCCAGCTCGTGCGCTACAAGCGCATGGATCTTGCAATCGAAGCTTGCAACCGTCTGAGCCGACGGCTCGTCATCGTCGGAGAGGGCGAGGAGTACAAGTCCCTGCGAAAGCTGGCCGGTCCTACCGTCAGCTTCCTCGGAAAGCAGGATTTGTGGATGCTGCGGGAGTATTATCGCCGTTGCCGGGCTCTGCTTTTTCCGGGCGAAGAGGACTTTGGAATCGTACCGGTCGAGGCCATGGCCGCCGGCCGGCCAGTGATCGCGTTGCGCCGCGGCGGCGCTCTTGAGACCGTGGTGTCGAACCGGACAGGCCTATTTTTCAATGAACCAACCGTCGATTCGCTTCAGCGCACAATGCTTCACTTTGAAAGCATTGAACAGTCATTCGATTCTGCCGCGATTGCCAGGCATGCCACGAAGTTCTCGCGGGCTGCGTTCGAACGCCAAATCATCGACGTTCTGCAGCAATACCAGAAGCAATATGCGCAAGGCTCAGACGCCCAGTTAGCCTTGCCGCTCACGCCGGCTTTTATCGTTCCGGCGCCCGCCGTTGTGACAGCGGACTGAACGCCATGTCTAACGTTGCCGATCCTTCAAATACGCTGCGAACGCAGGGTCGAACCCTTGTAACCGCATTACAGCGTCGAGCCGGACGAGGGCCGATTCTCCATGTCATCGGAGATGGCCGGCCGGGAGGAGGAACTACCTTCGTTTTGAATCTGACGTGTGCGTTGAGAACGTACGGTTTCGACCTCGTGATCGTGGGTCCGCGCGACAGTTACCTGCTCGACGAGGCTCTTCGGGCCGGCACCAAGGTCATTGGCATGGACTTCGGGCGCCGACGGCATGCACCGATGTCTGCCTTGAAAATAAGGAGACAGATGCAAACGCTTGGTCCCGCCTTGCTTCATGTGCACGGCGCCCGTGCCGGTTTGCCAGTCGTCCTCAGTGGCGCTTGGGCCCGCTTGCCTATGGTCTACACCGTGCATGGACTGCACTTTCATCACAAGGCGGGGCTGGCCCATGCAGCCGGGCGAATGATGGAGGCGATATGCTTCAGGTGCGCCCAGGAAACGGTGTTTGTCTCCGAAGGCGATCGGACATTCGCCGAGGAGGAGGGAATTTTACAATCCGCCCGCCGTCACAGCGTTCTGTGCAACGCCATCCCCCCGCTAGAAGACGGAATCCGTGCGCAGGCAAACCAGGAGAAACAGTACGACATTGCCTTCGTGGGCCGGCTGGAGCCACAAAAGAACCCTCTGATCCTGGCCGACATCCTGGCTTGGCTTCGCCTTTCGAAGAAGAGCATGTGCATTATCGGCGGCGGGAGCCTGGAGGGTGAACTTCGACAGCGAATCGACGCGCTTGGACTATCCCAACAGGTGACGTGGTGCGGCCCGCTTGACCGCAATGCAGCGCTGCGAACGGCAGCACGCGCGAGGGTCATGTTGCTGCCATCGCTTTGGGAGGGCCATCCGCTAGCAGTGATTGAAGCCATGCAGCTCGGGCTTCCCGTAGTCGCCTCGGATGTGCCCGGTACGGCTGAAATCGTCGTTGATGGGGAGACCGGGTATCTTGTGCCGTCAACCGACGTCGCAGCTTATGCAACGCGCATTCAGGCACTGCTCGCGGACGACCGCCTTCGCAAGCGCCTGGGTCAGGCCGGTGCCGGTCGAGCACGCAAACTATTTTCCTTCGACGATCATGTGCGCCGCCACGTCGAGCTCTACGCCCGGCATTTTCGATTAGACGTCGAGTGTCAGCATGGGTAATCGCGGAAAGGCAACATCGATAATGCGAGCGGTCATCGCGGCCACTTGCATCACGTTTCTGTGGGGGCTCCCGTCAAATGCAGTGGCCGGATCGGATCCGATTGATGATGCGACGTCAAATCGCATTCTGACCATGATCAATGATCGAGCCGTGCCCGCCGGGCTCGGCGTAAACGTTCATTTTACCGATGGACATGAAAGCGACCTCGACCTCATAAAAGCCATGGGCTTCCGTCTTGTTCGGACGGATGTGCTATGGTCGGAGGTAGAAAGGGCGCGCGGTCATTACGATTGGGGACCCTACGATGCGCTGATTGGCAACGCCTATCGGCGTGGCCTCACACCCCTTTTAATCCTTGCCTATTCAAATCCATTGTACGCCTCGCAATGGAAGGGCGGCCGCGGACGACTTGATTGGGCTTACGAACCTCCCATCACCATATCGGCGCGCAACGCCTTCGTCGCCTTTGCTCGGGCAGCAGCTGAGCGTTATCGCGGACGGGTGATCTGGGAAATCTGGAACGAGCCGAACCAGACGTTTGGTAAGCCTGCCCGGCTCGATGCCTATATGGCATTGGCGGCAGAAGCCTGCCGTGCAATGCGCGCGGTTAATCCTGATGCCGCAATCATCGGCCCTGCCTCCGCGGGGTTCGCGATGAAGTTTCTAGAGGACTTTATCAGGAACGACACAGAAGATTGCTTCGACGGCGTCAGCGTTCATCCGTATCGGGACTGGGATCCCGATTCTGCCTTTATCGATTGGCATAGGCTTCATGCCGCTATTGCAAGAGGGCGCCACCGCCGGACAAAGCTCGCAATTGACAGCGAGTGGGGCTACTCGGTGCAGAGTGGCCCATGGACCGAGCAACGTCAGGCCGAATATGTAATGAGGTTATACCTCACCGACCTTCTTGCCGACGTAGCCATCACAATCATCTACGACTGGCGAAACGACGGCCTGGATCCTCACGATAAGGAACAGAATTTCGGACTGTTGGATTTTTACGGGAAGCCAAAGCCGGTCGCAGACGCTTTGATCGCAATGATTCGCGCCCTCGATGGCTCAACAGCCTTGGGCAAAATAAAGGCGTCTGCAAGGGCCGCTGCCGTGGCATTTGGCACCCCGAACGGCCCACTGAAAATCGCTGCCTGGTCGGTCGACTCCACGCCGATGGAATTGGTCTTAGGGCCAACTCTCTGCCTCGATACCCCGGAGTCGACCAGGCATGCGTGCGCCTCTGGGGGTGCAAGGATTCAAATAGACCCCATACGACTGAGCGTCAGTGGCAAGCCGGTCGTCGTCGAAGCGACGGTCAAGAGCTGCTCTACCGCTAGCAATGCCACTGCCACGTTCGCGTCGTGGTGCGACAGCCGTCCACCGACGGTCCCTTGATCATGGAAATCACAACAGTCTCGTGCTCACCAACCCTGCGTGCAACATGAACCAACAACCCACTATTTACTCTCCCATGCTGCCTGCGCAGGACTTGCCGCTGCAGGCGCCCGATCTTGGAAGTACCGTCGATAACATTTGGCAAATCGTCTGGCGCCGCCGATGGCAGTGCCTGTCGATGTTCGCCTGTGTTGCGCTCTTGGGGACGGTGTTCTTGATCGCGCAGACACCGCGGTACACGGCACATACTATTATGACTGTGAGTTCCAGGGACCCTGATCTGGCGACGACAGATAAGGTGGCCCCCGTTGCTCGCGCATCGTCTGATCGCGAGCCGGAGATCGAAAGCGAAATCCAGCTCATGCTGTCAAACCAGGCGCTGGCAAAGATCGTGCACGATCTGGGCCTGGATCACGAGAATGATCTGCAACGTCCGGTTTGGGATTCCGGCAAACTGGCAATGCTCCATACATTGTGGATTGCCTTGATCGACGGTGACATTGAGAAGCTACAAGACGGTTTGAGGGGAACACCGCATGCAAGCCCTGTGAATCCCATCGACGCCATCGTCGAGTCCCTAAAGAAGAGCGTGAAAATCGAGCAATTGGGACGGTCGGGGACGGTGGATATATCCTTCACGGCTCGTGATCCGGCCTTGGCTGCCAGAATAACCAACACGATAGCCGATGCCTACATCGAGAATCGACATGCCGCGAGAAGGTTCGAGGCCGAACGCGCGGCAAGTTTTTTAAGAACTCGGTCCGCCGCGTTGCGGCAAGAACTCGCCGACGCTGAGAGAGCGGTAGAAGACTTTCGAGCCAGTAGCGTGCTTGCAGATGGACGCGACATTGACCATCTGCGCGCGGAAATGGAGAAGGCTAACGACCAACTAACAGGCGCGCGAGTTGCGAGAGCCGCGGCGATCAGCAAGCTCGAAGCGGTCGAGTCGAGAGTCCGCAAGTACGGCATCACCGCCGCGTTGGAGTCGGGAGACGCCGGCGTAGTCACGCTCGATGACCGCCTCCGGGAGATGACAGCGCAGGCCCGCGCGAAGGTTGCCGGATTGGTTGACTTGGGAGACAAGCAGCCAGAGGCCCAACGCGCAAGGAACCAGGCAAACGTGCTTCAAGGAGAGGTGGTCTCGAAGGCAGAAGCGCGGCTAAGTAAGCTCAAATCGGACGTAACCGCTGCCGATCTGCAGATAGAACAGCTGAAAAGCTTGTTGCAAACATCTCGCTCCAATTTGGATCGCCTGAGTGTAGCTCTCATTACCTTAAAGGGCCTTGAGCGAACGGCCGGCGTATCGCGAGCGGTGTATGAGGCCCTCCTCAATCGTATCAAAGTCACTGAACAGGTCGGCTTCAACGAGGCAAATGGCTGGATCCTGTCGCGGGCGATCCCTGCCGTTAATCCGTCCTCACCCAAAATAATTCTCATAGTGGGCGCGACGCTGGTCCTGGCATTCGGGGCCGCCCTATCATTCGCATTGCTGGCTGAGCACAAAGCGGGTCGGACCATACTTAGTGCGCAGCATCTCATCGACAAGGGCCTGAAGTCGTTAGGGATCGTTCCGGATCTCGGACGTCGCGTCGATTCCATGTCAGCCGCACTCGCGACTACCGGCCAGACTAATTCTCCCTTCTCGGAGTCGATCGCAGGCATTTTTACTTCGCTCTTGGAACTGGCTCGGCATCGGAGCTCGGCGCTGGTGTTTCTGGTCACGTCCTCGTTGCCATTCGAAGGTAAATCCACGACCGTCATCGCCCTTGCCGCTAAAATGGCGGCCGCCGGCAAGCGGGTTCTTTTGGTCGACGCGGACCTGAGGGCTCCGCAACTGCACAAGGCTTTTGGCATCACAACGAGCCGCGGCGTAACAGATTGCCTCGATCCGTCTCGTGATCTGAACCACTCCATCCATGTTGACCAGAAGACCGGGATCTCAATATTGACCGCAGGCCAGGCTTGTCGAGAGCCACAGAACGTCCTGAATGCGCAGCGGTTGATCGACGCGATGCAAGATTGGCGTGCCTCCTATGACTTCATCCTCATCGATTCGCCGCCTGTCCTGCCTATTTCCGACGCTCGCATTTTGCTTCCTTTGACCGACTACTGCATTTTCGTGGCGCACTGGCGCAAAACGAAATGGCTTGCAGCGATGCATGCATTGCGGCTGTTGCAGGAGTCAGGTGCGCACCTCGCAGGCGTTGTCGTCTCGAAAGTCGACGTTAAACAGCTCGCGACCTATGAGTTTGCGGACTCCGAGATATATGGCCGTGCATACCAGCGGTACCTTTTAACGCACAGCGTTCAATAGTGCCGCCACAATGTCCGACCGAATCGCTCGAACCTACGTCGCGTCCGCTTTGTCGGTGCTTTGCGCTCTGCCATATCTCCTTGGAATACAGGAGCAAAGACTGAATGTTTGGTCGCTTGTGTTCACCTCAGGGGAGGGAGATCCGGCGAAACAAGCCGCGCTGCTCGTCCTTTATTGTGTCGGTGTTCTTCTTCTCATAGTTCAGGTGCCGCCGCGATGGCTGCTCTTTGTCGGCGCACCCCTCCTGATACTGCTCGCGTGGTCTCTGGTTTCGATAATTTGGTCAGTCAATCCGGACGGCAGCGCCAGGCGGCTCGTAGCCTTGTTTGGCACCGTGGCTCTTGGGGCCTTTGCTGGAATTCGCTTCGATGTCGCTGAATTCATACGGCTGCTGACAAAAGTAGCCGCCATCGTGATTGTTGCATCATTCGTCGTCGCAGTGGTCCAGCCGGAATTCGGTCTCGATCCCGAGGGCCGTTTGCGAGGCGTGTTCTTTCACAAGAACTATCTCGCTTCCTTTGCGGCCATTGCGATGTTCACGATTTTCCTGCGTTTGACTGTCAAGATGGATCGCAACGCGACGACGAAGGTGTTGCTCGGCCTGCTGTTCATTCTTTGCTTTTTCTCCCTCGCGCTGTCGCGATCAGCTGGACCCCTTCCAGCTCTGTTCGTGGCGTTGATGACGGTGGGCGTCGTTCAGGCAAGCCGCGTCAGTAATGGAATGTTTCGGTCGCTCGTGCCAATGGCGATCTCGCTCGGCGTCGTATGCGCTGGGGCGCTTGTGATCTTTGTTGGAGGGTCGATGTTCGAGCGCGGGGCCGACCTTTCGGGTCGCACGGAAGTGTGGAAGTTCGCCGCCCTGATGATCGAGCAGCGACCCTGGCTGGGGTATGGCTATGGTGTCTTTTGGTTGGGTGAAAATGCGCCCGGCGCAGCTTTTTGGAGATCATCTCTAAATTTCGTGCCCCATGCCCACAATGGATATCTCCAGCTGGCACTCGATACTGGTGCCATCGGTCTAGGCTGTCTGGCGGCCGCCTTGATCAGTTTTGCCATTAAAGTGGGCTTGCTGTTGCGCCACCGCCAGAACGCCCGCCTACTTTGGGCTGTCGGTTTCATTGCTTTCTTCTGCGTCATCAATCTTGGCGAGGCCGATGCATGGTTGGGAAACGACCTGCATACCATCCTCTTTGTCTACGTCATGGTGCATACGAATGTGGAATACGCCCGCTACACCGGCCTGGCCTTCAATCTCAGAAAATCCAAAGTGGCCCTTCGTACTCCTGGATCCGGCAGCTTCGCATGACGAGCCAGTCGAGCCCGCTTGTACCTGACCGACGACCGATCGGGCGAATAGTGACGCTGCTATGCGGCGCGATAACCGCCGCCGGCCTCGGGTTTGCAGTTCAGTTGGTTCTCTCGCGCACATTGGACGTGCCCAGCTATGGTCGTTTTGTCGCGATGCTCGCAGTCGCAAACGTTCTCTCACCGCTCGCATCTTGGGGGCTGGGATGGATGTGGCTCCAGGTGTACGGCAGCGAAGGGTGGAATGCGTATCGCTGGATTTCCGTTTCCTTGCGTGCGTTGGGGCTTTCGTCATCGGCCGCCATAGTTCTTATGGTCAGCTATCTATTGGTGAGTGAACCGACTTCATCTAACAACGTGATCATTGTCGTCATGGCGATGATCGTGATCATGCTGAGCCAAAGCCAGGTGGAGATCGTTTCGGCGCGCCTGCAGCTCGAGGAACGATACGGCCTGCTGACAGTTTGGCAACTCTTCGCCCCGGTTGGCCGCGCGCTCATCATTCTTGTGCTCCTCGAAGCTGGCTACCGTGATCGATTGAGCCTGCTTGTAGGCTTCGCTCTGGTAGCGACAGCTGCAAGCGTCTTTGCCATCGTGTCCTTCGAGAACGTCCGGCGTGGCGGTCTTAAGCTTGCAGGACACGGCCAGGCACCGCCGACGCCTCCACGTCAACCACCCCCCGAGCTGCGGCATGTGTTCACGGAGGCCCTGCCCTACGTCATGCAGACAATGTTCTTCCTCGTCGGCTCGCAGGGCATCGTGGCCATCATCGAGCGCCTGCTCGGCCCCCGCGATGCTGCCATCTACAACGTTGCCTTTCTTATCTTGAGCGCGGTGTATCTGATCCCGACCGTGATCTACACAAAGTACCTTGTCGGCAAAATCTTTCGATGGTGGGCGCAGGATCGGCAAATGTTCAACGCTGCCTTCCACGTCGGCGTGGCGGTTCTGCTGGGTCTCGGCCTCCTCTGCATGGCAATCGTGATGGTGGCCGCTCCGCTGCTGGTCTCTATTCTGTTTGGTTCGCAGTATGGCGACGCCGTTCCAGTCCTCATGATCCTGGCGATCGCGATCCCATTGCGTTTTGTCCTGCATACGTATGCCGCCGCTTTCTACTCGCGGCAGAATATGCTGCGTAAAGTCTGTTACTTGGGTATCGCGGTCGCGGCCGGCGTTGCCCTCAACTTGATCCTGACACCCCACTTTGGCCTTAACGGCGCGGCAATTTCCGCGGTGGCTGCGGATTTCTTGCTGCTTCTCCTCTACTTCCGGGGTGCGAGCGGGCATATCGAAGGCCTCGATGTCTGGTCCACCTTCAAGCCGAGTACTCTGCGCCGGTCGCTGGCCTATATTGGCAGGACTCGGGAGGTGCATTAGTGATCCACTCTAATTGCACGAAAGCTTTCTCACGATTAGACCTTTCGAGGTGAGCGGATGGTGCAACAGGCCTTTCACGGCGAGAAGACGTCACCGATGGTTTCCACGGTGATTGCGACGAAGGCGCGTCCCAAGTTGGTACTCCGCGCCGTTGCAACGGTTCTCCAGCAAACCTTTTCAGATCTAGAGCTAATTGTCGTCGTCGATGGTCCTGATGCCGAGACCGAGGCAGGTCTGTCACTCATAAGGGATTCGCGACTACGGGTTATCGTCAATTCGATGAATGTAGGATGTGCCGCCTCTCGCATGGTCGGTGTGAATGCAGCGAAGGGAGAGTGGGTCGCTTTTCTCGACGATGACGATGAATGGCTGCCAAAGAAACTAGAACATCAGATTGAAGAAATGCAGCGGACCACCGCCCTTGAACGCAGCAGACTTATCGTCACTTGCGCGATGCATATCGTTAGTCCTTTTGGTGACTCGGTGCGTCCCAAGCGCATTTACGATAATGGGCAAGCGTTCGATGTGTGGTTGTTTGATCGCACCGGCCTTCGCAATGGGGCCGTCTTTCAAGCGTCCTCCGTCTTGGTTTGGGCAGAGCTAGCGCGGACTTTGCGATTCCGGCCCGAAGCAGCCCATGAAGATTGGGACTTCGCCTTGAGGGCCAAGGCGGAGAAGGACGCAAAAATCATAACTGTGCCGAAACCTCTTGTCCGCCACTATCGGGATGATCTGACGCCGCGCATGACCAATGATCACAAGATAGCGGAGTCTTTGGACTGGCTGGAGAGCTTGGGCGGGGCCGTCTCCCGTCGCGGATATAGTGCCTTCTGTTTGAACGTTATTGCTTCTCACGCAGCAGACCGCGGAAAAGTCCGCTGGTTTTTGCCCCTACTGGTCCGAGCTTTCAAGCGAGGTGCCCCCACGGCTCGTCAGCTGGCGGGCTTTATCGGACTTTGGCTTATGCGCAAGCGCATGCGCCGGCTCATTCTCGGTTTCTTGTTGGATCGCCGGCGGACGGGTGACGTAGCGTTGACGGAGACAATGCGGATGTCCACGAAGTGAGTTCAGGACATCGTTCGTGCAATAGAGCAAGCAGACGTGCCGTGTTGCCAGCCTTTGCCTGCCCGCGGATAAGCGCTCTTTCTTCTTCACATTCAATTGCCCGTACCTTGCTCAAGCCCAAGACTTTGAGCGCTTAGACGCGCGCCCGGGTGAAGCATCCGCCCGTCGAGTCCGCACCGGGGAAGCACGCGCCCCTTCGGCATCCGGCCATCCCGCTCCCCCTGCCGGCCGGCCGGCTGATCGACATGGCAGCCGGTCCAGGTGTCGAGATTGATGGCAACCTAGATCGGGCTTGAAGCCTCCGAGGTAACCCCGCCTCGCGTCTGGTGTGGCGCCGTCACTTCGATGAGCTTGGGCGGGACACGATATCATCACTCGCAAGGGCTCACGGATGGGCGCAGAGGGGGTGTGGTATCGCGGACAAGCCGACCACTTTTACCAATGCCCTCTGCGGCCACATGGTCGATGAGCGGGATCTAGGTCATGGAACGCCTCGGCACGCACGCAGCACCGCAGAAGAAGCCCGCTCGGGGATGGATGATACCCATGAGAACCCCGCTCGTGCTGCCCTTCTGCATCGCCGTGGTGGCATGCGATAGCGGCAAGCCGGCCTCTACAGGCCCGCTAAACGGCTCAATCTCTCGAGCCTTGCAACGGGGAATGACCGAACAGCAGGTGGCCGACGTCAGCCGTAGTCGTGTGCCCGACCGAACCGTGGAGACCACCTGCGGGAAGGAGACGCCGAAGCCGTTTGACTGCAAAGTGTACATTTACGATGGCGCGCTGCGGGCCGGTCAGTACGACCGGAAGCTTACCGTCGTCTTTGAGAATGTCAGCGGGCGATGGATAGTGACCCAATGGCTCTGACATGAAAACACCTCCCACGTTGCAGCAAGCTCCCAATCTCCAAAAATCATTCCGCTGGTGTGGCCGAAGTGAGAAGGGCGATTAGCCGACGTCTGATGGCGCGGCTTGAAAAAAGAATACCGAAGTGCAGGCACCCTGCCATTCCATCCCTTGACGAGCCTGCGCAATGTTGTGCTTTGAATCTGCCGAGACTCATCAGGAGACTCGGCATCCATGTCCCAACAGACCGACGACAGGCCATCCGGCCTCAGCGCCCGAGAGCGGCGCCTCGCTTTGGCCGTCCAGATCGCGGCAAGCCGCACGTCCCTCGATTCGGACTGGCCCGAATTGGACGCCAGCCTGCTCGAAAACAGGCGCGCGCCCGTCCCGTCCTTTCCCCTCGACCTCCTGCCGGCCTGCTGGCGCGACTGGGTGAACGACACGGCCCGCTCGGTCGGCGCACCGGCCGACTACGTGGCCCAGTCCCTGCTGGCCGCGGTCGCCGGCCTCTGCGGCGCGGGGGTGTCCGTCTGCGTCTCGCCCGCTTGGTCCGAGCCGCTGGTGCTGTGGCAGACGCTGGTCGGCGGGCCGTCCAGCGGCAAGTCGGCCGCGCTCGCCACCTTGCGCCGCCCGCTTGCGGCGATCGAGCAGGAGTTTCAGGCCGGCGCGGCAGCGGAAGGCCAACCGCGGATCCTGGTCACGGACAGCGCCGTCGAAGCCCTCGCGGATGCGGTCGAGGGCAATCCGCGCGGCGTGGTCCTCTGGCGCGACGACGCCGCGGCTTGGTTGGGACAGTTCACCAGCGGCGATGCACCTGTCGACTGGCCGAACGCCTGGGCGGCCGGCGCCTTAACGCTCCCGGGACGCCCGGCGCCGGTTGAGATCGGGAAGTTTCCCGTAAGTATGCTCGGTACGATCCAGCCCGACAGGCTGGAGGAGACGCTGCGCGACGGCGACGAAAGGCTGCTGGCGCGGTTCCCGCTGGGCGAGCGCGCGCTGCCTGATGACGACAACGCGCTCAACAGGCTGCGGCGTATCGCCCGGCAGGCGCGCACGCCCGACGACCCGCTGGTGCTCACGGTCGACAAGCAGGGCGCCGAGGCGCTCGACGGTTTCCCTGCCGCGCTGCAGGCCGAGAGGCGCCATGTCGAGGGGTTGGAGGCAGCCTGGATGGGCAAGGGAGGCTCCTCCGTGGCGCGGCTCGCCGGCATGATCGAGCTGCTCTCCTGGTCCGGCCTCGCCCCGTCCGGTCTGCCCGGTCATCTCGGGCGCGACCATGTGGAGGCTGCGGTCGGCCTCTGGCAAGGCTACTTCCGGCCGCACGCCGCGGCGCTGTTCGATCGCGCCGTGCCGACCCAGTTGGAGCAGCGGGTGCGGCGGGTGGCGCGCTGGCTGCCGGGAACCGGCCAGGCGACGGTGTCGCGCGAAGACATCCGGCGCGATGCGCTGCTTCAGTCGGCGAAAGCGGTCGAAGTGGACGGCGTGCTCCACCGGCTCGAGGAGGCGGGGTTCCTGCGCCTCATGGCGGTCGAATCCTCGCGGCTCGGCGGGCCGCGCGCCAGGCGCTGGCAGGTCAATCCAGTGCTGGCTGCGCCGTCAAATGGCTAGCGCTAACTGCGCTAACTGCGCTAACCCGCAGCGGGCAGTTCCGCCGCAAGCGTGGCGAGACCTTCCGCCGCGCTGCCTTGTCGGACGCCGCCTCGCCGCTATAGTCCGCCCGATCCTGCATTGGATAGGACGATAGGAGTAGCGTATGGAAGCGTGTCGAGGACGATCGGCTTCTGACCGGCACCGGCGGTTTTACCGACAACCTTGCCCGGCCCAATCAGGCGCATGTCGTGCTGGTGCGTTCGCCGCATGCCCATGCCCGGATCGTCAAGATCGACGCGGTGGCCGCCCGCAAGGCCCCGGGCGTCGTCGCCGTCTTCACCTGGGACGACATGGCCAAGGACGGAGTCGGTGACTTCTCCTTTCCGGCGATGTTCCCCAACGCTGACGGCAGCAAGCCGGAGATGACGCCGCGCCGCTCACTGGCGCACGAGGCCGTGCGCTATGTCGGCGAGGCGGTGGCGGCCGTGATCGCCGAAAGCCGCGCCCAGGCGGAGGACGCCGCCGAGCTGGTCGAGGTCGAGTACGATCCCCTGCCGTCGGTGAGCGAGATCGAGGATGCCCTGAAGCCCGGCGCGCCGCAGGTCTGGAAGGGCGCACCCGGCAACATGGTCGGTTTCAACCGCATCGGCGACGTCGCCAAGGCCGACTCAGCCTTCAAGCAGGCGGCCCACGTCGTGTCGATCGACATCGCGCATCAACGGCTGATCGTGAACGCCATGGAGCCGCGCGCCGTGATGGCCGAGTGGGAAGACGATCGACTGGTCGTGCATATCGGCAGTCAGAATCCGTCAGGGACCCGCGACACGCTGGCCGACGTCATCCTAAAAATGCCCAAGGACAAGGTGCGCGTGGTCGTGCGCGACATCGGTGGCGGCTTCGGCATGAAGGTCGGCATTCAGCCCGACGAATCGGTCGCGGTGTGGGCGGCCAAGGTCCTGGAGCGCCCCGTGAAATGGCGCGCCGAGCGCAGCGAGGAATTCGCCGCTGCGACGGCCGGCCGCGACCAACTCCACAAGTGCTCGCTGGCGCTCGACAAGGACGGCAAGGTCCTGGCGCTCCGCATGGAAGCCTTCGCCAATGTCGGCGCCTACCCGTCGGGCGCGGGCGTTGCCATTCCGCTGTTCGTCGGGCCCAAGGTCACGACCGGGACCTATGACATCCCGGTCGTCGACCTCAAGATCACCTGTGTGCTCACCCATTCGGCCACGATCGGTGCCTATCGCGGCGCCGGCCGGCCCGAGTGCCTGCTCAACCTCGAGCGCCTGATGGACTCGGCAGCGCGCCAGATCGGCATGGATCCCGCCGAGTTGCGCCGGCGCAACTTCGTGACGCCCGCGCAAATGCCCTACACCTCTGCGGTGGGCGAGCAGTACGATTCGGGCGACTTCAACCTCTTCCTCACCAAGACGCTCGAGGCCGCCGACTGGAAAGGCTTCGACGCGCGCAAGGCCGAGGCAGAGAAGCGCGGCAAGCTGTACGGCCGCGGGCTCGCCTCCTACGTCGAATGGACCAGCGCCATGGTCATGAACGAGATGGCCCATTACGAGGTGAAGGCCGACGGCAAGGTCGTGATCTGGATGGGCACCCAGGGCATGGGCCAGGGTCTTGAGACCAGCTTCACCCAGCTCGCCTCGGAGCTTTTGGGCATCGAGGCGTCCCAGATCGAGATCGCCATGGGCGATTCCGATCGCGTGGGCGGTGTCGGCTCGATGGGCTCGCGCTCGGCCTATATCGGCGGCTCGGCCGTGCTGACCGGCAGCGAGAAGCTCGTGAACAAGGGCAAGGAGCTGGCGGCCGACGCGCTCGAGGCCAGCGCCGCCGACATCGGCTATGCCGCGGGCCGCTTCACCATCGCCGGCACCGATCGCGGCATCGGGCTGGGCGAGCTTGCCGCCCGGCAGCCCGACAAGCGCATCTTCATCGAGAACGTCAATTCAGTGGCGGGAATCGCCTGGCCGAACGGCGCCCATGTCGGCGAGGTCGAGATCGATCCCGACACCGGCCGGATCGAGCTCAAGCGCTACACGACCGTCGATGACGTCGGCCGGCCGCTGCACCGGCCGATCGTGTTCGGCCAGATCCAGGGCGGCTGCGCCCAGGGCATCGGCCAGGCGCTGCTCGAGGAGAATGTCTACGATCGCGAAACCGGCCAGCTCATCACCGGCTCGTTCATGGACTACGCCATGCCGCGCGCCGACACCTTCCCGACCTTCTCCAACGCGCTCGACGACAGCGTGCCGGCCAAGACCAATCCGCTGGGCGCCAAGGGAGTCGGCGAATCGGGCGCGGTGGGTTCGACGCCCACCGTCATGAACGCGATCATGGATGCGCTGTGGCCGTTGGGCGTGCGCAATGTCCAGATGCCGGCAACGCCGCATCGGATCTGGCAGGCCATCCAGAGCACCAAGCACTGACGAGGCGGTAATGAAGCGGCGCATCTTCGGCTGGATTTCGGTCCTCATCGGCATCGTGCTGTCACTGGCCGTGGTCGAGGTCGCTGCCATCGCCTGGCTGTACATCGAGGAAGGCCGTTACACGCCGGCCGACGAGCTGTTCCAGCGCACCCAGAACACCTATGTGCGCGACGCGACCAAGGGCACGGCCTGCCGCTACGTCGACACGCTCTACCCCCATCCCTACGTGGCGTTCGTCCATCATGCCAACCCGCCGTGCGGCCAGTCCTGGGTCAACAATGTCGGCCTCTATGGCCCGGACTTTCCCGTCATCAAGAATCCCGACTACTACACCGTCATTCTGGTTGGCGGCTCGGTCGCCTCGCAGCTCGCGCAGAACCAGGGGCCGCCGGCGCCGCACTACTTCGAGGAGGAGCTGAACAATAAATATGTCAGCCCCAACGGCAAGCCCTGGCGCGTCCTGAACGGCGCCGATGGCGCGTGGAAGGAGCCGCAGCCCTTCATCCTGTTCTCGTTGTATGCCAGTTCGGTCGACGCGGTGATCAGCCTGGGCGGCTACAACGAATATTATTTCTTCTGGCCCATGGCGCCACAACGCCTCGAACGGCCGCTCAGCAACTTCATCGACGTCAATCCGTTCGTGGCCGACGAGAATTTCGGCGACGCGGCGATCGGCTGGGTGATGGGGCGGGTGGCCGGCACGCTGGCCCTCAACCCGATCCTCGGCCATTCGCACGCCGCCTACATGGTCATCCACGGCATCGAGCAGGCCGCCAAGGGCCAGGACATGTTCAAGTCGAACAAGAAGACGACGCTCAACAGCATCTTCGACATGCCCCTGGAAATCCGCAAGGACACCGACCTCGCGTTTCGGGTCCAGCTCGGTCTCTACCAGAAGTACCTGCGGGCGACGGAAGCGGTGGCGCATGAATACAATGTGAAGTCGGCCTACTTCTTCCAGCCGGCGCCGGCCTACGGCAAGACATTGACGGAGGAGGAGAAGCGCAACGCCGGCGACCTGTCCTATGGCGACCTCTACCGCAAGGTCGTGGCCGGCATGATGACGCTGCGCGAGCGCGGCCTGCCGGTCTATGACCTGGCTGACATCTTTGCCAACGAGAAGGGCACGATCTACGAGGATCACATCCACTATGCCCGCGACCACAGCAACGGCGAAAGCCGCGGCAATCGCCTGATGGCAACCAGAATTGGCGAGTTGCTTGCCGAAACCTGGGGTCTGCAGCGCAAACCATAGAGTTGTTCACAAAGACGGGATTTCCCGTCTTTGGTCACAAAATTCTATTGATTCAATGAGGCTGCCGCGTTTCACTATCCGAGACGCATCATAAACAAGGGGGCCCAGCGCCCCTAATAAGCGTCGTTAGGGATGGAGCGCGAGATGGCCGTCACTCGTCGGCAATTCATGAAGGTGAGCGCCGCTGGCCTCGCCGCATCGTCCGTTGGCGCCTTGGGCTTCATGGACGCAGGCGATGCACTCGCCGCGGGCGTCAGGCCCTTCAAGCTCGAAAAGGCGACGGAGACCCGCAACACCTGCCCCTACTGCGCGGTATCCTGCGGAGTCCTCGTCTATTCGGTGGCCGACGCCAAGGACGGCAAGGCCAAGGTCATCCATATCGAAGGCGATTCCGACAATCCCATCAACCGCGGCACGCTCTGCCCGCGCGGCGCGGCGTCGCTCGGCTTCGTGCACAGCGTCAACCGGCTCAAGTATCCGATGCACCGCAAGCCGGGCACCGACAAATTCGAGCGTGTGAGCTGGGACTTCGCGATGGATCGCATCGCCAAGCTGGCGAAGGAAGACCGTGACAAGAACTTCATCGCCAAGAATCGCGATGGCGTGACGGTCAACCGCTGGCTCAGCACCGGCTTTCTGGGCGGCTCGTCGTGCAGCAACGAGGCGGGCTACCTCACCTACAAGGTCGTGCGATCTACCGGGATACTGGCCTTGGAGAATCAAGCACGAATTTGACACGGTCCGACGGTGGCCAGTTTGGCCCCGACCTTCGGACGCGGCGCGATGACGAATTCGTGGAACGACATCAAGAACGCCGATGTCGTCATCATCATGGGCGGCAATGCCGCTGAAGCCCATCCGTGCGGCTTCAAGTGGGTGACCGAAGCCAAGGCCAACAACGGCGCCAAGCTGATCGTGGTCGATCCGCGGTTCACGCGTTCGGCCTCGGTGTCGGATCTCTACGCGCCGCTCCGGCCGGGCACCGACATCGCCTTCCTGTCGGGCGTGATGCGTTACCTGCTGGCCAACGGCAAGATCCACCAGGAATACGTCAAGGCCTTCACCAACGCCTCCTACATCGTCAAGGAAGGCTACGGCTTCCAGGACGGGCTGTTCGCGGGCTACGACGAAGCGCGCAAGAACTACGTCGACCGCTCGAGCTGGGACTACGAGTTCGACGAACAGGGCATGGCCAAGGTCGACGACACGCTGCAGCACCCGCGCTGCGCCATCAACCTCCTGAAAGCCCACGTCGAACGCTACACGCCCGAGATGGTCGAGCGCATCACCGGCACGCCGAAGGACAAGTTCCTCAAGGTCTGCGAGCTGATCGCCACGACCGCCAACGGCGAGCGCTCGATGACGTCGCTTTACGCGCTCGGCTGGACGCAGCACACCACCGGCGCGCAGAACATCCGCGCGATGGCCATGATCCAGCTCCTGCTGGGCAACATGGGCGTACCGGGCGGCGGCGTGAACGCGCTGCGCGGCCATTCCAACGTGCAGGGCATCACCGATCTCGCCCTGCTGTCGACCTCGACGCCGGGCTACCTGGTGCTGCCGACCGAGAAAGAGGCGACCTACGCC
>WNFC01006017.1_pt1 | contig 24446 bp, 19 predicted proteins | sample 5400541 | NCBI WGS metagenome assembly WNFC01 (sample SAMN13153342, study PRJNA577476) | soil metagenome | isolation source: 120 cm saprolite under Douglas fir tree site 2 hole 2 replicate 1 | place: USA:California | collected 2015-04-18
TTGCTTTCCGCTTCCACCACGATTTTCGCCATCATGCAGACCGCTTCCCGGGGATAGCGCCCGCTGGCCGTTTCCGCAGAAAGCATGACCGCATCGGTCCCATCAAAGATGGCGTTGGCCACGTCGCTGGCCTCGGCGCGAGTAGGACGCGGATTCTCGATCATGGATTCCAGCATTTGCGTCGCTATGATGACCGGCTTCCGCCACTCCGCGGCCCGGCGAATCACATGCTTCTGGATCACTGGAACTTTTTCCGGAGGCATCTCGACTCCAAGATCGCCGCGCGCCACCATCACGCCGTCGGCGGCTTCGAGGATCTCTTCCAGTTGCTCCAGCGCCTGCGGCTTCTCAAGCTTCGCGATCACCGGCACATCCTGCTTGCGGGCGGCGATGATTTCCTTTACCGAGCGGACGTCGGCAGCCGAGCGCACAAAGGAGATCGCGACCATGTCAACGCCGTGCTCCAGGCCGAATTCGAGGTCTTTGCGGTCTTTTTCCGTAAGAGCCGGAATCGACAGAGCCGCGCCCGGCAAGTTAATCCCCTGATTTTCGCCCAGCGTACCGCCGTTGATGACCTGGCATTCCACGTCTGGGCCACGAACTTCGCGCACCCGCAATTCAATCAGGCCGTCGGAAAGCAGAATGCGCGAGCCGGCGCTGACTTCCTGGGGCAGCCCCTGGAACGTGGTACCAATCACATCAGCCGTGCCTTCGACCTCGCGCGCAGTGATTGTGACCAGCGCCCCCCCCTGAAGCACCACGGGCTGATGGTCCTTCAACGGGCCGGTGCGGATCTTGGGGCCTTGCAGGTCCTGCAGAATACAGATAGTGCGGCCTTCTTCCGCGGCAGCGTGGCGCAAACTCTCTATGGAGCGCGCATGGTCTGCGTGCGATCCGTGGGAAAAGTTCAGGCGGGCGACGTCCATGCCCAGTTGCATCAGCTCGCGCAGCGCGGGTTCGCTGCGGCAAGATGGGCCGATGGTACAGATAATCTTGGCCCTGCGGCTGGAGTCTGAAACAGACTGAGGTTGAGGAAAGATCTCGGTCATAGGATTCTATGGTGCCGATATTGTAACGGGTCAGGGGAGAAAAGCGCCGTTGGCCGTTGGCCAAGAGCATAAACCGCAACTTTCAGGCGCAACCAGCAAGACTCAAGTGGGTTTTCCCGGCGTCCTCTGCGTACTCGGCGGTAAAACGGGTCTTGCCGAAGACCGACGACCTTCATTTGCGATTTCCGGCGCCGTTGAGTTCCGAGCCCAGCATGGTGCGTGGAAAAAGAATGGCATTGAACTCGGAGCCGATGAGAATCACCAGCGAGACCAGATACATCCACACCAGCAGCGTAATCGCCACTCCCAGCGATCCGTAGATCACGCTGTAGTCCGCGTAATGCTGCAAATACCACCCGAAAAGCATGGTCACCAGGAACCACATCGTGGTGGCCAGGGTCGCTCCCGGCAGCACGCTATGCCAGGGCTGGGTGCGGGGGACGGCATAGTGGAAAACCAGAGCAATCACGGCGACGCTGGTGCTAATCGCAATCAGCCAGCGCACAAACATCCACATCAGATAGACATAAGGACTGTATTCGTGCCCAATGGAATTCAGGACGCGGAGTTCGATCCTGTTTCCGAAAGCCACCAGGATGGTGGCAAGGCTGAGAGGAATACCGGCGAGGATGACCAGGGACAGGGCGACCAGCCTCTCCTTGACCAGGCCCCAGACTTTCGGCAGTTCGTAGGCGCGCCGAAAGCCCTCCATCAAGGAAATCATGACGCCCGAGGCAAGCCAGAGCGCCAGCAGCGACGTGGTCAAGAGCAGCCCGAAGGAGTGCCCAGGGCCTTTCTGTAGGTAATCCTGTGCGGTGGCGGTTCCGGTCGGAAGAATTTCCATAAGAGCGTTCGAGACTTCCCCCAGTAGGGCTTTGGTGTTCCGTCGCGAGGCCAGCACCGAGCCCACCGCCAGCAGCGACGGAAAGAACGTCAGGATGCAAGAGTAGGCGGAGGCTTTGGCGATGGCGAAGGCATCGTGTTGAAATGCCCGCCAGATGGCCTTCCGCAGCAGGTCGAGGAATCGGAATATCAAAGGCGCCAGAGTAGTGGTGCCGGGCTGCTCAAGCAAGCGGAAAGTGGGCCCAGGTTCCTGGTCCGGCGCTTGTTGTGGGTCAGCGTGCATGGATCGAATGAGAATCAGCTTTTCCTTTGCGCCCTTTGCGGCTCTTTTTTGCGTACTCTGTGGTCAAGAGCATGGTCGCAAGGATCGCAAAGAAGAGCATCGAAGGATACAAAGAAAAATAAGAGGGCGGCCGAAACCGCCCTCTTGCGGGTCCGAATTACTCCGCTGTGAGTTCCTCGGTCTCGCCTTCGGTACGCATGAGTTCGAGCGCGCGCTCGGCCTCTTCGTAAGCTTGCGAGACTTCCTCCTGCACCTTGGCCGCGGCCTCTTCCATTTCTGGCGAGAGGCGCACGTTGCGGTAGTACTCCATGCCGGTGCCGGCAGGAATGAGGCGTCCCACGATGACGTTTTCCTTCAGGCCGCGCAGGAGGTCCACCGCCCCCTGAATGGAAGCTTCGGTGAGCACTCGCGTGGTCTCCTGGAACGACGCCGCCGAAATGAACGAGTCGGTCGAGAGCGACGCTTTGGTGATTCCGAGCAACAGCGGCCTGCCGGTTGCCGGCTTGCCGCCTTCGCGGATCACGCGTTCGTTCTCTTCCCGGAAGCGGAACTTGTCGATCTGCTGTTCGAGGAGGAATTGGGTGTCGCCCACGTCTTCAACCTTCACCCAGCGCATCATCTGGCGAACGATCACCTCAATGTGCTTGTCCGAGATGTTGACGCCCTGCAGGCGGTCGCCGAGCACGGCCAGGATGTCGTGCGGGTTGAGCGGGCCGTCCATGAGCGGTTCGCCCGCCTTGACGCGCTCGCCTTCCTGCACGTTGATGTGAACGCCGCGCGGGACTGAGTATTCTTTCTCGGTTCCGTTGTCGGCCTGGACGTACAGTTTGCGCTGGCCCTTGGCTACTTCGCCGAACTTGACCGTGCCATCGATCTCGCTGATGACCGCAGTCTCGTGCGGCTTGCGGGCTTCAAACAACTCGACTACGCGCGGCAGACCGCCGGTGATGTCCTTGGTCTTCGTTGTCTCGCGCGGGATCTTCGCCAACACGTCACCCGGATGCGCCGTATCGCCTTCCTGAACCATGAGGTGGGAACGCGACGGCATCAGGTAGCGCTTGCTGGTCTTGCCTTTGATGACGATTGCCGGCTGGCGCTTCTCGTCGGGCGCGTCCGCGACTACGTGACGCGACAGACCGGTGACTTCGTCCACTTCTTCGTGAAGCGTGACCCCTTCCTGAAGGTCCTTGAACTGAACGGTTCCGCCGATTTCGGTCAGGATGGCGAAGGTGTACGGGTCCCATTCGACCATGATCTGCCCGAGCGTGACCGGATCGCCTTCGTTGACCTTGAGGCGCGCGCCGTAAACTACGGAGTAGCGCTCGCGCTCGCGGTTCTTCTCGTCAACCACGGCAATCGATCCCTGGCGGTTCATCACCACCAAGTCGCCGGTCTTCGATTTCACCGTCTGCAGGCCGATAAAGCGTACCGCGCCGTTCGTCTTGGCCTCGAGTCGCGACTGTTCCGAAACTCGCGATGCGGTACCGCCGATGTGGAAGGTACGCATGGTGAGCTGAGTACCGGGCTCGCCGATGGACTGCGCGGCAATGACTCCCGTAGCCTCGCCAAGTTCGACGAGACGTCCCGATGCCAAGTTGCGGCCGTAGCACATCACGCAGACTCCGCGCTTCGATTCGCAGGTGAGCACGGAACGGATTTTCACCCGCTCGATGCCCGCAGCCTGAATCGCGCTGGCCAAGTCCTCGGTGATTTCGTGGTTAATGTCCACGATCACGTTGCCGTCGTAGTCTTTGATCTTTTCGAGCGACACGCGGCCGACAATGCGGTCGCGCAGCGGCTCGATGATTTCACCGGCTTCAACGATGCCAGCCACGTAGATGCCGTCCACGGTGCCGCAATCGTATTCACTGATAATGACGTCCTGGGCCACGTCCACCAGGCGGCGGGTCAGGTAGCCGGAGTCAGCCGTCTTAAGGGCCGTGTCCGCCAGTCCTTTACGGGCGCCGTGGGTGGAGATGAAATACTGCAACACCGTCAGCCCTTCGCGGAAGTTCGCCGTGATCGGGGTTTCGATGATTTCGCCCGACGGCTTAGCCATCAGTCCGCGCATGCCGGAAAGCTGGCGAATCTGCTGCTTCGATCCGCGAGCGCCAGAGTCGGCCATGATGTAAATCGGGTTGATGTCGCCTTCTTTGTCGCGCTGCTGCATCTGGCCGAACATTTCATCGGCAACTTTTTCGGTGATCGCCGACCAGATTTCGATGACCTTGTTATAGCGCTCGCCGTTGGTGATGGCGCCGTCCAGATATTGCTGCTGGACCGCGACCACCTGCTTCTCGGCGTCCTTCACCAGCGTCTTCTTATTATCCGGGATGACCATATCGTCAATTCCGATGGACAGGCCGGCGCGGGTAGCGAAACGGAACCCGAGTTCTTTTACTTCGTCGAGCATCTTGACGGTGACTTCGAGGCCGTACTTCAGGTAGCAGAAGTTCACCAGCTGCCCGATTCCCTTCTTCTTAAGCAAGCCGTTGATGTAGGGCATGCCTTCGGGCAGATGATCGTTCAGAATCGCCCGCCCGACGGTGGTGTTCAGGAATGCGCGTTCGTAAGCCACTGGCTCGGTGTGGACGATGTCCTGATCGTCGTAGGCCGTAGTCAGATCAATCACTTCGCCGCTATAGCGCAAACGGATCGGAGTGAGGGTTTCGATCTCTCCGGCTTCGACTGCCATCAACACTTCGTCAATGTTGGCAAAGGCCCGGCCCTCGCCCTTTGCGCCGGGCTTGCCTTTGGTCAAATAGTAAAGACCGAGGACCATGTCCTGGGTAGGAACGGTAATCGGCTGTCCTGATGCGGGCGACAGAATGTTGTGCGACGACAGCATCAGCACGCTGGCTTCGACCTGCGCTTCCGGAGACAGCGGAATGTGCACCGCCATCTGGTCGCCGTCAAAGTCCGCGTTGAATGCAGTGCAAACCAGCGGGTGGATCTTAATTGCTTTGCCTTCCACTAGCACCGGTTCAAACGCCTGAATGCCTAGGCGGTGCAATGTCGGAGCGCGGTTCAAAAGCACGGGATGGTCTTTGATGACCTCTTCCAGAATGTCCCAGACAATCGAATCCTGTTGCTCGACCATTTCCTTCGCTTGCTTGATGGTGGTGCAGTGTCCGGTCTGCTCGAGGCGATGGTAGATAAACGGCTTGAACAGCTCGAGTGCCATCTTCTTCGGCAGGCCGCACTGGTGCAGCTTCAATTCAGGTCCAACCACGATGACGGAACGGCCGGAATAATCCACGCGCTTGCCCAGCAGGTTCTGACGGAAGCGGCCCTGCTTGCCTTTGAGCGTGTCGGAAAGCGACTTCAGCGGACGGTTGTTGGCGCCGCGCAGCACACGGCCGCGGCGGCCGTTATCGAACAGCGCGTCCACCGCTTCCTGCAACATGCGTTTTTCGTTGCGCACGATCACTTCCGGTGCGTGCAGGTCCATCAGCTTCTTTAGCCGGTTATTGCGATTGATGACACGGCGATAAAGATCGTTCAAGTCGGAAGTTGCAAAGCGCCCGCCATCGAGTGGAACGAGAGGACGAAGCTCCGGCGGAATCACCGGAATCACGTCCAAAATCATCCAATTCGGCTTGTTGCCGCTCTTGCGGAAGGCCTCGACCACTTTCAGCCGCTTGGCGTACTTCAAGCGCTTCTGCAGCGAGTTCTCGTGGCGCATCTTCTCGCGCAGTTCGGCGGAGAGTGAATCCACTTCCACGCGCTTGAGCAGTTCCTTGATTGCCTCGGCGCCCATCATGGCCTTGAAGCCGGCGGGGCGGTATTGCTGGTCAAGTTCGCGGTACTTGGTTTCGTCCTTGATTACCTCGCGCTCTTTGACCGGCGCATCGCCCGGTTCGACCGTCACGTAGGCCTCGAAGTAGAGAATGGCTTCGAGATCGCGCAGGGAAATATCGAGCAGGTGGCCGATGCGGCTGGGCAGTCCCTTGAAGAACCACACATGCGAGCAGGGCGACGCCAGTTCGATGTGACCCAGGCGCTCACGGCGGACCTTGGACAGTGTGACTTCCACGCCGCATTTGTCGCAGATGACTCCGCGGTGCTTCATGCGCTTGTACTTGCCGCAGAGACACTCCCAGTCGGTGACCGGGCCAAAAATGCGGGCGCAGAACAGGCCATCGCGTTCTGGCTTAAAAGTGCGATAGTTAATGGTTTCGGGCTTCGTCACCTCGCCGTGCGACCAGCTCCGGATTTTTTCCGGAGAGGCCAGGCTGATGCGAATGGCGTCGAAATCTGCAATCGGGTTGGCCAAATCAAAAGGACTTGAACGGAACAAGGGCTTCCTCCACTTCCAGCGGCAATTTCGCAGCCGCCAACGGCTCCGGAACCAGTGATCAGTGGCTAGTGACTAGTTGCCAGTGATCCGCGATACGCGGCCAAATTAGCGACCGGAGCAAACGCTATGGCCATTTCTTTCAAGAAATCTCTTGGAGCGATGTGACTAGCCACGAATCACTAGCCACTAACAATTGCACTTAATCTGCTGCCGCGCTCAACACTGGCTTCTTCTCTCCCGCCTTGATCAACTCCACATCAAGACAGAGCGATTGCAGCTCGCGGATGAGCACGTTAAACGATTCGGGCACGCCCGGCTCCATTGCAGCTTCGCCCTTGACGATGGCTTCGTAAATCTTGGTTCGGCCATAAACGTCGTCGGACTTCGCCGTCAGCAGCTCCTGCAGAATGAACGCCGCCCCATACGCTTCCAACGCCCAAACTTCCATTTCTCCGAAGCGCTGTCCGCCGAACTGCGCCTTTCCTCCCAGCGGCTGCTGGGTAATCAGTGAATACGGCCCGATGGAACGCGCGTGGATCTTGTCGTCCACCAGATGGGAAAGCTTTAGCATATAGATGTAGCCGACGGTCACCGGCTGCTCGAACTTGTCACCGGTCATGCCGTCGTGCAAGGTCGTCTTGCCGGATTCAGGCAGTCCCGCGCTCTTCAGCAGCGCCTTGATCTCGTACTCGCGTGAGCCGTCGAACACCGGCGATCCGGTGAACACGCCATGTCCGAGGCCTTCTGCGACGGCCATCAGTTCATCGTCGGGGACATCTGCAATCTCCTGCTCCAGAGTTGTGCCCTTGAACAGAGATTTCAGTTCGCGGCGAACGGTTTCTTCGCGCGAATTTTCCTTGAGGAACTCGGTAATCTTTTTCCCCAGTTCGTGTCCCGCCCATCCCAGGTGCGTCTCCAGGATCTGACCCACGTTCATACGGGAAGGAACGCCCAGAGGATTGAGCACAATCTCCACCGGCGTGCCGTCTTCGAGGTAAGGCATGTCCTCGTCCGGCAGGATGCGAGCAATCACGCCCTTGTTTCCGTGGCGGCCGGCCATTTTGTCGCCAACGCTCAACTTGCGCTTCATGGCGACATAGACTTTGACCAGCTTGATCACGCCCGGCGGCAACTCGTCGCCTTTGGTGAGCTTGTCTTTCCTTTCGTTGACGATCTTCTTGAGCACGTCAATCTGACGCGAGGTCATCTCTTCGATCTCATCAATCTGCTCATTCACCCGCGGGTCTTTGTCGTTGTACTTAATTCGCTTCAGGTTCCGCGTGGAAATGCGCTCAATGGTGTCGCGATCGAGAATCGCTCCTTTGGTCAGCAGACGCTTGTTGGTGCGCTCGTCGTGCAGATCAGCCTGCACTTCTTTTCCGCCGAGAATGCCGTCCAAGCGCTTCAAGCGCTCGTCGGTCAAAATTCGAATCTCGTCAGAAAGATTCTTTTCGAGCTTCGCAATCTGCGTTTCTTCAATCGCCTTCGCCCGCTGGTCCTTTTCCTGGCCCTTACGGGAGAAGATCTTCACGTCCACGATCACGCCTTCGATTCCCGGCGGACAGTAGAGTGAAGCATCGCGAACGTCTCCGGCCTTTTCGCCGAAGATCGCGCGCAGCAGCTTTTCTTCTGGCGTGAGCTGAGTCTCGCCCTTGGGAGTGACTTTGCCCACTAGAATGTCGCCCTGCTTGATCCCCGCCCCGATGCGGATTACTCCCGCTTCATCCAAATTGCGCAGCATAGACTCGCTGACGTTGGGAATGTCGCGCGTAACTTCCTCCGGCCCCAGCTTAGTGTCGCGGGATTCGATTTCGAATTCCTCGATGTGGACGGAGGTGTAGTAATCCTCTTTCACCAGCTTTTCGGAGACCAGGATCGCGTCTTCGAAGTTGTATCCGCGCCACGGCATGAACGCCACCAGCACGTTTCGCCCGAGCGCCAGTTCGCCGCGGTCAGTGCAAGGCCCGTCGGCAATGACCTGGCCTTTCACCACCCGCTGCCCACGCTCGACCACCGGCTTCTGGTTGATGCAAGTGTTCTGGTTCGAGCGCTTGAACTTGGTCAGTTGATAAATATCGCTGCCCACTTCCCGCGAAAGCTGACCAGGATGGTGCTCGCCTTCCACCCGCACGATGATGCGCTCGGAATCAACCGAATCAATGACTCCATTGCGCCGGGCTAGAACGACTGCGCCAGAATCGCGGGCGGTGACGCCTTCCATTCCGGTGCCAACGATGGGAGCCTCGGCACGCAGCAGCGGCACCGACTGCCGCTGCATGTTCGCGCCCATCAGAGCGCGGTTGGCGTCGTCGTGTTCAAGGAACGGCACCAGTGACGCAGCCACCGAAACCAACTGCTTGGGGCTTACGTCCACGTAATCTACGTCCTGTTGGCTCACCAGCACGAAGTTGCCCGCCTTACGAGCGTTGACCAGATCGCCTACGATCTTGCCTTTATCGTCGAGTTCGACGTTGGCCTGCGCGATCACGTGCTTGTCTTCTTCCCACGCCGAGAGATAGAAGGAGAACGGTTCAAGCTCGGCCGCACGCTTTTTGCGTTCTTTCAACTCGGCGTTCAGCTTCTCGGCTTCGTGTTTCTCCAGGTGGTCTCCGGCTTTATGATCACTATCGCCGGCGTTGACTATGGTCACGTAGTCGAGCACGCGGCCGTTCTTCACGCGGCGGTACGGCGACTCGATGAAGCCATAGTCGTTAATCCGGGCATAGCAACTCAGCGACGAAATCAGTCCGATGTTCGGACCTTCCGGGGTTTCAATCGGGCAAATGCGGCCGTAGTGCGTCGGGTGTACGTCGCGGACTTCGAATCCCGCGCGCTCACGTGACAACCCGCCCGGCCCCAAGGCAGACAGACGCCGCTTGTGGGTAATTTCCGAGAGCGGGTTGGTCTGGTCCATGAATTGCGAAAGCTGCGATGAACCAAAGAACTCGCGGATCGCCGCCATGACCGGCTTGGCGTTGACCAGGTCATGCGGCATGGCCGTGGACATTTCCTGGTACACGGACATTTTTTCTTTAATCGCCCGTTCCATGCGCACGAGTCCGATGCGGAACTGGTTCTCCAGCAGTTCGCCGACCGCCCGCACGCGGCGGTTGCCCAGGTGATCAATGTCATCCACCGCGCCAATGTTCTTACGCAGCTTCAGTAGATAGTTGATGGTCGCGTAAAAGTCGTCGGGATCAAGCGTGCGCTTGTCGAGACTGGTGGCGTCGCTGTTTTCAAACAGCTTGATGTTGAACTTCAGGCGGCCTACGCGCGAGAAGTCATACTTCCGCGCATCAAAGAACATCCCGTGGAAGAGCGCCGTCGCGGTATCGAGGGTCGGGGGATCGCCGGGACGCAGCTTGCGGTAGATTTCGATCAGGGCCTCTTGTGGGGTCTTGACCGAATCGCGCTTCAGCGTCTGGCTGATCACCGTGCCTACGTCATCGCGCTCAGGGAAGAACAGGTTCATCTCAATCACGCCCGAGTCGAGGATCTTCGAAAGCTTGTCGGGAGTGAGCTCGGTGTTGGCCTCGAGGAACACTTCGCCGGTGGTGGTATCCACGATGTCGCCCGCAGCCCACGCGCCTTCAAGATCGCTCACATCCACTTCGATCTCGCTGACCTTTGCCTTCTGAATGTCTTTAAGGATGGCGTGATTAATTTTGCGGCCGGAATGCGCGATCTCATCGCCCGATTTGGACTTGATGCTGTGTGCCAGCTTCATGCCAATCAGGTTTGTGGCCTTCTCGCTCGCGGGATCAACCGTCCAGTAAAGCTTCTTGTCGCGGACCAGTAGCCGATCCACGGTATAGAACGTCCGCAGAATGTCTTCGCTAGTACGCAGACCCAAAGCGCGCAAGAAGATCGTTCCCAGGAATTTCCGCTTGCGGTCAATGCGCACGTAAAGCACGTTCTTCTGGTCGTATTCAAACTCGACCCACGATCCGCGGTAGGGAATGATCTTGCCCAGAAAATACGTGCGGTTATTCGCCGTCTCGAAGAACACGCCGGGTGAGCGGTGCAACTGGCTGACGATCACGCGCTCCGTTCCATTGACGATGAACGTCCCGTTTTGCGTCATCAGCGGAACGTCGCCGAAGAAAACCTCCTGTTCCTTAATGTCGCGGATGGAGCGGTTCCCGGTCTCAGCGTCCTTGTCGAAAATAGTCAGACGCATGGTGACCTTAAGCGGCGCGGAGTAAGTCATACCGCGCTCTTCGCACTCGGCCACGTCGTACTTCAACTGCAGGCCTACGGGATCGCCGCACTTGTTGCAGAAGTCGGGCGTGTTCGCATTGTAAGTGCCGCACTTGTGGCAGAGCACATCGCCCGGATGAAACGGGTCAGTGATGACGGTCGAGCCGCAATTCTTACAAGTAGTACGCAAGTGGTGCAGGCCTTTCAGGTGGCCGCACTTGCATTCCCAGTTGCCGATCGCGAAGTCCACAAACTCAAGCTGCGAGATGTTGCGGAAGTCGGTAATCGGAAACACCGACTGGAATACCGCCTGCAGCCCGGCGTCATCACGCTCGCTGGGTAAGCGGTCCATCTGCAGAAAGCGTTCGTAAGATCGCTTCTGGACTTCGATCAGGTTGGGAATCTGGATGGTGGCTGGAATCTTGGAGAAATCAAAACGTTTACGGACACCGTTCTTTTTCGGGGGCTGCACTCATCGCGAAACAGCGGGCACTCTGGCGATGCCCTGGTTTAGGACCCGGAACAGAAGGAACAGTTGAAACACACAAATGCGCCCGTAGGGACAGCCTGTCCCTCAGGCGCCGTTGGCAGCGCATGGCCGATTTGATTTTGTCTTTTCCGCGCCAGTTTCTAGGGCCTGTTCCCGTCCCGCCGCCCGCGAGACAGTTGCCAATCCGTGTTCAGCGGCCCCTCTCCGCTTCCCTGGGTCCAATCGTGTGGAGGGCCGCTCTCATCTGGATGAAGTAGGAAGCGGTGCTGTTATTAACAATAATAGCACTACTTCCTGGACTTCGCCAGTCGTGGTCCTCGGAATGCTGGAGCGCCCAGGCATGCCCGCACCCGGCTGGACGGGCGGAGACGCCCGTCCCTCCATAACCCGAAGAAAACGCGCTACTTTACTTCGACTACCGCGCCGGCGTCCGTGAACTTCTTCTTAATGGTCTCCGCTTCTTCCTTGGAGACGCCTTCTTTCACCGCCTTGGGCGCGCCGTCCACCAGGTCCTTAGCTTCCTTCAGGCCCAGGCTGGTGACTTCACGGACAGCCTTGATGACGTTGATCTTGTTGGCCCCGACTTCTTTGAGGACAACCGTGAACTCGGTCTGTGCCTCGGCCGCAGGGGCCGCTGCCGCTGCTCCGCCGCCGGCAACCATCACCGGGGCCGCTGCCGCTGCCGAAACTCCAAGCCGGGATTCCAGTTTCTTTACCAGTTCTGCCGCATCCAGCAACGACAGTCCTACGATCTGTTCTTCCAACTGCTGCAAGTCCGCCATTTCAGTTCTCCAGTATTCTTGATTCTTTTAGTAGAGACGCAGCTTGCTGCGCCTCCCTCTTTCGTCTTTCGTTATCCGCGAGCCAGGTTTCCAGTGCGCCTCGTCTCTACCACGCCAGACAACGCGGTAAAGACTAGAAATGCGCAACCCTTGGCTTTAGATAACCAAACTCGTTCTTTGCGACCTTCGCATTGTCTTTGCGAACTTTGCGGTCAAAATCCTTAAAGCCACGCCAAGGTCGCTAAGAAAAATCTGCTACGTACCAGCCGATGCGCTGCCGCCAAACTTTTCTTTCTCCACGCCTTGACTAATGACCACTGCCAAGTCGCGTCCCACGGCATTCATCGCCGTGACCAGGCGCTGGGCCGGTGAATTCAACAGGAACAGCAGCTTGGAGTAGATTTCTTCCTTCGAAGGCATCGTCGCCAGCGATTGGATCTCCTTGATGGAGATCACGCGGCCTTCAACCACTCCCGCCTTGAAGGTAAACTCCGGGTTGTCTTTCGCATACTTCGAGAGCGCTTTGGCCAGCGCAACCGGATCGCCTTGGGTGTAGGCGATCGAAGTCACTCCAGAAAGTCCTTTCAAAGCCTCTTCGACTTTGGTGCCTTTGGCTGCGAGTTCCGCCAGTGTGTTCTTCACCACGGTATACTTCGCGCCCGAACTGCGGAGAAGCTTGCGCAACTCGTAATCCTGCGGCACCGTCAGCTTGCTGTAGGTGGTCACAATCACGGTTGAGACGCCCTGCAGATCTTTCCCCAGCTTCTCAACTTGTTCAGTTTTCTTTGCTCTAGTAACCGCCATGTTCAATCCCCTTCAAATCTTTTTGCCGCGACTGCGTGGCGCCCGGCGCCCTCGCCCGCGAGCGCTCGGACAAGAGTGCCCGAGCCACACGGGCTACGCTTTTGACGCCGTCTCAATCGCCGTCGTGTCCAGCGAAATCCCCGGGCCCATCGTCGAACTCAGATAGCAGCCCTTGATGTACTTCCCTTTCGCCACCGACGGTTTCGCCTTGATCACGCTGGTGATCAGCGTCGTCGCATTCTCAATCAGCTTCTCCGGCGGAAACGAAATCTTACCCACCGGAACGTGAACCAGCGCGGTCTTATCGGTGCGGAACTCAACCTTGCCGGCCTTTACTTCCTGCACGGCGCGGGCAACGTCAAAGGTCACGGTCCCGGTTTTGGGATTCGGCATCAGCCCTTTCGGGCCGAGTACCTTTCCCAGACGTCCGACGGACTTCATCATGTCGGGCGTGGCCACCAAAGCGTCAAAGTCAGTCCAGTTTTCCTTGGTGATTTTCTCGACCATGTCTTCGCCGCCGACAAAGTCCGCGCCGGCCGCCTCGGCTTCGCGGAGCTTTTCGCCGCTGGCGATCACTAGGACTTTTTTCGATTTGCCCAAACCATGCGGAAGCACTACGGTGCCGCGCACCATCTGGTCAGCGTGCTTGGGATCAACTCCCAACCGCATGGTGACTTCGACGGTCTCGTCAAACTTGGCAAACTTCACTTTTTGCAGGAGAGGCACCGCGTCCTGCAGCGTATAAGGACGCGCTTCGACCGCCTTCCTCGCCTTGACTACATTCTTTCCTACTTTTCTCATTCTGTTTTCCTCGTCTCCCACCGCTGATCGCTGTTCCGGTCAGCCGTAGTGATTTCGACAAATACTAACCAACTACATCAATGCCCATGGATCGCGCAGTTCCTCGCACACTCCTGATTGCCGCATCGACAGAAGCCGCATTGAGATCCGGCATCTTCTGCTTGGCGATGTCCTCGACTTGCTTCAGGGTGACTTTGCCAACTTTGTCTTTGTTAGGTGCGCCGGAGCCTTTAGCAATCCCCGCAGCCCGCTTCAGCAGGATCGCAGCCGGCGGTGTTTTAGTGATGAAGGTAAACGAGCGGTCGCTGTACACCGTGATCACGACCGGAATGATCAGCCCTTCCAGTTCCTTCTGGCTGGTGCGCGCGTTGAACTGCTTGCAGAACTCCATGATGTTGATCTGCGCCTGCCCGAGCGCCGGGCCAACCGGCGGCGCAGGCGTCGCTTTGCCCGCCGCGATCTGTAGCTTTACCGAGCCTGTAACTTTTTTCGCCATTGCTTATCCTTAGCCCCTACCCCTGCTTCTCTACTTGCTTGAATTCCAGTTCCACCGGCGTTGAACGGCCAAAAATTGTGACCATCACCTTCAAGGTCTCGCGGTCGTCGTTGACTTCGTCCACGATGCCGGTAAAAGTCGCAAACGGCCCCTCGGTGATGCGCACGGTTTCGTTCTTTTCAAACTTGACCTTGAGCTTGGGTTTGTCTTTCGACTCGCCGGCCCGGTACACAATGTGCTGCACTTCTTCCTCGGAAAGCGGCGTTGGCTGCTGCCCGGTGCCGACAAATCCGGTCACCCGCGGCGTCGCTTTCACCACGTGCCAGACGTGGTCGTCCATGTCCATTTCAACCAGCACGTAGCCGGGATAGAACATGCGCTCCACCGTGTACTTCTTCCCGCCGCGAACTTCGGTGACCGATTCGGTGGGAATCAGCACCCGTCCGATCTTGTCTTCCAGGGCAAACGCCCGCACCCGCGATTCCAGCGACTCCTTCACTTTGCGCTCAAATCCCGAATAGGAGTGGATGATGTACCACTTCATGTTCGGATTGCGGGGCGGCTCGGCGACTGCTGCGGCAGCGGCGCTGTCCGGAGCCGGAGACGCGACTGCATCCGTGCTACTGGTTTCGTTATTGGGTTCGTCCGGCATAAGCTCAGGAATCCTTTTTCTACTCTCTACTTCGCGAACGCGTGAAACAGACGATCCACGCCTGCGTTAATCACATAATCGATGATGAAGAAGTACAGGCCGAACAAGAAGATAGCAACCAGCACCACGCTGGTGGTCGCCTGCACTTCCTTCCGCGAGGGCGCGGTGACCTTGCGCATCTCGGTGCGCACGTCGTTGTAAAACGACTTGACCCGCTGCGGCCAGGACTTGATCTGGTCGCCAAAGTTACCGCCCGCGGCTGCGCTCGAACTCGCCATTTTCTTCGTCTCAACTCCCATACTCACATCCTGACCTTGGCGCCCAAATTCTGGCAGGGGCGGAGGGATTCGAACCCCCAAGTCCGGTTTTGGAGACCGGCAGTTTAACCGTTGAGCTTACGCCCCTACTGTTTTACTCAAATCCCGTGCGCTGCTCGCGAGATCCTTCGCAAAAACGCTCAGGATGACGCCAGCGGGGCTCACGCCCCGCTAAACGGCGTCACTTCACTTCTTTATGCGGCGTATGCTTGCGGCACCGGTTGCAGAACTTCTTCAGGTCCAGCCGGTCCGGCGTCGTCTTGCGGTTCTTCGTTGTCGAATAATTCCGCTCTTTGCAATCACCGCACTGCAACGTAATGATTTCTCGGGGCATATCAACAGCTCCTAGCTATTAGCTTCTAGCTCTTAGCTCAAACTCAAAATCCTTGGCATTCCGAACCGCTTTCCAGCGGTGAGGAACCTGCTTTTGCTCTTGGCCGACGACCTACGACGCTCCTACTGCACAATCTCGCTGATGGTTCCCGCGCCCACCGTGTGTCCGCCTTCGCGGATGGCGAAACGCAAACCCTTTTCCATCGCCACCGGCGTGATCAGCTCAATCACCAACTGCACGTTGTCTCCCGGCATCACCATCTCGGTGCCGGATGGAAGTTCCGCCACTCCGGTCACATCGGTCGTACGCAAGTAAAACTGCGGACGATAGCCCTTGAAGAATGGCGTATGTCTTCCACCTTCTTCTTTGGTCAAAATGTAAACTTCGGCTTTGAACTTGGTGTGCGGCGTGATCGATCCACCCTTCGCCAGCACCATGCCGCGCTCGACATCGTCTTTGCCAATGCCGCGCAACAGCAGTCCTGCATTGTCTCCCGCCAGGCCTTCGTCCAACTGCTTCTTGAACATTTCGACGCCGGTCACAACCGTCTTGCGGGTTTCGCGGAAGCCCACGATTTCTACTTCCTCGCCCACTTTCACTTTGCCGCGCTCGATTCTTCCCGTCACCACCGTGCCGCGGCCCGAGATCGAGAAAATATCTTCGATCGGCATCAGGAACGGCTTGTCCAACTCGCGCACCGGTTGCGGAACGCTCTTGTCCACCGCCTCCATCAGCGCATCAACTTGCTTTTCCCACTTGGCTTCGCCGTTCAAAGCGCCCAGCGCCGAAAGCCGAATCACCGGAACATCGTCGCCGGGAAACTGATAGCTCTTCAGCAACTCACGCACTTCGAGTTCCACCAGATCGAGCAGCTCGGGATCGTCAACAGCGTCACATTTATTGAGAGCAACAACGATGTAAGGCACACCGACCTGCCGCGCCAGCAGCACGTGCTCGCGCGTTTGCGGCATCGGACCGTCCGTCGCCGCCACCACCAAAATCGCGCCATCCATCTGCGCCGCGCCGGTGATCATGTTCTTGATGTAGTCGGCGTGGCCCGGGCAATCCACGTGCGCGTAGTGCCGGTTCGCCGTCTCATACTCGACGTGCGCCGTCGCAATCGTGATGCCGCGCGCCTTTTCTTCCGGCGCGTTATCAATACTGTCGAAAGACCGGAACACAATCTTCGGATTGTGCTTCTGCAAAACCTTGGTGATGGCCGCCGTCAGCGTGGTCTTGCCATGGTCGATGTGACCAATCGTCCCCACGTTGCAGTGCGGCTTATTGCGCTCAAATTTCTCTTTCGCCATTTCCGTCCTCGTAAATCAGCTTTTAGCTGTTAGCTCTTAGCTTCTAGCTCAAAATCCAACCCACGTCAGTAATTCAGTAATACTGATAAAGCTTGTGAAACCTGGCCCGCAGCACCCTATCCACTTCCTCAACCTTCGAAAGGTAAAACTCTTTCATCTGCGCCTGATCGGATAGAGCCAGCGCTAGGTATAAGCCTTTCGCGCTTTGTCCTGATCCCGCCAGAGTTCCATCCACCTGTTCCAGAACGCCTTTCGCCAGTACCAAATCGAAATCCCGAATCCGAAGTCCTGCGCTGGCGACCCGCTTCAAATACTTCGCAGCATTTTCAGGAGCGAACGCGCGACTAATCGCGCCTTTCAACTCCTCGAATTCCTTCTCTTTCTCAACCTTTATTAATGCCTGCTCGAAGCCCACGGCCTAGATCCTCAACAGTTCCCTCGCAAAAGCTCGGGATTTCGCCAGCAGGCTCCCGCTACGCTCACGCCTGCTAGACGGCTCAATCTGGAGCGGGAGACGGGAATCGAACCCGCGACCAACAGCTTGGAAGGCTGTGACTCTACCACTGAGTTACTCCCGCCCGAAGCAGCTGTCAGCCATCCGCCGTCAGCCCTCAGCTAAAACCAAAGCGGCTAAAGCCGCTCGCATTTCTACTCGTTGCGGCACGGCTCAAGCCGTGCCCTGACACAAACCGAAACCGCAACCACAAAACTCTGGAGCCGATGATCAGGATTGAACTGATGACCTCTCCCTTACCAAGGGAGTGCTCTACCAACTGAGCTACATCGGCTCACTGCTCACTCCCACTTTCATCACCCGGATGCATCGCATCTTTACGCCGCACCCAAGTCTTCACTACAAACAGCGCTAAAACTGCCAGCGTCGCAACTCGGATTCGCGTATCGGTCAATGTCGTCAGCGCCAGGGCTGCCAAAGCTGCATACGCGACCAGCGCTATTACGAATCGCTTCACCGCAAACCTGATTCTTTCAGAGCCTGGTGCACAGGGAAGGATTCGAACCTTCGTACCTCGCTAGGAGGAGCAGATTTACAGTCTGCCGGCTTTAACCACTCACCCACCTGTGCAGAACTTCGAATCCAATCTCCCGGACACGCTCGAACATAGAACCGCTTGCGACTTGCCATTTGGGGATCAGAAGGTGCGCGCAAAAACTCCACGCGCGCTAACAGCTCATCTGGAAAATTCCCTTATGGATTGCCGATGGGAAAAACCGTCCGCCGCCGCCCTATATTCTAAGCCCGGAAATTCCGGAAAACCGATTCTCTGGAGCTGGCGAAGGGATTTGAACCCCTGACCCTCTGATTACAAATCAGATGCTCTACCAGCTGAGCTACGCCAGCAAGTGGGAAATGCAAAAAGCATCGCCCCTGCCACACTAATCCCTTCTTCTTTAACGGGACAATTATAAAAGGTACCATAGCGGTAATTGGCGTGCAAGGGCGGCTGGGTACTAGATCTGATAGTTGGTTTTTCGCGACGCGCGGAAGAAAAACTGGCATCGCGGGCTCGCGGAGACGGCGGCAGTAATATCCGAGTGCGTGACAGCGGCCGATCTGCGCAACACACGCCGAGTCGTGGTTTTCAGTGTGCTCTCGGAGGCATCCGTCCGCGAGCCTCAGGACTACATAAAATTTCTTGCTCGATGAACCGAGAGTTTGACGAGCCGAGAATTTGATGGACCGGGAAATGGAGAAACGGTAGTGACGAGAGCGGAAGCCTGGAATCTGGCCGACCATTGGGTCGCGGCCTGGAATGCTCACGACCTCGACTTAATTATGACTCACTATGAGGATGCGATCGAGTTGACCTCGCCGGTCGCCGCCCAACTGTTGGGGACGCCTGATGGTAGGGTGGTCGGCAAGTCAGCCTTGAGGGAATACTTTCAGCGAGGACTCGAAGCCTACCCGGAACTCCACTTTCACATTGAGGACGTGCTCTGGGGCGTAAACAGCGTGCTGCTCTACTACACAAATCAAAATGGGACCCGCACGGCAGAGTTCATGGAACTGTCAGCGAGTGGAAAAGTGGCGCGAGTCGTGGCGAATTACAGCGCCAGCAAGTAGGGACGCGTCTCGCGGTGTTTGAGGGCTGGGTAAAAGGCGAGGATCGCCGCTGGGTGCTATCATTTGTGACCACCGCCATCAGCATCATCATCATCCATGCGATTCCGGCGAAAACTTCCTGTCCTGTTCGGCTTCCTCATCTTTGTGGCTGCAGTGGCCGCAGTCGTCTTCCTGCGCAAGCATGCGCCCCCGGAGCCGGCCCGCCTGCTCCCCACCGCTGACGGATTTGTGTATGTGGACCTTAAGTGGATGCGCTACACCGACGTTGCCAAGAAACTGCCCGCGGTCGCGCACGATCCCGAGTACGAGCAATTCATTCAGGCCACCGGGTTCCAGTTTGAGCGCGACCTGCAGGAAGCCGCGCTGGCCGTTCATTACGCCAGCCCGCAGACCGGCGGCGAAACTCGATTCTCAGAAGTCTTTGTAGCCAAGATTGACGGCGACCGGCTGCGCGGATACCTAAAAAAGCTCGCATCCTCGGTGGAAACCTACCGTGCGATTGACATTTACAACATCCCGCTGGAAAACCGGGTTGTGCGCGTGGCCATACTGGGCTCCGACACCGTGGCTGCTTCCAATCTCAACGATCCGCTAGTGATTCGCGGGATCATTGACCGGTCGCGCAAGGTAGCGTCGCCATTTGGCGGTCCGGCGCTGCTGCGGCAGTCGTACAAGTACGTGCCCCTTACCAGCCTGGCGTGGGCGATTTTCAAGCTCAATTCCGCCAACCCAGAACCGTCGGCTCTGGGATTACCGTTCTCCAGCCCAGCAACCGCGGTGGCTTCGGTGGTGTATGTGCCCCTTTTTGGCGAAGTCCGCCTGCGCGCCGAGGCCTTTACGAAGAACGAACAGGAGGCGGAACAATTGACCTTGCAGGTGAACACCTTCCTGGCAATTTTTCACTCGGCCGAGGTTTCGGTGTCCGGGCAAACCCCCGACCCTGACATCCGAAAAGCTCTGGACAGCCTGAAAGTCGAGCAACACAAAGACCGCACGGTGCTCACGGCGACGCTGCCGGCCGGACTGCTGCGCAAGATGGTAGCCGAGGCGCCGGGGCAGTTAGCTCCAAGAGCTCCTGCGGGATCGGGAAAATAGCCCTTTTGTAACCTAGTTCCGGTTCGGCAATCAGTAGTTGCAGAAGTCCTCCGCGTCTGGATAAAGGTACAATTATTCCGAATGGGCAACCTTCCGCTTCCGATTGCCGCCTTTGTGGCTGGCTTGGTTTCCTTTCTCTCGCCCTGCGTGTTACCGCTGGTGCCAGGATACGTGTCGCTGATTTCGGGAGTCGGGGTCGAGGAACTGCAGCAACCCGACGCATCGCTGTTCCGCAAAGTCATGCTGAATTCGATCGCCTTTATCATTGGCTTCAGCATCGTGTTCGTCACGCTGGGTGCGATTTCGACCGAGGCCGGCCAACTGGCGGCGAGGTACAAGTCCACCCTGGCTCGCGTCGCTGGAGTGCTGATCATTGTTTTTGGCCTTCACCTCACCGGCATCATGCGGATCAAGGCGCTTTACGCCGACAAGCGCCTCCACAGTGTTAAGGGCGGAAGCACGCCGTGGGGAGCTTTCGTGATCGGATTTGCATTCGCCTTCGGCTGGACTCCGTGCGTCGGACCGATCCTGAGTGTTATTCTGGGCTTCGCTGCGGCCCAAAACTCTGTTGCCCAAGGAATTCTGCTGCTCACGATTTATTCGCTGGGCCTCGCTGTGCCATTCCTTGTGACTGCGCTCGGGATCGGACGCTTCCTCAAGTTCTACGGCCGTTTTCGGCGACACATGCATGCCATTGAAATCGCCAGCGGAGGTTTGCTGATCGCACTCGGGCTGCTTCTGGTTTTTGGAAAATTCACTTTGCTGGCGCGTTATTTTTCATCGTTGAACCGCTTCGTTTTGTAAAGGAGTTTTGTGAAACGCGATCCCGTCATTCTTATTGTGGTGGCCGTGGTGATTTCGCTCATGCTGGTGTTTGGCATCCAGAAAGCCCGCCACAACACCTCGGCTTCCCTGGGCGGCACCAGCAAGTTGCAGGGCCAGCTCGCTCCGGATTTCTCTCTTGCCTCGCTCGACGGCAAGATGGTGAAGCTCTCCGATTTTCGCGGCAAGGCTGTCCTGCTCAACTTCTGGGCGACGTGGTGTGAACCCTGCAAGATCGAGATGCCGTGGTTCGTGGACTTGCAGAAAAAATATGGTCCGCAGGGATTGCAAGTGGTGGGCATCGCCATGGACGACGCCAGTCCCAAGGAGATCGCGGAGTTTGCACACAAGCTGAGCGTGAACTATCCCGTCCTGGTGGGCAAGGAAGCGGTGGGCGATCAGTACGGCGGGATTCCGTATCTCCCTTCGACTTTTTACATCGGCCGCGACGGTAAGGTTGTCGATCGGGTGTTCGGCCTGGTCAGCCGGTCCGAGATTGAAAACAATATTCAGAAGGCCCTCGGACAGCAGGGCCAAGTGGCGCAGAGGTGAACGGTTTGCCAATCTTCGGCATAAACGTCAGGCGTGCTCTGATTTGCGCGGGTCTGTTCGCGTTTTCCGCCTCTGGATTTTCGGCCGCCGCGCAGGACATTCCCGGCAGCCGGTCGCCCTCCGTGACCATGCAGCCGCCGGAGATCACCTCCATCTACCGCGGCCACCCGGGCTCGGTGCAGTTGCAATTCCGCATCGCTTCGGGATTTCACATCAACTCGAATCAGCCTAAGCAGGAGTATCTTAAGAAAACCCAGCTGAAACTCGACGCCCCTACCGACATCGCAATCGAGAAGGTCATCTATCCCGACGGTGAGGACCGCAGTTTCCCCTTCGCCCCGGATGAGAAGCTCAACGTGTACAGCGGCGACTTCCCCATCGAAATCGTGGTTCGTCCGCTCAAAACCGTTATGCCGACCAAGTACGCGATTCACGGCAAGCTGTATTACCAGGCCTGCGACAACGCCGCTTGCTATCCCCCCAAACAACTTCCGGTGAGCTTTGAAATCAAGGTGCTAAAAAGCTCCACCGAGCATAAGAAGAGGATTCCGCCGCAAAGTCCGCACACGCATAGTTAGATGGCCCGCTCCTGTCCGAACGCCTTTGACTTTGATTGGACTCGCCGACCGCCCATAATTCCCCGCAAGTCCCTGTCCCAAGCGCGTTCTCCACATAGGACCGAAAACTCCTCCTCTTCCGAGTCCGCCAAGGGAGGCTTCCATGAAGAAGGTGTTGGGGCTATTGCTGAGCATGACTCTGTTCGCGCTGCCGCTGGTCTTTAATCCAAATCTGAAGGTGTGTCACGCTGCGCCGGCCGCGGCGCAGGAAAAAGACAAGGAGAAAGAGAAAGACAAAGAGAAGACCACCGACGATAACGGCACTGCGCTGACCATCTACAACCAGAATTTCTTCGTCGCGCGCGAGCATGTTCCGCTGGATCTGAAGCCGGGAGTGAACCAGGCGGAATACGCCGGAATTGCGGCGCATCTGGAGCCGGATTCGGTCATCCTGCGCGACCCCAACGGACGCGCTCTGCAAATTCTGGAGCAGAACTATCGCAACGATCCGGTGTCGCCGGAGATGCTGCTGTCGTTTTACGAAGGCAAGACGATTGACTTTGTCGTGGGCAGAAACGCCGACGGCAGCGACGTGAAGCAGAGAGGTAAGATCATCCGCAGCGGATACGTTTCGCCCAACTACATTCAAGGCTTTCCGCAGCCTGCTTCCTCACAACCCATCATCGAAGTGGATGGCGTTCTGCGCTTCGGATTGCCGGGCCAGCCCATCTTTCCCGCACTCAGCGCCGATTCTATCCTGAAGCCGACTCTGAGCTGGCTGCTCCAGACGGACACGCCGGGAAAATTCGACGCGGAAATTTCCTACGTCAGCGGGGGAATGAATTGGCAGTCCGATTACAACGTGGTGGTGCAAGACCAGCCCCCGGGCAAAACCGACCTGCTCGACATGATTGGCTGGATCACCATGCGCAACTACAGCGGCAAGACCTTTGATGACGCGAGGATCAAGCTACTGGCCGGAGATGTGAGCAAAATCCAAGGGGAGGGAGTCGCAAACCGCGTGTACGCCGGCGAAGCGAAAGCCATGGACATGGCCGCCATGGCCCCGGTCGTCCGCGAAAAGTCTTTCGACGAATTTCATCTCTACACCTTGCAGCGTCCGACGACTTTGAGAGACCAGGAAACCAAGCAAGTAGAATTCGTGCGCGCCACCGGCATTCACGCCCAGCGGCTCTATATCTACGACGGCGCGCAAACCTCGCAATACGGGTACAACAACCCAGAGCAGATCCGCCAGGACGCGAACTATGGCACGGCGTCGAACCCCAAAATATGGGTGATGGAGGAGTTCAAGAACGCAGAGACCAATCATCTGGGCATTCCGCTGCCCAAAGGCAAGCTGCGTTTTTATCGTCGCGATACCGATGGCCACCTGGAGTTCGTCGGCGAGAACGTGATTGACCATACGCCGAAAGACGAGACCATTCGGGTTTACACCGGCAACGCCTTCGATGTAACTGGCGAGCGCAAGCGCACCAGCTACCACGTGGATTCGAACCAGCGCTGGATGGACGAGTCGTTTGAAATCCGCCTGCGCAATCATAAGAAGGAGGCGGTTGAGGTCCGCGCCGTTGAGCACCTGTACCGCTGGACCAACTGGAAGCTGACCGAACAGTCCGCACCATCTCGCAAGACGGATGCACAGACCATCGAGTTCCCCGTGACCATCGCACCCAACGGAGAGCAGGTCATCACGTACACGGTCCACTACTCGTGGTAAACGGTCGTGTAGGGGGGCCCTCACCTGCCCCACCCCAAACCCCACCCAGACCTCAACTGCGCAATTTCACGATTCCCTCCCCACCGTGATAAAACACTCGCTTCCACATGGGCACATTTTTCAGCCGCGAGCGTTTTGGAAAGGCGCAAGTGCTCGCGGGGTTGCTGCTGCTGGTTTTCGTGGCCGAGTGCTCGTGGCTGGTCGCGCACGAGCGTCCGGGCACGATCTTGGTGACTGCAGACGAGCTCGAGCGCGTGGGTCAGGGGGCCGCACAGTGGCACAGGCAAGGAATTGCCGGAACTCCGACAATCGCAAGCAGCCAGAAAACCCCCACGCTGATGAGCAGGGAACGCTACGATCCCGACCACTCGCCGCTGTGGTACCTGATCGGCTCGGCTCCCGTGGCCAGCTTTGGTGTCTCTCCAGATTCCTGGCTTTGGGTTTGGCTTACGCGAGCACCCTATATCCTTTTCGGAGTTTTGCTGGGAGCTTCGTTGTGGTACGTGTCCCGCCGCCTCTACGGAAACGCGGGGGGATACATCGCGCTGTCGTTCTATTGTTTTTCTCCCGCCGTGGTCCGAAGCAGCACGCTGTGGCTCGCGCCGCCGGATATCGCCTGCGCCTGGGGCACGTTCGGCGCGCTGTTCACGGCTATCGCGGTGTCGCACACCCTTTATGCACCGCGGGAAGTTGTGTTGTGGAACTGGCGGCGGATTGTGCTGCTGGGAATTTCGCTGGCGCTTGCCGTGGGATCGCAGTTTTCTCTGGCGCTCGTGCTTCCAGTGCTACTGGCGTTTATGTTGTATCTGACCCCGGGACGGAGATCTGCCGCGGTGGTGATTCTGTCGGCGGCTTCTGCAGTCGGCCTGGCGATGCTGTTTGCGGCTTACTTCTTGCATTTTGGCATTTTCTGGCAGAGTTTGAGTCACTCACGG
>WNFC01002477.1_pt1 | contig 24442 bp, 21 predicted proteins | sample 5400541 | NCBI WGS metagenome assembly WNFC01 (sample SAMN13153342, study PRJNA577476) | soil metagenome | isolation source: 120 cm saprolite under Douglas fir tree site 2 hole 2 replicate 1 | place: USA:California | collected 2015-04-18
AATGAGTCTGACGGGTAGCCCCGATGGCCCTGCCTATCGCTCCGGCATCTCGGTGTTCGATGTGATAGCCGGGCTGCATGCGGCCATCGGCATCCTGGCGGCCCTCAATCATCGCAATCACACAGGTGAAGGCCAGCATGTGGAAGTCAGCTTGTACGCCTCGGCACTCTCAGGGATGGTCAACCAAACGTCCGCTTATGTGGCTGGTGGTGTCATTCCTGGTCGCATGGGGAACGCCCATCCCAGCCTGTTTCCTTACGAATCGCTGCCGACAGCGGATCGAGACCTTATTGTCGCTGCCGGGAATAATGGGCAGTTCGGCAAGCTCTGCGAGGTTCTCGACCTTCCTGAGCTGGCGCATGATCCCCGGTTTATGAACACCAGGGATCGCACCCGCAACCGCGATGCCCTGCGCCCGCTGCTGGTTGAACGGCTGCGCACCAGAACAGCCAACGAATGGTTCCGCATGTTGAGCGCCGCTGGCGTACCGTGCGGCCCGATCAACAATATTGAAGGGGGAATCACGTTCGCTCGCGAACTCGGACTTGATCCCGTCGTCGAGGTTGGCAGCGGGGATGATGCCGTGCCACTGATTCGTCACCCGATTTTGTTCTCCCTGACGTCTCCGCGCCACAAGCTGCCGCCCCCGGCGCTCGGCCAGGACAACGAGCAGATTCGCGCCTGGCTCAGCCAGACGCCACACATCGACCCGGAGGGGCACAAGACCTTTCACATATAAGGAGAACGCATGGAATATCCCACCGGAATCGGTACGTCTGATGCCACCAGCATTCACTTGCTTGGTCACGATCTCGCGGGCGAGCTGATTGGGAACATCGGGTTCGGCGAGCTGGCCCTCTGGCTCGCCACGCAGCAGCGGCCGACACCCCAGCAGGTGCGTGTGTTCGAGGCCGTGCTCGTCTCGCTGGCCGACCACGGCTTCACCCCAACCGCAATCGCGGCCCGTCTGACCCTGTACAGCGCCCCGGATGCGCTCCAGGGTGCGATGGCAGCGGGTCTGCTGGGTGGCGGCTCGCGCTTCCTCGGCGTGACAGAAGACACTGGCCGATTTCTGGCAGGTGTGCTGGCAACCGTCGCAGGCCAGCTCCCGGAGACCGATGAGCAATGGGACGAGCTGGCCCGCCGGGCTGTCGCGGAGCAGCGCGCTGCTGGCCGCTTCGTCCCAGGGCTGGGCCACCCGGTGCATAAGGCCGTTGATCCTCGCACCGCAGTCATTATTGCACTTGCCGACCACGAGGGTCTGCGGGGACCGCACCTGCGCTTGTTTGAGGCCATTGGTCGTGTCCATACGCAGGTGCTTGGCCGCACGTTGCCACTCAACGGCGCCGGGGTGGCTGGCGCCGCACTTGCTGATATCGGGCTGCCACCTGAGTTGCTGCGCGGCGTGGCCCTGCTCGCGCGTGCAGCGGGGCTGCTCGGTCACCTCGCCGAAGAGCAGCGCCACCCCATCGCACCCGATATCTACGCTGCGATCGACAGGAACGCCGTGTATCGGCCAACCGCCAGTAACGATATCACAGAACAACGCTAGGTCCAATTCACCCAGAACCTGCTATGTGCACAGATTATGCTCGAGGGAGGAAGTTATGGCAAAGATTGTCGCTATCCTTGCTACCACTCACCATCCATTCTTCTACCGCGCTAGCACCGCACCACCAGAGAGCAGGCCCGACTTTGCGGATGAGTGGGTACGCAAGGTGGAAGCCTACCGCGAAACGCTGACGCGGGCCAGGCCAGACGTCCTGGTCATGGTCGGTTCTGACCACTTCCACCAGCTCTTCTACGATAATATGCCGCAGTTCCTCATCGGCAAAGCGCCGTTCTACGACGCGAACTACTACAATGAGGAGCGCGAATTCGGGCTGCCTCGCATGGTCCTCAAGGGACACGAGGAGTTTTCGGCGTATCTTCTGCGTGCCGGACTTGATGCCGGTTTCGACTTCGCCTTCAGCAATGAACTGCGCGTCGATCATAGTATTACGTGCCCCATCATCACGACACGCCCGCAAGCGGATCTGCCCATCGTGCCCATCTATACGAACATCTTCGCCCCGCCACTTCCGCAGCCCTGGCGGTTTGTCGAGCTGGGCCGTACCCTACGCCGCCTCATCGAGGCCTGGCCCAGTAATCAGCGTGTCGCCGTCATCGGGACCGGTCATCTGTCCCTCGAGCTTGGCGGGCCGCGCCAGTTCGGCCCTCATGGACCCGACCCCGAGTTCGACCGCAAAGCTGTCGCGTGGATCGCCAACGGCAACATTGAAGGCGCATTAAGGGAAGTCACGCTCGATAGCCTCTGGACGCCGGGCAATGCCACACACGGCTTCCTCGACTTCATGCTGATGATGGGCATCGCCGGAGCAGTTAGAGCTGATTACGTCGATACACTCGACCTGTTCCACACGATGGAAGCTTACATCACCTGGTATCCGAAGGGAGTGGACGCATGAGCAAGTATCTCCTCAACAAGTTCCTCTTCGCCATCGACCGTGACCCAGAGCTGGTCGAGCGCTACCGCGCAGACCCTCGCGGAACAGTCACCTGGTGGGAAGCCGAGCGGGCAAATGTCATCTTGAACCTGCCCGAAGGCGAGCGCAGCACGTGGCAGCAGTTCACCGACGAAGAGCGCGAGGCGCTGGCGACGCACGACTACGTTAAGCTTTTCGAGCTTGGAGCGCACAACTTCCTGACGCTCACGCTTTATATTGCTCTGTTCGAGCGTGACTATGCGGAGCCTCTCGGATTCCAGCGCGAGTACGCGCGGAAGCTCCAGCACTGGTCGCTTCCCTACCCGGACATCACCACGTGACGAGAGCTGTCTTGCAAAACGACGACGAAGGAGGAAAGCGTGTGACTGAAAAACTATTGACGACGGTTGTAGGCAGCTATCCTCAACCCGAGTGGTTGGTTGACCACAAGAACTTACGGAGCCGATTGCCGCCTCGCATCCGGGCACAAGAAATCTGGCGCATCCCAGAGCCTCTGCTGCAACAGGCCCAGGATGATGCAACCCTCCTCGCCATTCGTGACATGGAGCGTGCAGGTATAGACATTATTTCCGACGGGGAGATACGCAGGGAGAGTTACTCCAACCGCTTCGCTACTGCGTTGGACGGGATGGACCTCGATAACCCGGGGGTGGCCCTGGATCGCACAGGCCACCCCAACCCTGTCCCGCGGGTCATCGGCCCAATCCGCCGCTTATACCCGGTTGAAGTACGCGACGTGGAGTTTCTACGACGCAACACTAACCATCGCATCAAGATCACCGTGCCAGGCCCTTTCACTGTCACCCAGCAGGCGCAGAATGACTATTACCGCGATGGGAAGGCCTTGGCATTGGATATCGCTGCCGCGGTCAACGAGGAGATCAAAAGCTTGCAGGCCGCAGGAGCCAACGTGGTACAACTTGACGAGCCATATCTGCAAGCGAGGCCGGAGCAAGCCAGGGCGTACGGGGTAGAGGTCATCAACCGCGCGCTGGAGGGAGTTGAAGGAACAACAGCGTTGCACCTTTGCTTTGGCTATGCTGCTATCGTTCATACCCGACCTCCCCAGTACGCATTCCTCACAGAACTACGTGAGTGCATCGTCAAACAGATCTCGATTGAAGCAGCTCAACCACAGCTTGATCTCTCAATCCTGCGCCAATTGGCAAATAAAACCATCATTCTGGGCGTCTTAAATCTGGGTGATATGGAGGTGGAGACGCCGGAGACAGTGGCCGGGAGAATACGCTCAGCCTTGCAGTACGTAGAGCCGGAGCGCCTGATCCTGGCGCCGGATTGTGGCATGAAATACCTACCACGGGAAGTAGCCTTTGGCAAGCTATGTGCGTTGGTCGAAGGAGCCAGGATTGTTCGACAGGAATTGTAAAGATGCTCATCAAAGCCGTTCACCTGGAAGATTCGATGAGTCCTTCCAGGACATCCTGTGCTGGCTACCCAACTTGGACCATCTGTTCTTGAAAAACGACACACTATAAGAAAACAAACCAAGCACTCTGAAGGCGAACTGGCCGATCGTGTCTGCGTATCACGCCGGGCTTCTTGGAGATCATCCGACGCCCGTCGGTTTCATCGATTATTTATGCATTTTTCTATAATTGATGGAACATTTGTGCTTGCGCATCGACGTCTCCTCCCTGCGCTGGCTCTCTTGTCTCCGCCTTCTCACACACGCTATGCATTGATGCCGTGTTGATGGCTCTTCTGCAGATGAACGCAACAATGATAGATCTTCAGTTCGTCCTTTTCTCTCATTTTTCTAGAACAGCTATACCAAGTAGCCAGCACAGGATTTACAGCTTCTCGTTGTTTTCTGTTCCGTTGGTCCTCAGGGCCCAATAACTGTCCTTCCGGACTTCTTGAAAACCGCATGCCTGGTATAATGCCAGGGCACCGCTGTTGGTGGTTGTGACGTCGAGAGCGATAGGCGAGTGCTGTTCAGAGAGGAGCAGATCCACACTCGACAGAAGGATCTGTTTTCCATAGCCGTGCCCGCGATAGGGCTGAAGAAGGCAGAAAGAAGTGATATCAGCGCGTTGGTCTGCGCCCTCAACGAGGCGAATGGTGCCAATGGGACTCCCTTGCAGTTCGATGAAAAAGATGCGCCGTCCTGGCTCCAGCACATCCCTGCTGAGCCAAGCACGCGTCTCATCTTCCGGATCGCCAAACGCCTGGGCCGAGATGGAAGCAACCTGTTCGATCTCAGGCGCGCCTACCTGGCGCAACGTGAGTTCAGTGTGCCAGGTGGTTGGACGCTGGATTTTGTTCACATTGAGTTCCATATTGAATTCCGCAAAGTCAAATGCTGCCCCCTGGGCTTCGGCAAATGCCATCCCCGAGGAGATGCTCCCATAGCACCCCAACAGCAGGCGTTTGGGCTCGTATTGCTGAGCAAGCTCCTTCGCTCGCGCCAAAAGAGCCTGTCCGATGCCGCGACGCCGATATGCCGGGTGAACCAGGCCATAGAGTTCGATGTCGCTGCCTGACCAATTGTAGATGCAAAGCAATCCCGCCAGCACGTGGTCAGCACGGTAGAGCAAGGCGGCGGGCAATTTGTCTGTTGAGGATGGCAGTTCGCTGAGAGCGAAAGGAAAGTCGATGCCATCGTAACGGTTGCTCGCCTCAATCAGTTCCTGAATATCAGCATGGATAGCCTCGGAAATGCCAGAAGTGATATGTTCTGAGTGCGTCTGTCTGTTCATAAGCGCAAAACCTGCATCTTTCTTGAGCATAGAGAGGGGCGATGAAAAAGAAAATGGGCAACAGCTGCCTCACGATGGTACTGAGTGTGGAGGAGAAGGAGAATATTTCGGAGCTGCCAATGCGCCCACTACAGGGAAGAGGGCTGCTCGCCCAGGATGTTCAGGTTTCGCCGCCGATGAGCGAGCTTAGCTTATGCGCGAACCGCGCTAGCAGTGGAAACAGTCAAGATATACCGCCTTACTCCTGTGAGAGTTTTAGTGATCATGCTTGTGAATCTCCTATCTGCTATGCGAAGGGTCTTTATTTTTATCAGGAAGAGTATATCATATCACGACCAAAGATGTCTATGATCCGTGATCATCCAGGGAAAGGAGCGGTGGTGGATGGTTTGGTCCAGTCGACGAAACGGTGGTGGAGCGACTGAAGGCAAAAGCGTATCAAACACGTGATGAAGGTGAGAATCTCATGCACAGTGTTCGTAATCCTTTTGTGAAGATGGGCAGGCGAATGTATCTCCATTCTACCCGCCATCTTGGGAATCGGAAAGGTGCGAGAGAAGCAGGCGTTCTCAGAGGCCTCATTGAGCGGACAGATATGGCGAGTAGCCAGCACAGGTCTCTCTACCTCTTTGCAGGGATGTTGTTGTTTGCCCAAATGCTCAGCTATATCGATCTTTGCCATGTTGCTCAATGATCCAATGAGCACTTCACGATTTTAATGGAATTTTTCTAGACAGAAAAGCAAAACTGCGGTATTCTTGCTGGGGTCACCTTTTTTTGCTCTTACACGGGTCCTACAGTGAGCAGATGGCTACAGTTGTGCGTTGCAAGGAGACGCCCCAGGTGGCGGCGCTTCTTCCCCTTGCGTGAACGCGGGGCCTTTGCGCCGCAATGATGGTGATCTGCAACCTTGACCGTTCAAAGCGTTTTCGGATGGAACTCTCATCACAGTTTATACCAGGTGGACAGGTCCGTTCATGGTGCTGTATGCGTGGGTTGAAATGTGATGGAAGAGATAAGCAAGAAGGCAATGCCGAACAACTGGAATAGCTTCTGCTTGCATTCGTTGCAAGTATCGCGCGATTTTGTACGATTGTACTAATGATAGGAAAGATAGGGTCTCACAATGTGAGTCACTCAGACATCTTGTTTCAGCCATTGCGTGTCTCGCCTCCTGTCCTCCCATGCATTCAGAAAACCCGCTGGCTGGAAACAGAGATCACAGCTTTTTTAGGCAGAGATACGTATGGCATACGAGAGTCCAAAGGCCTGTTTCCGGGGCAGCTTCCTGCTCGCAGGTTGCCCGTTTGCTAGCGTTCTATGAAGGGGACACATTCGTTCTCTTCTCTCTCCCAGAAGCTGTGGGCGGTAGCAGGCAACTTAGAAAACATATAAGGGAAGAGACGTATGTCACGAGACGTATCTATGGACAGCGACCAGCGCTTCCGCGCGCTCATCGAACACAGCAGCGATGCCATCGCGCTCCTCACCCCCGATGGCACCGTGACCTACGCCAGTCCTTCCACAGAGCGGGTCACCGGCTACACTGCCGCAGAACTGGTGGGCACGAACGGCTTTGCGCTGCTGCATCCCGAGGACCTGGAAGAGGTGCGGCAGCAGTTCAGCGCTCTGTTTGACCAACCCGGTCACTTCCTCGCCGTTGAGTATCGTATCTGTCACAAAGATGGCGCCTTTCGTTGGATGGAGGGAACGGTGACCAACCTGCTTCATGATCCAACGATCGAGGCGATGGTGGTCAACTTCCGCGACACGACGGAGCGCAAACAGGCCGTTGAAGAACGCACCCGCTTGCTTGCGCATGAGCAAGCAGCGCGAGTAGAGGCCGAGGCGGCGCGAGCCCGCCTGTACGATCTCTTCATGCAGGCCCCTGCCACCATGATGATCCTGCGTGGCCCGGAGCATCGCCTCGAGTTTGCCAATCCCCTCGTCCACCAGCCCAAGGGACTGGCTGATCTGGTGGGCAGGACCTTCGATGAAGTGTGGCCTGAACTCGTTGAGCAAGGCGCACTCTCCTTCCTGGATCACGTCTACACCACCGGCACACCCTTCGTTGGCACCGAGTTCCCTGCCCGGGTCGACCGCCGTAGGGACGGCGTGCTGGAAGTCGTTTATTATACCGTCGTCTGTCAACCCCTGCGCACAACGCAAGGGGATATCGATGGGATTTTGATTCATGGGGTGGAGGTGACCGAACAGGTACTGGCACGCCGTCGCGTCGAGGAACTGAACCGCCAGCTAGAGGCGGAGAAGGAAGCCTCACTCCAGGCGCAGCGGGAAGCCGAGGCGCGAGCCGCCGAGCTGGCCGCGATCTTTGAGGCCATGACCGAGGGCGTGATTATCTGCGATGCCAGGGGGGATTTCCGCTACACGAACGCCGCCTATCGGTCCCTGCTGGCGCTGGAAGAGGACGCCGATCCCACGTTGCTTCAGTTCGACAACCGTTTAGAGTGGATGGCCTTACGTGATATGGAGGGAATGCCACTGCCCAGAGAACAGCTCGCGTCGCAACGGGTGCTGCGGGGCGAACGCTTCTCAGGCACACATGCCATGGACTTCCTGTGCCGCACCCGCGAGGGGGCAGATATCATCCTCAATGTCAGTGGTGCGCCCATTCACGATGCCGCAGGCCAGGTGGTAGGTGGCGTCTTGGTCTTTCGTGATATGACCGAGCGACGTAGGTTAGAGCAGCAACTCCAGTACAGCGAGCAGAAGCTGCGTTCGTTGGTCGAGTCGAATATTCTCGGAGTGGTCGTGGCCGATGTCGACGGGCGCGTCTACGAAATCAATGAGCGGGTCGCGCACATGGTTGGCTACAGCCAGGACGAACTGCTCTCCAAGACCTTCAATTGGCAGCACCTGGTACCCCCAGGCGCTCAGGAGGCACAGGCACAGATGACGAAGACGCTTCTCTCGACAGGAGTCGTGCCTCCCCAGGAGGGGGAATACCTGCGCAAAGACGGCAGTCGCTTCCCTGTCCTGACGGCGGCAACGCTGCTGGATCAAAAGCGCCGTCTCGGGCTGGGGGTCATCCTGGACATCACAGACCGCAAAGCGGCGGAGCAGCGCAAGCAGGAATTCTTGAACATGGTGAGCCATGAACTACGGACCCCGCTCACCTCCATTATGGGCTTGATTGAGCTGGCGCTCATGCAGATCGAGCTCCGACCCAGGGAGCTTTCACCCGAGGCAGAAGGCCTACTTGTCAGGATCGAGAAGGTGCTCAAACGGGCCGATGGACAGGTGGAGATCGAAACCCGCCTGGTAGAAGACCTACTGGAGGTGTCCCGGCTGGAACTGCACAAATTTGAGTTGTCGGTACACCCGGAGAATCTCGTACCGATTGTGCAGGAGACGGTCGCCAACCAGCAGCAGGCAGCGCGCTCGCGCCACATCGAGCTGGTCTTGCCTCCCGAGGAGGTCGTGCTGGTGCCCGCCGACGCGGGCCGCGTCGGGCAGGTGCTCACCAACTACCTGACCAACGCCCTCAAGTACGCGCCGGGCGATCAGACGATATCAGTGCGCCTGGAGGTGGCGGGAACCACCGCGCGGGTGTCGGTGCGTGACCAGGGGCCGGGGTTGACGGCGGAGCAGCAACAGCGTGTATGGGAGCGCTTTTATCAAGTGACAACGCCTGGGCGCCAGGGGCCAGACGGAGGATTGGGGTTGGGATTAGCCATCGCCAGGGCCATCGTCGAACAGCACCAGGGGCAGGTGGGGGTCGAGAGTGCTCCTGGTCGAGGCTCGACCTTCTGGTTTACCTTACCGATTGAAGCATCTCCCGAAGGGTGACCTCTGGAGAGGAACTGACTTACTGGCGATAGAGCTATCCTTGTCTGGGTATAAGAAGATATACTCAACTTTGCACATCCGTTCGTGAACAAGGGAGGAAAACGCGACGCGCGTTCCCATCACGACAAATGATACAACTGAGATTCGTGCTGGACAGGACCTTTCGTAGCATCAAGAATGACGCGGCCAACCGTCTCGTGTGACACATGATACTCATCTGCAACCTGACGCAGCGGCTCCTTTCTTCTCAAGGAGAAGACGTTGCACAGTCGGCCATTCTAAAGCAAGAATACCATAGAGTGTTTTTTGGTCTGGATGCTCTTGTGCGGAGAGGAGAGGGGGAATACTGCCAAGTAGGTGCTCGAGTGCGAGGAGTCTTTGAGAGAGCTTGCCGTGGGGTGCGAGAAGATGAATCAACACTTTCCTGACGTTCCACGATCTGTCTTCTATGAGCCTGGGAAGTGCTTTAAAGCCTTGAGTACCTGGAAGATATTACTCCGTATGGCCTTTCCACGATGAAGCATCCTTTTCCAGAATAGTAAGGTGGCCCACCTTGTCTGCCTGTCACATAGTGTGTCTTTTAGAATCCAGTAGTTCGTTAGCTGTGTATCATTATAGGTATGATAGAATGAGGAGGCTATTTCGCCCTCCTCGACGCGCAACACCGCCTCACACGTGGGCTCTGGCGCTCCGTTTGCTCCTCTGGCTCGGTCTCACTACTCACTCCTCCCGTTTCCTGTTCACTGCACACATAACAGTGAGAGAGAGGGAGCAGACATTCCCCTCTCATGAGCTTCTTTTCCGAACGGATGACCTTAGTAGCCAGCACAGGGAATGGGAACCGACGAAATGCGGTTGGTGCATGAGCGCGTTGCAATAGCTGCAGGTGCTAATCGTCCCAGTCTCAATGGGCAGGATGTGCAAACAGCCGATTATCGCGAACAGATCGTTCGCGGCTTTAGCAGCGCCTACCGGTTGCTGATGGCACAACGCGATGAACTGCTGGCGGAGCAGTTGCCGCGCTTTGCTTCCGATGAAATCCGTTTTATTGCCCGTCCAACCAGTACCTATGCCCGGCTCCTGTGGGAAAGCTTTCATCCCAATCTGTTGCGCGATGCGCTCAAACGTGATCGCTTTTTTGATCGCCTATGGCTGGGAGTGCAGCGGGAACCCGCGCTTGCCAGGCTCATTCGCGCTGAGCAGGCTGACCTGCTTCAAGGGGATGTTCCTTTGTTTACGACGTACCCTGAGAGCCGTGATCTCTTGAGCAGCCGGGGGGAGCGCATCGCCGCGTTTTTCGAGGAACCGAGCCTGGAAGTAGCGAAAAAATGGGCGCAGGGGTTGGATGAAGACGACCTGGTGCGGCAAGTCGAGACGATACAGACCTCGTTTACCAGCATGTTCACCGGAAGTGTCGTTGCCCATGTCACACCCAGCAGACCAATATTCTCTCCAGCAGCTGTACCGGCGACTCGCGAACGGCTGATCCAGGCTGCACGCCTGCTGGGAGACCGCCTGTGCGCAATCGCGGTGCGCAGCGAAGATGCGGTGGACTGGCTGGGGGTGACATTGGTCAATGAACGCGAGTGGCGGGTGAGCGCGGCAGATGCTGGTCTGTATGGCGGCACGCCAGGGATTGTGCTGTTTTTAGCCTATCTAGGGTGGATGACCAGCGAGGCATCCTACACCACGCTCGCACAGTCAGCGCTGCCGACAGTCCGCTACGAGGTCGAGCAGATCAAGAAACGCCCCGAGGTGGCAAGCATTGGAGCTTTCGAAGGGCTGGGAGCCGCGAGTTACCTGCTCACTCACCTGGGCGTCCTCTGGCAGCAGCAGGCTCTCCTTGATGAAGCGCAAGAACTCGCCAGGCTCCTACCAGAACTGATCGAGCAGGATAAGCGGCTGGACATCATTGGCGGCTCAGCGGGGTGTATTGCCGCTTTACTCTGCCTGTACGCTGTTGCTCCAGAGGAGCATATCCTCGCTGCTGCCATTCAGTGTGGCGATCACCTGCTGACCTCTGCTAAACCCATGTCAGTGGGAGTGGGCTGGAGTTCAGTCTGGCAGGAAACGCCGCTGACCGGATTCGCGTATGGTGCAGCTGGCATCGCCTGGAGCTTACTGCGACTGGCTGAAGTCAGCGGCCAGGAACACTTCCGCCACACAGCCCTCGCTGCCCTTGCATATGAAAGAAGCCTGTTTTCGCCGGAACAACAGAACTGGCGAGATATGCGCACCTCGGTACCTGCGCGTGCGGGCACACATGAAGGGGAAGGTGACGATCCAGGCATGGTGGCCTGGTGTTACGGCGCAGCAGGCATCGGGTTGAGCTGTCTTGATCTGCTGAAGTACGTGGATGATGTCCACATCCGCCAGGAAATCGAGAGCGCACTCAGGACGACGATGAAGCATGGCTTTGGGAGGAATCATTGCCTGTGTCACGGCGATTATGGCAATCTGGAAACACTGCTGACAGCAGCGCGGATTCTTGATGAGCCTGACTATCGCCTGAAGGTCGAGCAGTTGTCGGCCATGCTGCTGGCCAGTGGTGAGAGCCAGGGATGGATCAGCGGCGTACCCTTCGGGGTCGAAACGCCTGGACTGATGACAGGGCTGGCCGGAACCGGCTATGTGCTGCTGCGGCTGGCGGAACCGCTGCAGGTTCCTGCGGTCCTATTACTTGCGCCACCGCACGTATCAAAGCGATTCTACGACAAACCAGATCTGGAAAGGGAAGCAGAACGATGGTAGTAGTGAAGAGCTCAATCTTTCGTGGCAAAGCCCTGCAGCGGTATATGGTTCTCCCTTCTCCCGATGCCATTGTTGCCAGGTCCTCCTCTGACTCGCAGGCTGGTACAATCGCTGGAAGAATTTCCCTTGTATCGCCACCTGCCTGATGTATAGCAGGAATTGGCGTGTACTTGCGACAAAGTCGTCACCGAAAAATACGTGTCCTGATCGTCATGAATAGTGAAGAACCGATTGTCTTTCTTGTATAGCGCTCTCAAAACGATGGAGTCACCTGTGACGAAACTCTCTGCTTCAGAGGGATACCAACCTGCCTGGAATGCTGGATAGCAAAGAACAGGAAGAAAAGGAGCTTACCATGCTTCAGATTATCGACGGCCGTCTGCTACGCACACTTGCAATCACGTGTCTTGTGCTCGCTATCATAGTGGGTCTCTTCCTCCTTATGGGAGCCCACGCTGCGCATACTGCCGCCCCCTTACACGCGATAATACCATGTGGTCCCCAGTACCCCCATTGTCATCAATAGTAGCATGCTTTCCAGCATGTGACTATGAGTGATGGCGGCGATGAAAAACTATAGTATGGCGTGATCGAGAACTATAACTCCTGCGCCTGCTGGTTAATCATCGCCACCCGCTGTAGGAGAGGCTCAGCCTGGGCATGCAGGCCTTGTGCTATATAGAGATGCGCCAGGTCATTAAGGGTCTCAGCTACTCTGTAGTGCTCCAATCCCAGGGTCTTCTCCTGGATGGCTAATGCTTGCCGGTAGAGGGACTCGGCTTGAGCATAGCGGCCCTGTGGTGTATAGAGCTGCCCCAAGTCGGTGAGGGCATCGGCCACTTTGAGGTTCTCCGGGCCGAGAGCATTCTCAAGAATTCCGAGTGCCCGCCGGTAGAGAGGCTCAGCGCGATCATACTGGCCCTGCGCGACGTAAAGTCGTCCCAGGCCTCTCAGCCCAAAGGCTACATCGGGGTGTTCTAGCCCCGTCTGTTCCCAGATCGCTATCGCCCGATGCGCCAGCGGCTCCGCCTCGGCATATCTTCCCTGGTGACGATAGAGCGATGCCAGGTTGAGAAGAATGCCACCAAGAGCCGGATCTTCCATCCCAAAATGTCTCTCATCAATCGACAGAGCATGGAGATACAACGGTTCTGCCTCGGCATACCTCCCCTGTTCAAAGTAGAGATACGCCAGGCCAACCAGACTTTCTGCCATATTTGGGTGCTCCAAACCTACCGCCTGCTGACGAATGAGTATGGCACGTTGGTAGAGTGCCTCGGCCTGAGCATACTTTCTTTGGTAAAAGTATATGACCGCCAAGTCATTGAGGGATTGGGCCACGTCGGGATGCTCTGCTCCCAGTATTTTCTCTCGTATCATCAATGCACGTTGGAAGGCAGATCCCGCCTGGGCGTGTTTGCCTTGATAGTAGTAGAGGATGCCAAGATCCTGCAGACTCTGGGCCAGAGCCAGGTCCTCTTGCGTCAGCGTACTTTCCTGAATAGCCAGCGCCCGTTCGTAGAATGTCTCGGCCTGAGCATATTGGGCGCGTTCTCGCAGGTAATTGCCCACGCGCTGCAGCAGGCGTGCCGCTTCAGGGAAGAGCATCTTCCACTCCTGGATGAGTTCCACGCAGGCCAGCGCGTGAGGTAAACACCGCTCACATTGCTTCCACCTCTCAAACTCCGCTCCTGGAAACGCCCTGCTCACAGCCTGGACGGCCCGCTTCGACCACAGCTGTTGCGTCTCACGATCCATCCTGTCTCGCAAGACGAGCTGCACGAGGCGATGGATCGTGAGGATTTTCGCGTCGGGGTCGCGATGCACGAGCGAGAACTTCCGCAGGTCTCTGATCGCGATATTTAACGCAAGCGGATCAGCAGCAACAGCCTGCAGCGTGGGTCCAAGCTCAGCAGCGCCGCCGGTGATAATCTCCTCAGGAATGGCATCAGGAGCGAGGAAGGCAAAGAGGCACAGCAGCTCTGTCGCAGCCACGTTGCTTTGCTGGATTCTTTCAAAGGAGAGGGACCAGGTGGTGGCGACGGATTCAAGATGGTCCGCAGCGGCGAGTTCTCCTCGCCATTGGAGCAGCGCCTGGCGTTGGGTCTGGTAGAGCTGGTGGTAACTCGCCAGACCACATGCTGTTTCTTCAATGTAGGCTCCGGCCTGATCGATGGCGAGAGGCAGGCCACCCAGGGTCTGCGCGATGGTCCTGGCATGCGTGTAATCCGCTTCGGAAAGGTCGCTACGCGCGGAACCTCGGGCGAGCAATTTGCAGCGGCGCAGGAGAAAGTAGGCGCCATCCTCTTCTGCCATTGGCTCGACCTCAATACTGTGTGCAAGCCTTCCAGTCGCGCGTATACGGGTCGTGAGCAAGATGTGCCCAGCGCAAGGCACAGGAAGGAAATCCTGCACTACTGACAGATCGTCAACATTGTCGAAAACGAGGAGCCAGCGCGTGAGCGCCGCAAACCAGCCTTTCACGGCAGTGACTCTGTGACTCTGAGCTTGCTCATCTTTCTCGGGGAGATTGAGCAGCGTGGCGATAGCCGCAAAGTCTGAGGTAAGGACCTCCGCGGAATCTGCCCTCATCCATATTACAGTCTGATACTTATGAGCGTAGCGGTAGGCGTATTCAATGGCGATTTGTGTCTTCCCAACACCTCCTAATCCACTGAGGGCATGTGGGTGCGTAAACGCTGCGGTCTTTTCCGCATTCAGAGCCGTATGCAGTTGCTCAAGCAGATCCTCCCGTCCTGTGAAGAAGAGATTCCGCCGATAGGAAACATTCCAGAAAGGGATCTCGTCCTTGCGCACCAGGCCCAGTTCTCGCGCGCTCTTGCCAAAGAAGGTTGTGAGCTTCTGGCGGTAGTGAGCCGTGGGGATAATGATCCCCCGTTCCCACTTCCCCACCATTTTGGGATCGGGAGCGCCGATCTGTTCAGCTACATATTCCTGTGTCCAGTGACGCTGTTCCCGTTCGTGGCTCAACAGCTCATTCGGGATAGCAGTCGCTGCCGTTTTCATACCCTGCGTCCCCTTTCTCTCGCTCGCCTCTGAAATCACGAGAAAGAAGAAACTTGCCCCCCAGATGACGTGTTCAACGCGCCTTTTCTTGCTCATACTTGTAAACGAAGCGTCCTGGAGAAAATCACTCTCGGTTTTACCAGCAATTTGAGCCGGCAAGGAGAGCAAGCTATGAGTACAACTCCCAAAGAAGGCTGGAACCTCTTCGCACGTGTGCTTGAGGAGATCCTCACCCTGCATGGCCATCAGTTGAGCAATATGGATGACTATGCTCAGATCCATCCTGAAAAGGTTCGTCGTCTCCAACAGTCTCTCAAGGTTCCGAAGAGTTTTCCAGTGCTGAATGTGGATGAGATTGAACGAGTCAGCACTGTCTTCCATTTTAACACGCAAGAGCGGATTCGCCTGGAAGCGGCTCTTCTAGCGACCTTTATCGAGGCGAAGTTGATGAACCGGATCAGTTCAGAGGCTGCACTCCAGATGGCTGAAAGCATCTTGCTCGTTCTCGAACAAGCGCTACGAGATCAGCACATCACTTCCTGCATGGGAACAGGTGGCCTGATCTTTGATGAGACTGAGCCCGAGCGCATCCTGGAGGGCGCATTGATGAACATTGACCAGGCGATGATAGACCTGCATATGAGCCGCAGCGCCAATACACTGGCGGAGCGTATTACGTGTGCCCGCGAGGCGCAAGCTGGTTTCGCTGCGGCGCTCACCCAACTTGAGGAGGTTGCTGAACCTTTGAAGACAAGCAAGACATGGCAGGTGTGGCACCAGGAGGCGCAGAACGGGAACACGCTCGCTCAGCAACGCTTGCTTCTGCTCAAGACTGATCAGGGTTTCAGGCCAGCCTCCCTTTGTGCTGATCCAGGGTGAAGAGCAGATGTTCTTCACCGTGAAGAGTAGCCTGAAAAGAAACTATGAAACATGGGACACCCATCAGGACAAAAGCAGGACCGAGCCTCATGACCGTGGGACGGTGTTTCTTCTACACTTTAGACAGAAACCAACCAGTTGAGGTGCAGTATGCCGGTCGCTCTTTTTACGGGGCATGGGTGATATACTGCATCCTTTTAAGACGTTGCATTTGCCTTGCCAACCATCGACCTGGAAAGCCGATGGATTGAGCGCCACATACAGGAACTAGCAGACGTTGCTAGGAGAGGAGAATGATGATGATTTCTGAGGTGATAGATACCCACTGTGTGAACGACAGAGAGTCGTCCGCTGCTTCAACGAGCACTGCTGCTGAGCAGTCGTCCCCTGTCTTCCCCCTGTCAAACCCGCTGTGTGGGGAGATGAGCCTCCCTGAGCTGGCAGCACAGTGCCTGCAGGAAATCAACACGTATCGCCGGGGCGAGCCATCCACGGAGAGCTCTAGTGTCGCGCTCTTACGCTGTGCGACTGTGGAAGACGACCAGGAGGCTTGGGGATGGGTGCAACACTGCTTTGGCGGGCTGGTGCGAGGCTGGCTGCGTCGTCATCCCAAGAGAGTCGCAGCCTGTCGCCTGGAGAGCGAAGAGTACTATGTGGCTCAAGCGTTTGAGCGTTTCTGGCAGGCGACCGCCTTGAAGCAACGACTGGAATTCACCCGGCTCGCTGCTGCCTTGCGGTACCTGCGTGCGAGTTTGCATGGGGCCATTCTAGATACGCTGCGGATGTATGCACGGCCACGAGAAGTCCCGCTGCCGGGGCCAGGAGAGCCGGGAGAACCACAAGCTGAAGACAGCAGCGAGAGCAGTGACGTCTGGGAGGTCCTCCAGACGATGCTGTCCAACCCTCGTGAGCGGCGGGTCGCCTACTTGCTCTTTCACTACGGTCTCAAACCCAGGGAGATCGTGCGTGTGTGCCCACAGGAGTGGAGTTCCACAGGGGAAATCTATAGTCTGCGGCGGGCCATCATGGAGCGACTTCTGCGCAATGCTGATCACCTGCGCTGGCGGCTGAGCTAGCAGACATGCGCAGGGGAGAAGAAAGGATCAGAGCTATCACCTGGCGTGCCAGCGCTTTGTGTATAAGGGGCTCGTGCCTAGAACTGCCCTCAAGGCTCCCTCACATCCTTGTGAGTTTTCAGGCGCGCTCGCGGCAGGCTACACTCGAGGAAAGAGAACACGAACACCCAGTGCAAGCAAGGAGGATAATCGATGCCACCGTCTTCTGGAAGCTTAGGGAGGCTTTTCCGTGAAGCCGCAGTGGGTTTCTACGATCTGGTGTTGACCACGTTGGCAATCAAGGCGGTGCATCACGTCAGTGGCGGTAAAGCCCTCCTTGCAACACTGGCTCCAATGGGGTTGATCATTGTCTTTGCCGACTGCGTCTTCGGCTTCCTCGTCGCTTTGGACTGACCAGCCGTCCAGGGAAAGGACAACAGGCATGAAATTCTCTCAATTCCGCGTGTTACGCAGCCGATCACAGCGTTTTGCCCTGATAGGGCTAACAGGACTGCTGGTAGTCGCTCTCGCCAGTGGTCTGACCTGGCTCATCCGTTCTCATGCTGCTCCATCCACGGTCATCACGTCGCCTACTACTGGGGCCATCACCGTGTTTCCTGTTCCAACCTCATCTGGCTTGCCAACCGAGATCACAGCAGGACCCGATGGCAACCTCTGGTTTATTGAGTTTGAGTCTGATGCCCTCAAGATCGGGCGTATCACTCCCAAGGGGATGATTACCGAGTTTTCCCTCCCACCCACCCTGGTCGGACTAAACAAGATCACCACGGGACCCGATGGTAACCTCTGGTTTACAGCGGGTGTCGACGGCTTCTCGTCTGATCCGTCTGATGAACGATATCACGGAAAGATCGGGCGTATCACGATTGGCAAGTGAGATGAGTGATGAGTGCATATTAAAGAATAGTATTATGAAATTCACGCAAATATCATGCATTGACGTTTAGACTATCTCGGAGTGTAAATGTGTAAATGCAAACTTTAAACGGCGCATCCTGTGGGATGAACCGATGTTTTGCCGGGATTGTTAACCTGTGGAGGTATGTTATGGGACCGTCGATGCAGACAGAACAGCACGAGTTAGGAAGACTCGGAGCAACATATGCCACCCCAAATAGCCTGGTCATAGGAGCAATGCTCTTGGCATGTGCGCCTCTCTTGCTCCTGCTCACCTGCATCTTCATTGTGCGAGGTTTTACGCTCTGGCACGGTACTGCTCCCATGACCGGCGGAAATAGTAGACTGCTCATCTTCCTCCTCATGCTCATCGCTTTGCTTTTCAGTTCGGTAGGAGTCCTAGTACGACTCAGTTTGCTCTGCTTCAGGAAGCAGCGTCTTGTGGTCTATGTGTATGATGACGGGCTGGTGTTGCTGGAAGGCGCCGCCTGGGGACAGAAAAGCAGGAGGGTGATCCGTTGGGATCAAATCATAAAGGTGCATGTGGACATTGAAGTTCGTGATCGGGTGTTTTACAAAGCAGGTTACTATAAACAGTGGCCTCCCATACGAGATGAAATACCTCATTACACCTTCCAGTTGCAGGACGGCTCACTGATCAAGCTGCCAGAAGATGTGAGTGAGGTCGAGTCTCTGTTTGCTCGTATTGAAGCGATGATCGCCTCTCACCGTCATAAGTAGACCCAGGAGGTAAACAGCGATGTCAGAGGAGCCAGTGCGCCTGCTCACTCACACCTTTGTGAGTTTTCACATGTGCTTCGGGGGACTATACTTGGGGGAGAGAAGCAGAGCGGCAGCGAAGTGCACACCTTTTCTCGCTAATATGCTGTTACAGTGACTATCTATTATTATCCGATGAGCGGTCGCTATGAACAGCTACCGATGTGACAAGTTCTCTATCAGGAGGGATCCCATGCACACCTGCGAATCGTGTGGATCAGCACTGCCCAAAAACGCTCAATTCTGTGGACGCTGCGGACGGATGATCGGCAGCGCGATGGACGGTGCCACTACCAGCCGCGCCGCCCAGCACTTAGATTCACCGCCACCGGGGGCATCCACGATCCCTGGCGGCGTGTCAGACCTTCAGTTGAAACGGGATGAAGAGGAGGAGCAGCAGCGCGGCAACGTCCTGACCAACTTCCTGCCTCCTGTTTTCCCTGTAGGAGGTGGTCAGCCACTTTTTGGCCAGGTCCCGATGGTGCAGGGAACGCCTGCACTGAGCCAGGTACCGGTGGTACCTGGAAACCCATCAGTACTGGGTGGCGTATCCGGCGTCTCCAATGTTACTCAGGGAGCTGCTTCAGGTAATACACCTGCAGGTGCGGCTCCGTCACTCTCTATCCCTGCGCAGGGCGCCTCGAGGATGCCGCTTCCCCAGATGGGGACGACAGTTGCGCAACCTGCTGAGCCGCAGCCGGGGAAGAAGTCACGAACGCAAGGCACTGTCAGGTCGTCGCTACGTAGTGTTCCCACGTGGCTCCTCATCGTCCTGGCCTGCCTCATCATCCTCACAGGGAGTGCAGCTGCGCTCGCAGGGGTCTTCCATGTGCATGTGCCGGGAACGGGAACTGGATCGACCCACACGGTAGGAACCAGTCAAACACAAGGGTCCACTCCCCATGCGACTTCCTGTTCAGGTTCCAATTGCACAACGACCACACCTACGACAGTGAGCAGGCATACATCTCTGAACGTGACCTTCTCTGGAGCAGTCACGGGTCCTCTGGCGCCGACGAGCTTTGGTCCCTGTGGCTCTATGAAGGACAGTCAGGGGCCATATTATGCGTTCTCGGTCCAGGGCACGATCCAGGGGAAGCGCTACATTTTTGACATCTATGTGCGCCCCTACCACGGTCCAGGTACCTACACACACGTCACCACGGGTGGGCTGACGGATGAAACCTCGATTCCTTCTGGCAGTAATGGTCTCTGGGAAGTGAGCAATGGAACGGTCACCATCGCCAGCGATGGGAAGTCTGGAACCCTGGATGAAGCCTTGGGGGGTGTCCCTGACCCCAATGGCATTCTGTCCACTCCTGGCCCGGCGCATGTCTCAGGAAGCTGGACCTGTGCTTAGGGGTGAAGCTAGCTCTCAGGTTGGAAGAGAGGCGCGTCAATGATGAGTGAGGAGACCATTCGAGGGTCCATTCTCACAGTGGATCGTGCTTTTGTCCTCACCCATGGTCACATCTTTGACGTAATGTAGGCCGTTTTCAATGGTCCAATGTCCTCGTTTCAACTTCAGGACGCGCTCAGGGATGGCGATGGGAGCAGGCAGGCTGGTCACCCCATAGCGGACTGCCTCTTTCCAGACGCCCTTGGATTGCCAGCATCGACGGATCTCAAAGACTTGCTCTAAGCCCGGCCAATCGGAATAGCCCTTGAGTTGGGAAGAAACCCGAATGCTTCGGATGTCCACACGCCCATGCGCCTTCTCCGTTGTTTGAGCGTGTTGTTCAGGTAATCGCAAGACCCCCTCTCCTGCTCGCTTTGCCGGTGCGAGTGGAGCAAAGAGCACACGCAGATCTTCCAGGAGTTGAGGCTGGTTTCCTTTCACCAGAAACAGATAATCGCCTCCTGCTTGTCGAAGCGCAGAGCACAAGCATCTCTGGCAATACAAGGCATCTCCTGTGAGCACTTTGCCGAGAAGCGACGGCAAGCTCACTTTTCTCTTTCTTTGCTTCTTGCGCCTTTTGCTCTTGTTCTTCGGTGAGCGTGCTCTGCGTTTCCACAGCTGGTGGTTCCCCCTTGGGTTCGAGGTCTGTTTTCTTCACATGCCCTTGGCTCAGCACGATGCCCGTCTGATGGTCGACTAGACTCACCGCATGCACCGCATAGCCATGCTTCTCTTCAAACTTCAATCTCCCCCGCTGTGCTTTTCCATCAATCGACACCGCACTCTCTCCTCGTTTCTCCGTCTGGCTGTTCACGAGTTGCAGAAAAATAGGGCGAAATGCGCTTTCAACCTCTTCCGCATTCACTCTGCGAAAGAGGCGCTGGATCGTACTTTGATGGGGAGTCACCCCATTTTCAAATCCTAACGCCTGTTTGATCTCGTCACTTTGTCCTGCTCCCCATTCAGCTATGGCCAGTTCTGAGAGATGATTGGAAAGGATCGCGGCCAGTGCTAATAACAAGATCGAGGAGATGCTGTACCGTTTCCCTTGTTTTCTCCGTGGATCTTTCACCTGTTCACATGCACTTTGCCAATCAATTCCCCCTGGATGTTCCTGAGCTATTCCTTTTAGACAATCTACGATGGATTCTGTATACTGCATCTGCCTCTTCTTTCTGGATGGATCGGTCTTTGTTGAGAACCCAATCCTACCAGAAAAGAGGGAGGTTGTCTCCTTTCCTTTGTTTTTTTAGAACGCATAAGCCCTAGACCATTCGAAACCGGGTGCCGAATTTCCATGAATCAGATGCAATAGATAAGGATGAACATCATGCGTGCAAATGAAACAGGCAAAGCGCCGGAGACTAAACAGGCAAAGCGCCGGAGACTGTCCAGACGACCCAACCGCCATCTCAACAACTGACCGAACCAGGCTGCGGCTGCTGCCGGTCCAGAATCGTTAAAATGATCCTGCTCAGCGTGGTTCTCAGCGTCGTGATTCTGGCCATCGTTCTCTCCATCAATTCCAGTGTGAATGCTACCATCAAGAATACAGCCCCAACGACCTACCTGCAGTTCAGTCCCGTTGGCCGCTTGCTGGTGAGCGAAACGCACGAGTCCACGATCACCCATTCTGATCCCACGTGTATCGGGTGCAGGCCCTTCTCGTACGATACCCGCTATACCGTCAACGTCTGGAAGACCGCGAGCGATACGCTGCTCTATAGCTTTCCCGCCTACGCTAATACTGGCCTTGGCAATCGCATCCAATTTAGTCCCGATGGCCGCCTGCTCGCTACCTCCAGCACCAAACTCGCCAGCAATCCCACCCTCTGGCGCATTACCCTCCGCGAGAGCCAGCATGGCACACTGCTGCGCACCCTTGCCATCGACCAGCCCTATGTCAGCGATTTCGCCTTCAGCCCAGATGGTCGCTTGCTCGCTGTAGAGGCCAATACCTTCAATAACCCCAACGCCAACGTGGACGACTCGTTCTCTCTGATCCAAATCTATGATGTGGCCAGCGGCACGCTCCTGCACACCCTCAAGGGCTGGATCGCGGGCATATCCTTTCTGTTTAGCCCGGATAGCGCCACCCTTGTGGTTGGTTCAGATCCTTACAATTCAAGCAATCAGACCGGGTATGTAGCCATCAAACTCTACGATGTAGCCAGCGGGCGCCTGCTGAAGTCCATTGTCCCTCCAGATTCTTTGTGGGCGGATGTTTATAAATTTAGCACAGATGGACATACCCTGCTTGTCTTCGCGGGCAGTCCCGATGGAAATGATTATGAGGACATCGATTCTATCGATCTGGCCAGTGGTGTCACCACCATGAGCATTGAACGCAAAATTGGGTATGGTCTGAGCGCTACGGCCCTGAACCCTGCGCAAACAATCTTCGCCTTCTCTGATTGGAATGATAAAAGTGAGCTTGCCTCTGCATTCTATGGCACGGGCAGCAATACCGTTTCGCTCTGGGACGCGGTCACAGGCAAACAGATGCGCGTCCTGGAAAAGCGGTCCGGGAGCTACCTGACGAGCGCCGTAGTCAAGCTGGCCTTTAGCCCGAATGGTCGCTTGCTCGCGGGTTTAGGGACCGATAATGTCATCCGCATCTGGGATGTGGCGACCGGCACATTGCTGCACAGGCTCGGCGGCTATCTTTCACCGGTTCGCACCCTGACCTTTAGCCCGGATAGCTGTTGGCTCGTCACGGGTTCTGGTTACACCACCTTTCATTTCTGGATCGCGTATACCATCCGCGTCTGGAACGTCCAGAGCGGCGTGAGCATAAAAGAACAGTAAGGGCCGCGGGCCGAGTCCCAAGATCCTGGTGGTGCTGGGCTGCCAGGGCGAGCGGCCACGGCACGGAAGGGAGTCTGTCTCCCAGTATAGATGTATGCAAGGAGAGAGATCATGGCACAAGCATTTCCACGCTTCTGTCCGCAGTGCGGCAGCCCACGAGAGGCAGGGCAGCGTTTCTGCCCTCATTGTGGCACGTCTCTGGATACGGCAGCGAACAATCCGACCGCGAAGGCTTTCGATCAGCAGTCCACCCTGGCAAGTCCATCAGCACTGGATGAATCACCGTTTGGTCCTGCTGCCCTTGCTGCGGATGGTTCGGCGGCCGGAGCGTCCAATACCGGGCCAACTATTCCCCAGGCACCCCTGCCAGGGAGTTCGCCAACTCCGGCGCTCGATAGGCCAGCCCCAACCTCTTCGCCAGCCCCTGGCGGTCAGCTCTTTGTCCCGGATACCGGTGCAGATAGCATCGCACCACCTCCCCCTCCGCCCGATTCTCTCTCCACTGAGCCTGCGCCTGCATCACCCTACTCTACACCTCCTACACCCGGCACCTACACGGCGCCATCCTACGCGCGAGCGCCAAAACGCTCCAGAGCGGGCTTGTTTGCCTTTGCCTTGCTCCTGGTCCTGGTGCTTGGCGGCGTCGGAGGGTACGTGGTGTTTTTCCGTGGCAGCAATCAACGTGGAACGGGCACAATCAGCCAACAAGGGACGACAGGCAATGGGCGTACCACGAGTAGTAATACGCCGGTGACTGGCGGGCCGACGACAGAGCCATTGAACCTGCAGTTCACCTACGCTAGCGAGGAGATCACCCTCACCTTGATCCAAGAGGCAGCGAGTTTCGCCGATGATCTGCAGCCTCACCAGGGCCAGGGCCTGGTCCGGATCAATATGAACGAAACCAATCCCACTCGCTATCATGCGGGCTTTGGGTTGTTTAGTGATGTGGCGCACTTGCTCCTGCCCGATGGCTCGACGGTGAGTGTGAATATGGTCAAGTCGGATGGAGGCCTGGATGCGAATGCCAGCCGTATCAACAACTGGATCGATTTTGCGATCTCCAATACCACTCTTGACCTGAGCCAGCTCGTCCTGCGGTTGGGCACACCCACCGACCACCAGATGGACATTCCCCTGAAGCCGGGGGCGGACCTGAGCGCCTTCCAACCCAGGACCATCACGCCCAACACCCCCATCAGCTATGGAGGACTGAACTGGACGCTGCTCAGCGCGACCTTGAGCTTGAGTGCGAACGGTGTCCAGGCGACAGCGGACATGCGCTATCTCACGCTCTCGCTGCGGGTGGATAACCCCACCACACAGGACGTGGGCATTGGCTTCCCTACGGACTACCTGCGCCTGAAGTCTGCGGAGGTGACGAGCGCACCCATTACCGGCACGACGACCTTGCCCCTGAAGATCAGTGCGGGCACGACAGGTGTCACCGGGACGGTCCTCTTCTTGATGCCGGAGAGCGACACCGCCTTTACCCTGGAGTGGCTGGCGCATGAGAACCCGGTCTACGATCCTGTCTCCTCCTCCCAGGTCAATACGCTGATCGCGTTCCCGTGAGATGAGTCGCAATTCGTGTGTGATCGTTTGGCAGCTTGTCAAAAGCTCAGCAGACTGACCACGAGATTCGTAGAAATTGACGTTTAGACTACCTAAGTTTCGCCCAAATTAATGACAATGTGTAAGGGAGTAAGCAACTCCCGCAAGGGACGGATGAGCGAGTGAGCTCGATGAGAGTGCTGATTCAGCACAATCTCAACCACGTGATGAAAG
>WNFC01004872.1_pt1 | contig 24440 bp, 24 predicted proteins | sample 5400541 | NCBI WGS metagenome assembly WNFC01 (sample SAMN13153342, study PRJNA577476) | soil metagenome | isolation source: 120 cm saprolite under Douglas fir tree site 2 hole 2 replicate 1 | place: USA:California | collected 2015-04-18
AGTCCGCGATGAAGGCCAACCGTTCATCCATGGGGCAGGTCTCCTTCCATGGCATGGGCAGCACCTCCTGCCCAAAGGCCATAGCACCTGTTACCCATGTCCCCGGTCTGTTCTGTAACCTATGTCCCCGGCCCGGACCCCCCTTCCGAACCTCCCCCCAAAGGACAGGCTGCGCGGGCGGAGCCCGCGCTCGAAGCGGCTGACCTTACCGAGAACGCTTAGGCTAGCGCGAGTCGCGGCTCGGCGGTCACCTCGCCGATCTCCCACACCGGCTCGCGCGCGCTCGCGAAGGCCTCGCGCACCGCGTCGGCCCTCGCCGGGTCCACCGCGAAGAGCAGGCCGCCCGAGGTCTCCGACTCACAGAGCAGGTTGACCATCGCGTCCGGCACCGCCGGGTCGATGCGGAGCCGCCCGAAGACCTCTTCGAGGTAGCGGCGGTTTCGCCCCATGCCGCCGCTCCAGCCCCCCAGATCGGCCAGCGCCCGCGCGCCTGGTAAGAGCGGCAGGTCCTGGCTTCGAATGGTCAGGCCCGCCCCCGAGGCCGCCACCATCTCGCTGGCGTGGCCGAGGAGCCCGAACCCGGTGATGTCGGTGGCGCCGGTCGCCCCCGCCTCCTGCGCCACCCGGGCCGCCACGCGGTTGAGCCGGAGCATGCTCTGCACCGCGCCGTCGAGGACCGCGGGCTCGCACTTGTCGTTCTTGGCCGCGGTGGCGATCACCCCGGTGCCGAGGGGCTTGGACAGGAACACGCGCTGACCCGCGCGGAGTCCGCCCTTGATCAGGATGCGCCGCGGGTCGACCCGGCCGGTCACGCAGAGGCCGTACTTCGGCTCCGCGTCCACGACGGTGTGGCCGCCCGCGATGACGCCGCCCGCCTCGTGCACCTTGTCAGCGCCGCCCCGGAAGACGGCCGCGATGATGTCCTTGGGCAGCTCGCGCGGGAAGCCCGCCACGTTGAGCGCGAACAGCACCTGCCCGCCCATCGCGTACACGTCGGACATCGAGTTCGCGGCCGCGATCGCCCCGAAGAGATAGGGGTCGTCGACGATGGGCGGGAAGAAGTCGACCGTCTCCACGATGGCCACGTCGTCGGTCACGCGGTAGACGGCGGCGTCGTCGCTCCGGCCGAGCCCCACCAGCAGATCGGGGTGCTCCTCGCGGCGCAGATCCCCGAGCACGTCCTGGAGATCTCCAGGACCCATCTTGGACGCTCACCCCGCGCAGGCGGCGTAGGCGGTGAGCCGGATCTCCTTGCCGGTCTTGGGATCGATCAGCTTCGCGTCCATGACCGAGGAGCGGGGACCGCGCGAGAGGCGGTCAGACGGCCTCGGCCTCGACGAAGGCGCGGAAAGCCTCCGCGAGGGGCGAGCGGCTGCGCTCCCGGTGGGTGGCGAGGTAGAAGGCCCGGGCGATCTTGAGATCCTTCACCCGGAGACACCAGACGCTGCCCGCCCGGCACTCGTCCTCGACGGCCCGCCGCGACACGAGCGACACGCCGACGCCCGCCTTCACCGCCTGCTTGATCGCCTGGGTCGAGCCCATCTCGCCGACCACGCGGAAGGCGGCGATGTCGCTGCCCGCCTGGGTGAGCGCGGCCTCGAGGGCCGCCCGCGTGCCCGACCCGCGCTCGCGGAGCAGGAGCGGCTCGGCGCGCAGCTCCTCCATCGTCACGTGCTTGCGCCCGTGCCAGGGATGCGCCGCGCTCACGATGAGGACGATGTCGTCGGGGAACAGCTCGCGGAACTCGATGCCCCGGTGACCCGATCGCGCCCCGACCACGCCCACCTCGGCGCGGCCCTCGGCCACCCACTCCGTCACCGCCTGGCTGCCCCCGATGAGCAAGGTGATCGCGATATCGGGGAACTTCTCCTTGAAGCGGCCGATCAGGGCGGGGAGGATGTACTCACCGGGAATCGTGCTGGCGCCCACGAGCAGCTCGCCGCTCATCCGCCCCTGGAAGCTCTCCATCGCCTGCCGCGCCTCGCGGGACAGGGCAAGGAGGCGCTGCGCGTAGCCCTGCAGCAGGGCGCCGCCCTTGGTGACGGCGGCCCCGCGGCCGAGGCGATCGAGCAGGCGCACGCCCAGCTCGTCCTCGAGGCTGCGGATGTGCTCCGAGACGGTCGGCTGCGTCAGGAACAGCGCGTCGGCGGCCTTCGAAAACGAGCCGAGCTCGGCCACCTTCACGAAGATCTCGAGCTGGCGCAGATCCACGGGCCCGAGTATAGAAGCGCGGCGGGGCCGTGTAAAGGCGAGGCCCCCAGGAGTCGGTCATCAGAGACACGAAAGGGGCCCGAAGGCCCCTTCTCGGACGCGGCGGCGCTACCGCTGGCTCAGCGGCAGCCGCACCCGCCCCCGCAACAGCCGCCTCCGCCCGTGGGCGCCGACGAGGCATCGCTCATGCGCCCGCCGGTCTTCACCCCCACGACGGAGAGCCGCCGGCTCACGCGCTCGCTCTCGCACGAGACGCACACCACCGCCGACGGGCGCTGCACGAACTTCTCGAACTCGGCCCCGCAGGCCAAGCACGCGTATTCATAGATGGGCATGACGCCGCTCCGATCCTTGTCCCGACCAGTCCGCGGTTACTGTCCGCCGCGCTGGACGTAGCTCTTCACGAACTCCTCGGCGTTCTCCTCAAGGATGTCGTCGATCTCGTCGAGGAGGCTGTCCAGCTCCTCCTTGATCTTCTTGCCCTTCTTGGAGAGCTCGGCACTACCCGCGCCGCCGTCGTCACCACCCTCGGCGGGCTTGGTCGGCCTCGTTTCCTTCTTCTTCTGCTCAGCCATGGGACGTCACCTCCTGGCCCCGGTCCGCGGAGCCGGCGTCAGGGCCTAGACCGTCGGCAGCACGATCCCCTGCTGGCCCTGATACTTCCCCTGCCGGTCAGCATATGACGTCTCGCAGGCCTCGTCCGATTCAAAGAAAAGGACCTGCGCGATGCCCTCATTGGCGTAGATCTTCGCCGGGAGCGGCGTGGTGTTGCTGATCTCGAGCGTCACGTACCCCTCCCACTCCGGCTCGAACGGCGTCACGTTCGTGATGACGCCGCACCGCGCGTAGGTCGACTTCCCCACGCAGATCGTCAGCACGTTGCGCGGGATCTTGAAGTACTCCACCGAGCGCCCCAGCGCGAACGAGTTGGGCGGGATCACCGCGACCTCGCCCTGATAGTCGACGAAAGACCGCGGGTCGAAGCTCTTCGGATCCACGATCGTGGTGTTGATATTGGTGAAGATCTTGAACTCATCCGCGATGCGGATGTCGTACCCGTAGGAGGAGAGGCCGTAGGAGATCCCGCCCTTGCGCACCTGACGGTCTTCGAAGGGCTTGATCATGCCCTTCTCCACGGCCATGCGCCGGATCCAGCGGTCGCTCTTGATCACACGTGCACCTTGTACCGATCGTACTGCCTGCTCCGAGTGGGAGTCAAGTCTCGGGCAGTCGTTCCCACGTCGCGCCCTCCGCGTCCACCGGGAGACTGAGCGCCCGGCCCCTGATCCCGGCCTCCCGCAGCGCGCGCTCCATCGCGCGCGCCACGTCGTCGCCGCTGCCGCGCACCGCCGCGAGCATGGACGGACCCGCCCCGCTCAGGACGCAACCGAGTGCGCCCGCCCGCCGCCCCGCGGCGGCCACCGCCTCCATCCACGGGAAGAGCCGCTGGCGATAGGGCTGGTGGAGCCGGTCCTGCATGGCGAGGTCGAGCAGGTCCGGGCGTCCGGCCCCGAGCGCGGCCAGCAGCAGGCTCACCCGCTGCACGTTGAAGACCGCGTCGGCCCGCGGCACCGAGTCCGGAAGCACCGCCCGGGCCTCCCGCGTGGAGCTCTCGGTCTCGGGCAGCAGCACCACCCAGGCGATCTCGCGCGGCACCGGCAGGCTCACCGCGGTGACGCGCGCCCCGTCGGCGCAGGATACGGTGAGCCCGCCCAGCACCGCAGCGGCCACGTTGTCCGGATGGCCCTCGGCCCGGGCCGCCGCGGTGACGAGCGCGTCGCGATCGAGCGGCTCGCCCAGCAGCGCGTTGGCCGCGAGCAGGCCGCCGACCCAGGCCGCCGCGCTCGAGCCCAGGCCGCGGTTCAGCGGGATGCGGTTGACGCAGCGAAGGCGCCCGCCGCGGAAGGGCCGGCCCGCCACCTCGAAGCCCAGGGTGACGCCGCGGGCGACCACGTTCGTCGCGTCCCCGTCGAGCCGGCCCGCGCCCTCGCCCTCCACGCTGACGGAGACTTCGTCCGCCTCCTCGAGGATCACCTCGTTGTGGAGCCCCAGCGCCAGGCCCAGCGCGTCGAAGCCCGGCCCGAGGTTGGCGGAGGTGGCGGGCACGCGAACCCGGACGCGCATGGCGCAGAGAATACCCCGGGTCCGGGGTAGAATGCGTGAGAACGGGCCGGCCGCCATGCCCAGGACCATCATCGAGCCGCAGTTCACGATCGAACACCTGTCCATCCTGGACAGCGACGGCAACCTGGACTCCGCCCTCGATCCCCGGATCCCCCCCGAGGAGCTCCAGCGCCTCTACCGCGCCATGCTCCTGGCCCGGCATTTCGACGAGCGCATGCTGCGGCTGCAGCGCCAGGGGCGCATCGGCACCTTCGCGCCGATCAAGGGCCAGGAGGCGGCCCAGCTCGGCAGCGTGGCCACGCTGCGGCGGACGGACTGGATGGTGCCGTCCTTCCGCGAGACCGCGTCCATGCTCTGGCGGGGCTGGTCCATGGAGAAGCTCCTGCTCTTCTTCTCGGGGTACCTCGAAGGCGGGCGGCCAGAGCCCGAGCAGCACGATCTCCCGATCTGCATCCCGGTCGCCACCCAGCTCCCGCACGCGGTGGGCTTGGCCTACGCCGCGCAGTACCGCGGCGACGACGCGGTGGTGATGGCCTACTGCGGCGACGGGGCCACCTCCGAGGGCGATTTCCACGAGGCCATGAACTTCGCGGGTGTCTGGCACGTGCCGGTGGTCTTCATCGTGCAGAACAACCAGTGGGCGATCTCCATTCCGCTCAAGAAGCAGACCCACTCGCGCACCATCGCCCAGAAGGCGCTGGCCTACGGCTTCCCGGGCCTGCAGGTGGACGGCAACGACGTGCTCGCGGTGTACGCGGCCAGCCGCGAGGCGGTGGAGCGGGCGCGCCGCGGCGACGGCCCGACCCTCATCGAGTGCGTCACCTATCGCCTGGGCGTGCACACCACCTCTGACGACCCCACCAAGTACCGCTCGACCGAGGAGGTGGAGGCGTGGGAACGGAAGGACCCCCTCACCCGCTTCCGCGCCTACCTGCAGACGCGGAACCTGCTCGAGCCTGGCCTGGAGGAGGCGGTCGACGCGGAGATCGCGCGCGGCGTGCAGGCCTTCGAGGCGGCCGGTCCGCCGGATCCGCTCACCGTCTTCGATCACGCCTACGGCAACCCGCCCGCCGAGATCGCCGCCCAGCGGGCCGCGATGGCGGCGCGGCTCGGTCAGGCCCCCCAGCCGGACGCGGGCCCACCGCCGAGCCCGCCCATGAGAGGACAGAGGCGCTCGTGGCCAAGCTGAACATGGTGAAGGCGCTGAACCTGGCGCTCCTGCAGGAGATGGAGCGCGATCCCGACGTGCTCGTGATCGGCGAGGACGTGGGGGTGGACGGCGGCGTCTTCCGGGTCACCGAGGACCTCCACCGCAAGTTCGGCGGCACCCGGGTGATGGACAGCCCGCTCGCGGAGGCCGGCATCATCGGCGCCTCGGTGGGCATGGCGCTCTACGGGCTCAAGCCGGTCTGCGAGATCCAGTTCTCCGGCTTCGCCTTCCAGTGCTTCCATCAGATGGAGAATCACGTCGCACGGTACCGCATGCGCACCCAGGGCCGCTTCGGCTGCCAGATGGTGGTGCGCATGCCCTACGGGGGCGGGGTGCGGGCGCTCGAGCACCACTCGGAGAGCGAGGAGCAGTTCTACGCCCACATTCCCGGCCTCAAGATGGTGATCCCCTCGGGCCCGCGCAATGCCCGGGCCCTGCTGGCCGCCGCCATCCGCGACCCCGACCCGGTGATCTTCTTCGAGGCCAAGGCGCTCTACCACGCCGCCAAGGAGGACGTGCCGGACGAGATCGAGACGATGGAGATCGGCCGGGCCCACGTGGACCGGGCCGGCAAGGACCTCACCCTCGTCGCCTACGGGGCCATGGTCCGGATGGCCCGCGAGGCGGCCGACCGGCTCCACGAGGAGGACGGGGCCCTGATCGAGATCGTGGACCTGCTGACGATCTCACCGCTCGACCGCGAGACGCTGACCGCGTCGGTGCGCAAGACGGGCCGCGCCGTCGTGGTCCACGAGGCGCCGAAGAGCTTCGGCCCCGGCGCCGAGATCGCCACCAGCATCATGGAGGGCGCCTTCCTATCGCTCGAGGCCCCGATCCGGCGCGTGACCGCCCACGATGTACCCTTCGTGGGCTTCGCCCGCGAGCGGGCGAACCTGCCCGACGTGGCCCGGATCGTCGACGCCTGCCGCGAGACTCTGTCGTTCTAATGCCTGGCGAGGCGCAGCCGAAGGCGAGACGAGCGGACAATACAAATGTCTAAGACATTTAGCCTCCCGGACCTTGGAGAAGGCTTAACGGAGGCCGAGATCGTCGCGGTCCTCGTGCGTGAGGGCGACGTCATCCGGGAAGACGCGCCGCTCCTCGAGGTGGAGACGGACAAGGCGCAAGTCGAGATCCCCTCGCCCATGGGCGGGCGCGTGGAGAAGGTCCACGTACAGCCAGGCCAGACCGTCAAGGTCGGCGCGCCGCTCGTCACGTTCGCCGATGGGGCGGCGGAGCCGGCCGCCGCGCCGACGCCGAGTCGGAGCGCGCCCGCGGCCACCGCTCCTGCGCGGGCGGCCGCCGCGGCCCCGCCCGCGCCTGCCGCGCGTGCCGAAGGCCCGGTGCCCGCGACCCCCGCCACGCGGCGCCTCGCCCGCGAGCTGGGCGTGGATCTCAAGGCCGTGCGCGGCAGCGGCCCGGGCGGCCGCGTGCTCGACGAGGACGTGCGCGCCGCCGCGTCCGGATCGCGGGGCGCCCCCGCGCCGGCGTCCGTCGCGCCGGCGGGCCCGGCCAAGCCGCTGGCCACGGTGGGCCTCGAGGCCCCGCCGCTCCCGCGCTTCGAGCAGTGGGGCCCGGTGGAGCGCGCGCCGCTCTCCCACCTGCGCCGCACCATCGCCGACCGCATGACCCTCGCGGCCACCCTGATTCCCCACGTCACCCACTTCGACCGCGCCGACATCACGGACCTGGACGCGATCATCACCCGGAACCTCGAGGCGGCCCGCGCCAAGGGCGTGACGCTCACCCTGACCTCGTTCCTGCTGAAGGCGGCAGCGCTCGCCTTGCTACGCCATCCCACGTTCAACGCGAGCCTCGACCCGGCCGCGGGCGAGATGGTCCTGAAGCGCTACTACAACCTGGGAGTGGCGGTGGCGACCGAGCGCGGCCTGATCGTGCCGGTGCTACGTGAGGTCGATCGAAAGCCGGTGCTGGAGATCGCGCGGGAGCTGGGCGCCCTGGCCCAGCGCGTCCGCGACGGCAAGGCCACGCTCGACGACCTGCGCGGCGGCACCTTCACGATCACCAATATCGGCGCATTGGGCGGCACCGCCGCGATCCCCATCATCAACTACCCCGAGGTCGCCATCCTCGCCGTGGCGCGCGCCCGCCCGGAGCCGGTGGTGCGGCAGGGCCAGATCGTGCCGCGGCTCATGCTGCCGCTCACCCTCACCTTCGACCACCGCATCGCCGACGGCGCCGACGGCGCCCGCTTCGCCGCCGAGATCGTGCAGCTGCTCGAGGCGCCCGAGCGACTCCTCTGGGAGTGGTGAGCCATGGTCATGGGCGATCTCGTCGACGAGGTGGAGGTCGCCGTGCTGGGCGGCGGGCCGGGCGGCTACTCGGCCGCCTTCCGCTGCGCCGAGCTCGGCCTCGAGACCGTGGTGATCGACGCGGCCCAGCGCCTGGGCGGGGCCTGCCTGTTCGAGGGCTGCATCCCCAGCAAGGCTCTCCTGCACGTGGCCGCGGTGCTGAGCGAGGTGGAGCGCGCCAAGGAGTTCGGCGTGGACTTCGGCGAGCCGCGCATCTCGCTCGATCCCCTGCGGAAATGGAAGCAGGAGCGGGTCGTGGGCAAGCTCGCGCGGGGGCTCACCGCGGTGGCGAAGGCCAAGGGCGTCGCGGTGATCGGCGGGCACGGCGTCTTCGAGGACTCGAGCACGCTCCGGATCGAGGCCGGTGAGACGCTCCGGAAGGTCCGCTTCAAGCACGCCATCGTGGCCACCGGCTCGCGCCCGAGCGGCCTGCCCGGCCTCACCCTGCAGAGCGAGCGTGTCATGGACTCGACCGCCGCGCTCGAGCTGCCCGACATCCCCGCGCGCTTGCTCGTGATCGGCGGCGGGTACATCGGCCTCGAGCTGGGCACGGTCTACGCGACGCTGGGCAGCCGTGTGACCCTGGTCGAGATGACGGACGGCCTGCTGCCCGGCGTCGACCGCGACCTGGTCCAGCCGCTCCAGCGCCGTGTGGACAAGATTTTTGCGGCGATCCACCTCGGGACTAAGGTTGCGGCGCTCCGCGAGACTGGTGCCCAGATCGAGGCCGATCTCGAAGGCCGGGAGACCGAGCGCTTCGACCGCGTGCTGGTGGCGGTGGGCCGTCGCGCCCAGAGCGACGGCCTCGGCCTCGAGGTCACCCGGGTTCGCCTGACCGAGCGCGGCCGCTTCGTCCAGGTGGACGAGCGCTGCCGCACCGAGGATCCGCGGATCTACGCGGTTGGCGACGTCACCGGCGAGCCGATGCTCGCGCATCGGGCGATGCGACAGGGCAAGGTCGCCGCGGAAGCGGTGGCCGGGCGGCTGGCCGCGTTCGACAATGTGGCGATCCCGGCGGTCGTCTTCACCGATCCGGAGATCGCCTGGTGCGGGCTCAGCGAGGCTCAGGCCAAGGGTCAGGGACTGACGGTCAAGGTGGCGAAATTCCAGTGGGCCGCCTCGGGACGTGCGGCGACGCTCGGCCGGTCGGACGGCCTCACCAAGCTGGTCGCCGACGCCGCGTCCGGGCGCGTGCTCGGCGTCGGCATCGTGGGACCGGGCGCTGGCGAGCTGATCGCCGAGGCGAGCCTGGCCGTGGAGACCGCCGCGCTGGTCGAGGACGTCGCGGTGACCATCCATGCCCACCCGACCCTCTCGGAGAGCTTGATGGAGGCGGCCGAGCACCTCCTCGCCCCTGAGGCTTAGGGGCGCGGCCCTGCCCGAGTCGGTCCGCGTCGCCGTCGCTTCGGGCACCGTGACCGCGCTCGTGTATTCGCCCCCCGAGCCGTCGCGGCGCGCGGCCACCCTGATCCTGGCCCACGGCGCGGGGGCCCCGCAGTCGAGCGCCTTCATGGTGGACTTCGCCCGCGGGATGGCCCGGCGCGGCTGCCAGGCCGTCACCTTCAACTTCCCCTACACCGAGCAGGGCCGGCGCCTGCCCGATCGGGCCCCCACGCTCGAGGCCTGCTTCCGCGACGTCATCGCGGCCATCCGCGCCCGGGCCGATCTCGGGACCGGCCCGCTCGTGATCGGCGGCAAGTCTATGGGCGGGCGCATCGCCTCTCACCTGGCCGCCCAGGGCCTCGCGGACCTCGCCGGCCTCGTCGCCCTGGGCTATCCGCTTCACCCGCCGGGCCGGCCGGAGCAGCTTCGCGCCCTACACCTGGCGCGGATCCGGCAGCCGATGCTGATCGTGCAGGGCTCGCGCGACGCCTTCGGCACGCCCGAGGAGCTGCGGCCCGTGCTGGGACCCCTCGGCGCGACGGCGACGCTCCACGTCGTCGAGGGCGGCGATCACTCGTTCAAGGTCCCGAAGCGCGGCCCGATCACGCAGGAGGAGGTCTTCGAGCGGGTGCAGGACGAGATCGCCCGCTGGATCGGGCGGCTGTCCTGACGCGGCGGGGCGAGGCGGCGGCGCGGCGGGATCGCGGTCAGCGCAGGTCGAGCTCGATCCCGCCCACCGCTCCCGCGACCACGTTGTAGAGCCAGGTGGTGAGGAGCGTCACGAGGAAGCCGAGCACCCCGTAGAGCACCGGGAAGATCACCACCGCGGCGACGCCCCACATCGCACCCAAGCCGCCGCCGTCAGGGCGGAAGAGCGCGGCGATCGAGAAGAACGCGCCCATGATGAGTCCGAAGATCGCGTAGAGCACCGCGACCATCTTGGCGGCCGACAGGGGCCCGATCCGATTGAGCACCATGCGTGGCCTCCTTCCGGGTTAGAGACGCTTGAGCCGGGTTAGAGACGCTTGAGCAGCCATTCGGGCGTCAGGCTGATGGCCCAGGAGTTCAGCAGCGTGTAGTAGTTCGTCACGACCAGGATGCCCACGATCACCAGCAGGACCCCCGCCGCGCGCTCCGCCGTCGGGATGAACGGGCGGTAGCGCTTGAAGAAGCGGAGGAAGCTGCCGAGGGCCACCGAGGAGAGCAGGAACGGCAGCCCGAGGCCGGCCGAGTAGAAGAGCAGGAGCGTCACGCCCTGGCCCACCGTCTTGTCATTGCTGGCCAGCGTGAGGATGGAGCCCAGGATCGGCCCCACGCAGGGTGTCCAGCCGATCGCGAAGGTGAGGCCGACCAGGAAGGAGCCGAACAGCCCGGCGGGCTTGCTCTGGATCTGGAACTGCTGGGTGCGGCCGAAGATCCCGACGCGCAGGACGCCCGCGATGTAGAGGCCGAAGACGATGATGAGCGCGCCGCCGCCGATCCGGATCCACTCGCGGTAGTCGAGCAGGAACTGGCCGGCCACGCTGAACGACGCGCCCAGGCTCACGAAGACCACGCTGAAGCCCAGGATGAAGGCGAGCGAGTGCACGAGCACGCGGGTGCGGGCCCCCGCGGTCACCTCGTTGGTGAGCCGGTCCACCGACATCCCGGTGATGAATGACAGATACGACGGGAAGAGCGGCAGCACGCACGGCGAGAGGAAGGAAAAGAGCCCGGCCGAGAACGCGACGAGGACCCCGAGCGACTCGCTCACTTCAGCAGCGACTCGACGACCGCGTGGGCCGCCTTGCCGTCCCACTCGCGCGCCCCGTTCGCGAACAGCACCCGCTTGCCCTTCCGGTCGATGAGGAAGGTGGACGGCACCGCCCAGACTCCGTAACGCTCGCGCACCGTCATCTTGGGATCGAGCCCGATCGGGAACGTGAGCCGGAACTTCTTCACGAACGGGCTCACCACGCTCGCGCCTTGCGAGTCGACGGAGACCGCCAGCACCACCAGGCCGCGGCCCTTGTAGGCCTGGTGCAGGCGCTCCATGCTCGGCATCTCCTCCCGGCACGGCTCGCACCAGGTGGCCCAGAAGTTCAGGAACACCACCTTGCCCTTGAGGTCGACGAGCCGGATGGTGCGATCGTCGGGCGTGCGGAGCTCGAAGTCGGGCGCGTCCTTGGCCGGCTTTGGGCGGATCAGCGAGAGGGCCGCCACCGGGTCCTCTCCCGCGGCCCCGCCCGGCGCCAGCACCGCGGCAAGGGCGAGGAGCGCCACGACGACGCGGCTTTTCACGCGGAGAGTATACACCCCGGGCCGGCGGGCTCCCCGCGGCGGCCCCGTCGGTGGAATCGTCGTTCTGTGGTAGGGTTATCCACTCATGGCGGCAACGGCATCCCAGGTGGTCACGATCATCGCCGATGACCTGACCGGCGCCTGCGATACGGGCTGCCTCTTCGCGGGGCCGGGCCCGGTCGGCGTCCTCGCGGCGCCCGCGCTGACCGCCGCCGACTCCTCCGTGATCACGGTCGACACCGAGAGCCGCTCCCTGCCGCCCCGGGAGGCCGCCGCCGCGATCCACGCCGCCGCGCGGCGCCTGGGCGAGCGGCTCGCCTCGGGCCGCGTGTTCAAGAAGATCGACTCCACCCTGCGCGGCGCCGCCGGCGTCGAGCTGACCGTGCTGCTCGATCACGGGCCGCCCTTCACCGGCGCGCTCGTGTGCCCCGCCTTCCCGGCTCAGCGCCGCGTCGTCCGTCATGGCCGTCTCCTGGTCGACTCCGTTCCGGTCCACGAATCCGCGATCGCCCGTGATCCCGCCTTCCGCGCCGCCACCTCCGACGTGGCGGACCTGCTCGCGGGCGGCGCGCCGGTGGTCCCGCTCGGGCTCGACGACGTGCGCGCCGGCGCGGAGAAGGTCGCCCATCTGCTCGAACACCACCGCGGCGCCCTCGTGGCCGCCGACGCGGAGACCGACGCGGACCTCGCGACGCTCGCGGAGGCCGCCCTCCTGGCGCCCGGCACGCTGATCGCCGGCTCGGCCGGTCTCGGGCGCGCGCTGAGCCGCGCGCTCGGCTGCGGGGCGCCCGCCGTCGCCCTGCCGCCGGGTCGCGCGCGCCTCGTGGTGGTGGGGAGCCGCCATCCGGCGAGCCGCGCCCAGCTCGACGCCCTGCTCGCCGCGGGGGTGCCGCTCGTCACCGCGGACGCGCGGGGCCACGGCGATCCCGCGCCCGCGGTGGCCGCGCTCGCGGCCGGGCGCGGCGCGCTCGTGGCCAGCGCGAGCATTCTGGCGGATCGCGAGGCGGTCGCCCGCCACCTGGCTGCCGCGGCCGCGCGGATCCTCGAGCACGCCGCGCCCGACCTCGTCGCGGTCACCGGCGGCGACACCGCGTACGCGCTGATCCGCGCGCTCCGCCCGCGACGCTTCGATCTCGCCGGCGCCCCCGCCGACGGGCTGGCCCTGGGCCGGCTCGTCCTGGAGGACGGCCGCTCCCTCTACCTGCTCACCAAGGCGGGCGGGTTCGGCGCTGCCGACCTCCTCGCCACGATCCTGGGAGGAGCCTCGTGACCGCCCCTCGCGTTCCCGTGCTCGGCATCACCATGGGCGACCCCGCCGGCGTGGGCCCCGAGATCACCGCCAAGGCTCTGGCGCATCCCGAGGTCACCGCCGCCTGCCGCCCGGTGGTCATCGGCGACCGGTCGGTGATGGCCGCCACCCTGGCGCTCCTGCGCTCGCCGCTCACCCTGCACGCGGTGAAGTCGGTGGCGGAGTGTACGTTCGAGCCGGGGCGGCTCGAGTGTCTCGATCTCGCCAACGTGGACTGCGCCGCCCTGCCCAAGTCCACGGTGAGCGCGGAGGCCGGGCGCGCCGCCTACGCCTACATCGAGACCGGCGTGCGGCTCTGCCAGGCCGGAGCGATCGACGGCATCGTCACCGCGCCCGTCAACAAGGAAGCGCTGGCCGCCGCGGGCGTCCAGCACTCCGGGCACACCGAGATCCTGGCGCGGCTCACGAATACGAAGGACTTCGCGATGCTCCTGATGGGCAAGGAGCTCAAGGTCATTCACGTGACCACGCACGTGGCGCTCCGCCGCGTGCCGGACCTGGTGACGCGCGAGCGGGTGGGCCGCGTGATCCGCCTGGCCCAGCAGACCATGACCGGCCTCGGCCGGCCCCGCGCGCGCATCGCGGTGTGCGGGCTCAACCCGCACGCGGGCGAGGATGGCCTCTTCGGCGACGAGGAGAAGATCCAGATCATCCCGGCCGTCGAGGACGCGCGGCGCGAGGGGCTCGACGTCCACGGCCCCCTGCCCGCCGACACCCTCTTCTCGCGCGCGCGGGGCGGCGAGTTCGACATCGTGGTCGCGATGTACCACGATCAGGGCCACGTGCCGGTCAAGACGCTCGGCTTCAACTACGACGAGAAGAGCGGCACCTGGACCGGCCTCTCCGGCGTCAACGTCACCGTCGGCCTGCCCTTCCTCCGCGTCTCGGTGGACCACGGCACCGCCTTCGACCGCGCCTGGAAGGGCATCGCCAACCCCGAGAGCATGCTCGAGGCCATCGACGTCGCGGTGCGCATGCTCACCCAGAAACCCTTTAACCGCTGACGAGGATCCACATGGACGAGCATGCGCTGCGGAACATGATCGGTGAAGTGAAGGCGGGCCGGTTGAGCCGGCGCGCGTTCGTGACCACGATGATCGGGCTCGGGCTGACCGCGCCCCTGGCGTCCCAGATGCTGGCCGCGGCCGGCGTGGCCCACGCCCAGCCCAAGGCCCCGGCCTTCACCCCGACCAAGCGCGGCGGGGGCGGGCTGCTCAAGACCCTGTGGTGGCAGGCCCCCACGCTGCTCAACCCGCACTTCGCCACCGGCACCAAGGACCAGGACGCCTCGCGGATCTTCTACGAACCCCTGGCCGCCTTCGATCCGGACGGCAACATCGTGCCCGTCCTGGCCTCCGAGGTGCCGAGCGTGAGCGCGGGCACGCTCGCCCGCGATCTCACCTGGGTCACCTGGAAGCTCAAGCGCGGAGTCACCTGGCACGACGGCAAGCCCTTCACCGCCGACGACGTCGTCTTCAACTGGGAGTTCGTCGCCGATCCCGCCACGTCCGCGGTGACGAGCGGCTCGTACCGCGAGATCAGCAGGATCGAGACGCCCGATCCCTACACCGTGAAGCTCGTCTTCAACAAGCCTCAGCCCTTCTGGGCCGATGCCTTCTGCGGAGCCCGCGGGCAGATCATCCCCAAGCATCATTTCGACGCCTACCGCGGCGCCAAGTCCCGCGAGGCGCCCGCGAACCTCCGGCCGGTCGGCACCGGAGCCTTCCGCTTCGTGGACTTCAAGCCCGGCGACGTGGTGCGGGCGGAGCTCAACCCGAGCTACCACGTGCCCAACCGCCCCTACTTCGACACGCTCGAGATGAAGGGCGGGGGCGATGCAGGTGGAGGACGAGATCCTCCTGCGGCTCGAGCAGGGCGGCAAGGGCCGGATGAACATCTGGGCCACCGGAAACATCGAGCACATTCAGCTCAACAACACCGATCCGTGGACCGAGGTGGACGGCTCCTGTCTGATCCCGTCGTGCGCCAGGCGCTGAACTTGCTCGTCGACCGGGCGTCGGTGCAGGAGCAAATCTACGGCCGCCAGGGCCAGACAACCGCCAACTATCTCAACGCTCCGTCCCGGTTCCGCTCTTCCAGCCAAAGGTGGGAGTTCAACGTGGAGAAGGCGGCCGCGCTCCTGGAAACGGCCGGCTGGAAGCGCGGCGGCGATGGCATCCGCACCAAGGACGGCAAGCGGCTCAAGATGCTCTACCAGACCTCCATCAACGCCCCCCGCCAGAAGAACCAGCAGATCGTCAAGCAGGCGGCGGCCAAGGCAGGCATCGAGCTCGAGCTGAAGTCGGTCACCGCGTCGGTGTTCTTCTCGTCCGACCCCGCCAACCCTGACACCTACCCGCACTTCTACTCGGACCTCCAGATGTACAACAACGGGCCCAACGCGCCCGACCCGCAGTACTTCATGAACCAGTTCGTGTCCTGGGAGGTCGCGTCCAAGGCCAACAAGTGGCAGGGGCGCAACATCACGCGCTGGCGCAACGAGGAGTACGACCGTGCCTATACCACCGCCGACTCCGAGCTGGACCCCGTCAAGCGCGCGGCCCTGTTCATCAGGATGAACGACCTGCTCATCCAGAACGTGGTGGTGATTCCGGTGCTCTGGCGCAACGGGGCCTCCGCCTCCGCCGCCAATCTCCGGGGCATGGACCTCTCGGGCTGGGAATCCACCTTCTGGCGGCTGCCCTACTGGAGCCGCCAGGGGTAATGGAACCCAGCGCCCATCTTGACACTTTTGCCGATGAAGCCGTATAAGAAGCCATCCAACCGGTCACCGGAGACCCATCCAGGGAGGACCTTCGATGCAAGAACGTGAACTGAGGGACATGATCGGTCAGGTCAAGGCCGGAATCCTGAGCCGCCGCGAGTTCGTCCAGGCCATGCTGGCCGTCGGCCTCACCGCGCCCATGGCGGGCCAGATGCTCGCCTCCGCCGGGGTCGCGCACGCCCAGCCCAAGGGCGCTTCGATGTTCACCCCGACCAAGCGCGGAGGTGGCGGCCAGCTCAAGGTGCTGTGGTGGCAGGCGCCCACCCTGCTCAATCCGCACTTCGCCACCGGCACCAAGGACCAGGACGGCTCCCGGATCTTCTACGAGCCGCTCGCCTCCAACGATCCCGAAGGCAACCTCTTCCCGGTGCTGGCCGCCGAGATCCCGACGGTGCAGAACGGCGGGGTCGCCAAGGACGGCAAGTCGGTCACCTGGAAGCTCAAGAAGGGCGTCACCTGGCACGACGGCAAGCCCTTCACCGCCGACGATGTGGTGTTCAACTGGGAGTTCGTCCGCGATCCCAAGACGGCGGCCCGGACCCTCGGCTCCTACACCGACATCGAGAAGATCGACGTGCTGGACCCGCACACCGTGCGGCTCGTCTTCAAGAAGGCGGTGCCGTTCTGGGCGGACGCCTTCTGCGGCGTCAACGGCATGATCATCCCCAAGCACCTCTTCGACGCCTACCGGGGCGAGAAGTCGCGCGAGGCGCCCAACAACCTGAAGCCGGTCGGCACCGGCCCCTACAAGTTCGTGGACTTCAAGCCGGGCGACATCGTGCGGGGCGAGATCAACCAGAGCTACCACGTGCCCAACCGGCCCTTCTTCGACGCCATCGAGATGAAAGGCGGCGGCGACGCGGTCTCCGCCGCGCGTGCGGTCATGCAGACCGGGGAGTACGACTACGCCTGGAACATGCAGGTGGAGGACGAGATCCTCAAGCGCTTCGAGCAGGGCGGGCGCGGCAAGGCGGAGATCGTCACCGGCGGCAACATGGAGCACATCCAGCTCAACAACACCGACCCGTGGACGGAGGTCGACGGCGAGCGCTCGAGCCTCAAGACCAAGCATCCTTTCCTGACCGACCCGGCGGTGCGCCAGGCGCTGAGCCTGCTGGTGGACCGCGCCTCGGTGCAGGAGCAGATCTACGGGCGCACCGCGATGACCACCCCCAACTTCCTGAACGCGCCCGCCCGCTTCGCGTCCAAGAACACGCGGTGGGAGTTCAACGTGGACAAGGCCAACCAGGTCCTGGAGGCCGCGGGCTGGAAGAAGGGCGCGGACGGCATCCGGACCAAGGACGGCAAGAAGCTCAAGATGGTCTACCAGACGTCGATCAACGCCCCCCGCCAGAAGACGCAGCAGATCGTCAAGCAGGCGGCGGCCAAGGCGGGGATCGAGATCGAGATCAAGTCGGTGACCGCGTCGGTGTACTTCTCCTCGGACCCGGCCAACCTCGATACCTACCCGCACTTCTCCACCGACATCCAGATGTACACGGTCACCCAGACCATGCCCGATCCCCAGGATTTCATGCTCCAGTTCACGCCCTGGGAAGTCGCCACCAAGGAGAACAAGTGGCAGGGCCGTAACATCACCCGCTGGCAGAGCGAGGAGTACGGCCGACTCTACAAGGCGGCTGAGAACGAGCTCGACCCGGTGAAGCGGGCCGCGACCTTCATCCAGATGAACGACCTCGTGATCAAGAACGTGGTGGCGATCCCGGTGGCGTGGCGGCCGCGAGTGGCCGCCATCAGCAACAAGCTCCGGGCCACCCAGAGCGGCTGGGACTCCGACTTCTGGCACCTGCCCTTCTGGTACAAGGAGGGATAGTCCGGGCGCCGAGAGAGGCCCATCTGCTTCGTTGGCGCCCTCGGCCGCACGCTCGACGTACAGAGAGTACGCCTCGCGTGCGGCCGTCGGGCGCCGCCTCGCATCTGAGCCTCTCTCGGCACCCGGAAGATTGACGCGATGTCCAAGTACCTGGTGCGGCGCCTGCTGATCGCGATCCCCGTGCTCGCGGGGATCAGCCTGGTGCTGTTCACCGTCCTCGCCATGGCCCCCGGCGATCCGTTCGAGGAGCTCGCCACCAACCCCAACGTCCCCCCGGAGGTGCGCGCCAACCTCCGCGCCCAGTTCGGCCTCGACGACCCGATCCCGGTGCGCTACGCCCGCTGGTTCACGTCCATGCTCAGGGGCAACTGGGGCTTCTCCTTCGTGAGCCGCATCGACGTGGGCACGCTCATCCTGCAGCGGCTGCCCACCACCCTCTGGGTGCTGGGGCTGGCCCAGCTCCTGGGGCTGCTGGTAGCCCTGCCGGTCGGCATCTACGCGGCCATGCGACCCTACTCGCTCTTCGACCAGATCTCGACCACCTTCGCGTTCATCGGCTTCTCGCTGCCGACTTTCTTCACCGGCATCCTCTTCATCCTGTTCTTCAGCATCTATCTCGACTGGCTGCCCTTCATCTACCGCGCGGACATCAGCGGCTCCGGCTGGCGCTGGTACTGGGAGAACATCCGTCAGGTCATCATGCCGGTGACGGTGCTGGGCCTCTTTCAGGGCGCGGCCATGACGCGCTACATGCGCTCGGCGGTGCTGGAGGTGATCCGGCTCGACTACATCAACACCGCGCGGGCCAAGGGGCTGTCCGAGAAGGTCACGATCCTGAAGCACGTAGTGCGTAACGCCCTCATCCCGGTCGTGACTCTGGTGGCGCTCCAGATCCCCGCCATCTTCACCGGGGCGGTGATCACCGAGCAGATCTTCCGGGTGCCCGGCATCGGCTCGCTGCTGATCACCTCGATCCTCGCCAACGACACGCCGGTGATCATGGCCATCACGTTCGTGTTCTCCTGCCTCGTGGTGATCTTCAACCTGGTGGCGGATCTGCTCTACGGATGGCTCGATCCGCGCATCTCGTACCGATAGGCGATGAGCGCTCGCGCGAAGACATCAGAATGACTCCCCCCCCGAACGGCGTGGCGTCCCAGGCGGTCCGGGGGGCGGTATCGCTCGTCCGCCCGCCCAAGGTGCAGACGCTCTGGAGCGAGTCATGGCGGCGCTTCCGCAAGCACCGGCTCGCCACCGTGGGGATGGTGGTGCTGCTGGTCATGGTGATCGCGGTGCTCGTCGGCCCGTTGGTCTACCGCGTCCCCATCAACGAGATCGACTTCAAGGCCAAGCTGAAGGGCCCCTCGTGGGCGCACCCGCTCGGCACCGACGACCTGGGCCAGGATCTCCTCGCGCGCATGCTCTACGGCGGCCGCATCTCGCTCGCGGTGGGCGTCGCCGCGATGCTCATCGCTATCATCGTCGGCACCGTGATCGGGGCCGCCGCCGGCCAGATGGGCGGCGCCACCGACCACGCGCTGATGCGCCTCACCGATCTCTTCCTCTCCCTGCCCGGGCTCCCGCTGCTCCTCCTCTTGGTCTACCTCTTCCGCGACGCGCTCAAGAAGGTGATGGGCCCCGAGATGGGGGTGTTCATCCTGGTGGTGGCCGTGATCGGCGGGCTGCGCTGGATGCCGGTGGCGCGTCTCGTCCGCGCCCAGTTCCTGTCGCTCCGGGAGAAAGAGTTCGTGGAGGCAGCGCGCGGGCTCGGGGCGCCCCCGCTCCGGCAGGTCGTCCGCCACATCCTGCCCAACGCGGTGGGGCCGGTCATCGTGGCCGGCACCATCGACGTGGCCGCCGCGATCATCGCGGAGTCGTCGCTCTCCTTCCTGGGCCTGGGCTTCCCGCCCGACATCCCGACCTGGGGCCGCATCCTCTTCGACGCCAAGGACAACCTCGACTTCGCCCCGCACTGGGCCATGTTCCCAGGCACCGCCATCTTCCTCGCGGTGCTCAGCATCAACTACATCGGCGACGGCCTGCGGGACGCCCTCGACCCGCGAAAAGTCCTGTCGTCTCGCAAAGCGGGGGAGGAAATGCAGGTTGCCAACGCTGGTGTATCTCCCGCAGGTCCCACAGGTTAGCGCCCTGTCGGCAGACACGCTGAAGTTCCGTCGTAAGTGACCGCTCCTGACCTGTGCTTTGTGCCCGCCACCGCGCTCCAACGCCTCTACCGCGCCCGGAAGGTCTCCCCGCTCGAGGTGATGCAGGCGGTCCTGGCGCGCATCGACGCGGTCAATCCGCGCGTCAATGCCTACGTCACGGTCGTCCGCGAGTCCGCCCTCGCGGCCGCCCGGAAGGCGACCGCCGCGCTCACGCGCCGGAGCGCGCTGGGCCCGCTCCACGGCGTCCCGGTCTCGATCAAGGACCTGACGCCCACCAAGGGCATCCGGACGACGTGGGGCTCCAAGATCTTCGAGCACCACGTACCGGAGGAGGATGCGCTCTACGTCGAGCGGCTCAAGCGGGCCGGCGCCATCGTGGTAGGCAAGACCAATACCCCCGAGTTCGGGGCCGGCGGCAATACCTTCAACGCGGTCTTCGGCGCCACCCGCAATCCGTGGAACACCGCGCTCACCTGCGGGGGCTCGAGCGGCGGCGCCGCGGTGGCCCTCGCCACCGGCATGGGCCCGCTCGCCCAGGGCTCAGACCTGGGTGGCTCGCTGCGGACACCGGCGGCCTTCTGCGGGGTGGTCGGCTTCCGGACCTCGCCGGGCCTCATCCCGGTCTATCCGTCGGATCTGGGCTGGGATTCCCTCAGCGTGACCGGCCCGATGGCCCGCACCGTGAGCGACGTGGCCCTCATGCTGGCCGCGATGGCGGGCCCCGACGACCGCGCTCCGCTCTCCTACGAGGTCGACTCCCGGCAGTTCACCGCGGCGGTGAAGCGGCCATCCATCAAGGGCTGGCGGGTGGCGTGGACGCCCGACCTCAATGGGCTGATCCCGGTGGATCACGAGGTGGCCGCGGTCGCGGAGCGGGCCACCCGCGTCTTCCGCTCCCTCGGGGCCAAGGTCGAGCGCGCCTCCCCCGACTTCGGCGAGGTCAACGACATCGTGCTGGCCACCCGCGGGCTTTCCATGGTCGCGCGCCACGCCGACAAGCTCGCGCGATGGGAGCCGGTGATGCAGAAGGGGCTCGTGTGGAACATCAAGCAGGGGCTCTCGCTGACCCCCGAGCAGATCGGCAACGGCGAGAAGCTCCGCACCCGGCTCTGGCATCGGGTGCGCGTCTTCATGGAAACGCGCGATCTGTTGATCCTGCCCACCGTCGCGATGCCCCCGTTCCCGGTGGAGCAGCCCTATCCCTCCGAGATCAACGGGCGAACGCTCGACAACTACACCCAGTGGTTCTTCCTCACCTACGGCATCACGGTGACCGGGCTGCCCGTGATCTCGGTGCCGTGCGGCTTCACGAAGAGCGGGCTGCCGGTGGGGCTGCAGATCGTCGGCCGGCGCCGCCAAGAGGCCGCCGTCCTCCGGGCCGCCGCCGCCTTCGAGGCCGCCGCGCCCTGGGCGGACCGGATCCCACCGGTGGTCTCCGCGGTCTCGTCATGATTGCGACCGACACCACGCGCCGCCGGGACCCGCCGCCGGATGTGATGGGCCTGCGCTACTGGATGCCGATGCCCACCGCCCAGAGCTGCATGATGAACCCCAGGTTGCGGTTGGTGGGCATCGCCTTCGCGAGCTTCGTCTCCTCGTAACGCTCCTCGCGCCCGTCCTCGGCCCAGGCCCGGGTGACGACCTGCCGCTCGCGCACGTCGACCTGGGCCCGCTTCCGGCCGCGCTCGTCCCAGAGGACGAGCGTGCCGTTGTCCGGGCGCGTCTCGCCGGTCATGCTCGGCTGCCCGCCCTCGTACCAGGCGTGGACGGCCCCGCGGGGGGAGCCGTCGACGAAGTTGAGCTCGAAGCTGCGGCGGCCGTTGGGATGAAAGCCCACCATCGGGCCCTGCCGGATCGTGCCCCCGGGTGCGGCCTGCTCGCACCAGAGGAACTTCCCGGCCTCGCTCTCGGTGCCCCCGCGCTTGCTGCCGGGCGGGCACGTGATGGACTGCGCCTCCGCCGCGACCGCCACGAGGACCAGCGCCAGGAGCGAGACCGCGAGGGCGCGGCGGATGATCATTCGGCGATCCACGTCGCGGCCACCCGCAGCACCGTCGAGGTTGCCCTCAGCGCGCCAGGCGGCGCAGCGGGGCCCCCGTGAGCCGCGTGAGGATCCACTGCCGGCGCAGCTTCGCGCCGAGACGCTTGTAGAAGCCGATCGCGGGCCGGTTCCAGTCGAGCACCGCCCACTCCAGGCGCCCGCACCCGCGCCGGACCGCGATACGCGCCAGGGCCCGGAGCAGCGCCTTCCCCGCCCCGGTGCCCCGCTCCTCGGGCAGCACGAAGAGGTCTTCGAGATAGAGCGTCGGCCGGGCGAGGAACGTGGAGTAGGTGAAGAAGTAGAGCGCGAAGCCCACCGGCGTTCCGCCGCGCCGGCAGATGATCGTCTCGAAGTAGCGCCGGCGCCCGAAGCCGTGGGCACGGACCCGGGCCGTCGTCGCCTCGACCTCGTGCGCGAGGCGCTCGTACTCGGCGAGGCCGCGAATCAGCTTCAGGATGGTGGGCACGTCCCGCTCGGTGCCCCGCCGGATCACGAGCGCCGGGCGCCTGATCATCCGTCGCCCCTTTTCTGGTATTCGCTCGGCTCGCCTTCGGCTGCACCTCGCCAAGCGCGCTCCCAGAAGTGGCCGGGGTTGGGGCGCTTGGCGAGGCGGCGCTCGAGAAGAGAGACCGCCTGGTCCCGCATCCGGCCGCGCAGGGCGGCAGCCAGGAGGGTGTCGTGGAAGATCTCGCGCTGGGCGTGGCTGCCTCCCACCTCCACCACGCGGGCATCCACGGGCGCGATCCGGGCCACGCACCCGGCGTAGTCGCCCCGGGCGAAGGCGTGGAGGCCCTCCAGCAGCGGCACCACCACCTCGGGCAGCGTAAAGTTCTTCGACTTCTTCCCGCGCGCGCGCAGCCGCTCGAGGTGCCCGTCCGCGGCCGCCCAGTCCCCGGCGGCGGAGAGCGCCATCCCCACGTGCAGGTCGTGGAACAGGAGGAGCGGCATGTCGATCCAGCGGCGCGCGGCCTCCGCGAGCTGCGTCCAGCGCTTCGGGTCGGATTGGCCATAGAGATCGAGCCGCCAGGCCAGCGCCACCGAATCCTGAAGGTCCGAGGCGATGGCAATCGGGATGCGCCCGAACACGCTCTCGAAGAGGCGGCCGCCCCGCTCGTAGTCACCCTCGGCCAGGTGGAGCAGGGCCAGGTGCCACAGGAGATGATTGCGGAAGTAGCCGAGATGGTCGCAGGGATGGATCCGCGGCGGCAGGGCCTCGATGCCGCGCCGGTTCTCGCCCCGCTCGTAGTGGACGTGGGCGATCGCGTGCACCGCCCACGCGTCGCGCGGGTTCCGGGCCAGCGCCCGCTCGGCCAGGGGCAGCGCCTCGTCGAAGCGCCGGTTCTCCTCGAGGGCGAAGGCGTGGTAGCCGAGCGAGTAGCCGTCGTCCTCGAGAGCGGGGAGCACCCCGGTCGTGACCTCGAGCATGTCGGCCGAGCGGCCCTGCCAGAAGTAGATGAAGTAGAGGCGCTGCATCAGGAGCACGTCGCGCGGGTGCTCGGCGAGAATCTCCTTCATGACCGGGATGGCGTCGTTGCCGCGCCCGCCCACGAAGAGCCGGAGCGCCTCCACGTGCCGCCCCTCGCGGCCGGTCAGCGTGGTGGCCTGCGCGGCGCCGTCGGTCACCGCGCGCTCCATCTCCGCCCGGCCGGCGGGAAGCTGCTCGTCCAGGTAGAGCGCGACCGCGAGGGCCGCGCGGGCCAGCACGAAGTCGGGATCGGCGGCGACCGCGCGGCGGAACTCGTCCACCGTCTCGGCGCCGAAGCCGAGCAGGGCGCGCACGCCGCGGTCGTAGGCGTCCACGGCGGCGCGCGAGCCCGTCGAGACGGTCAGGCCGTACGCGTCACGAAGCACGCCGGTCATCGTAGCAGATGGCGCGCCAGGAAGGCGAGGGCGCGACGCTCCGCCCACGACGCGCCACCGAGCGGCCCGTCGAGAAACCCCACGTGCCCGCCCTCGGCGACGAAGGCCGCCTCGAGCCAGCGCGACCCCTCCACCACCGCGGTGGGCAGGCACGCCGCCGGCATGAACGGATCGTTGATCGCGTTGATCAGGAGCGTGGGGCGGCGGATGCGCTCGAGATAGGGGGCGCTGCTCGCCCGGGCCCAGTAGTCGTGCTCGTCGGCGAACCCGTTGATCGGGGCGGTGAAGAACCGATCGTACTCCGTGAAGGTGCGCGCTCGGAGCGCGGCGGCCACGTCGAGACGGTCGTCGTAGAGGTGCCGCTTGGCGCGGATCTTGGCCTTCATGGTGCGCAGGAAACTCTCGGTGTAGATCGCGCGGTTGAACCCGCGGTCGAGCTCGCGGGCGCAGGCGGCCAGATCGAACGGCGTCGAGATGGCCGCCGCGGCCGCGACCTCGCCGGGCGCCGCGTCGCCCTGTTCGCCGAGCCACTTCAGCGCGACGTTGCCGCCGAGAGAGATGCCCACCAGCCCGATTCGCGGCGTGGTCTCCCGCTTGGCGAGCTCTCCGATCACCCACTCGAGATCCGACGTCTCGCCCGAATGATAGAGCTTCGGGAGCCGGTTGACCTCGCCGCTGCACGAGCGGAAGTGCATGACCGCCGCCCGCCAGCCGAGGGCCCCCGCCCCCCGCAGCAGGCCGCGCGCGTAGTGGGATCGGGCCGAGCCCTCGAGACCGTGGAGGATGAGGATCAGCGGGCCCCGCTCGGGCCCGCCGGCGAGCCAGTCCAGGTCGAGGAAGTCGCCGTCCGGGGTATGCAGGCGCTCCCGGCGCAGCGGGGGCCGCCGCCAGTTGCGCAGCAGCGGCCCCCACAGCGTCTGGAGGTG
>WNFC01019062.1_pt1 | contig 24430 bp, 29 predicted proteins | sample 5400541 | NCBI WGS metagenome assembly WNFC01 (sample SAMN13153342, study PRJNA577476) | soil metagenome | isolation source: 120 cm saprolite under Douglas fir tree site 2 hole 2 replicate 1 | place: USA:California | collected 2015-04-18
CACGATGCTTTCTTTACGGAGCTGCAAAAATTCCTTCCGCATTTGAAGATAGCCAGATTTTTGGGAGGGGAGCCGTTTCTACAGCGGGAGTGCTTCCGAATATGGGAGATGATGATCAGTCAGGGTCTGAGAACGCCCTGTCACGTGACGACCAACGGCACGCAGCGGAACGCGAGGATCGAGCGTGTTTTGAAGATGTTGCCCGTTGGGATATCGGTCTCCATGGACGGCGTTTCGCGGCAAACAGTCGAGGCAATACGACTTGGCGCCTCGTACGACGTCATAATGCAGAATTTTCGTGCGTTCCATTGCTATGCCAGAGCTAACAATAGCGGAATCAGTCTCACGTTTTGTTTGATGCGTCAGAACTGGCATGAGCTGGGTGAGTTTTGCCTCTTTGCTGACGAGTGGGACTGCCCCGTTTTCGTCAATACCGTGAGATTCCCGGCCGAGCACAGTCTATACGCGCTCGCCTCGGAGGAGCTGAAGCCCATCCTTGAGTCTATGGAAAGGGAAGCGTCAACGTTGCTGCCGAGGTTACGAGGCAACCTCGGCGTCTGGGTGGACGAGTTCGAGCGGTTACAGGCATTCGTGCGGTTGCACCCAGCAGGAAATTCCAAGCGAGGGTCCACCTGTCAAAGGTTATGAGTAAAGTCGCATTCCACCCACCTATCTGGGTAGGCTGGGGGTATGATGAGGCGACAGCGATGTCCGCGCTGTCGGTATACGCGAACGTGGACTATCCGTCGTCAGAAGCGCCTGTGCGCTCGGTGCCGATACGAGTGGTGCCCGGGCCTCCCCTTGCGGTTGACGCGGTATCAATGGCGGGCCCTGTTGTGATGCCATGTCCGCGGGCTCAGTGCTGCGGCCATTGCCGGGGAAACTGACGTCCATCGCCGGCGGGTGTTGCGGGCTCTGACCTTGGTGCGCGTCGGAATGCAGCGCGAGGTGCCCGCGGTCTTTCAGGGCACGGTGGAAATCGATGAAACCTATCTGGGGGATTCTGGCGGAATCGACGCTCCACCGAACGGGCCCGGGACCGGAGGCGAGGGCGGGGGACGAGCAAGACGCCCGTCTTTAGCATCCTGTGCCGCGGGGGCAGGTCTGGGCCCAAGTCGTCCCGGATCTCGTAGCTCGAACCCTCTACCCTCTTATCCGACGCCACGTCCGGCGAGGATCCGTCGTGTGCTCCGACACCCTGCCCACCTACACGGGCATCGCTGCCAAGGGCTACGTTCACCGCTTGGTGCAGCATGACCAGCGCGAATTCCGGTGTTGACACGGCGCCCGCATCAACGGCCTGGAGAGCTTCTGGGGCTACCTGAAGCACCGCTTGGCTGCGAAGGGAGGGATTCGGCCATCCCGGCTGCCGCTCTACGTGACCGAATATGTGTGGCGCTACAACCACCGGCGACTCTCCGTTGATGAACAAGTTCATCGTCTTGTGAACTTGCTTCAGAAACGTGCTCTCACCAGTGGCTAAAGTGCGACTTTACCCAAGGGCATTGACAGCGGAGCCGGCGTTACTGGGTACAGCTTGTGCTAGCGCTGGCTAACCTGTCTTTGAGGGAGACATCCTGCGCCGCGATAGCGGCCTCGCTCAGCATCGAACAAGTCTCAGATGTCCTGTCGCCGCGGTCTTTGCGCTGAGCCGTGGCCCAAGACAACAATGTTGAAGCGAGGGCATCGCCGTAGGACGCGTGATCGTTGGCCCAGAGCCGCCGATAGATGTCGGCAGCCTGCTTATATTTGCTTTCGGCTGCAGACCAATCTTCACTCTGCTTGTCCAGCGCGGCCATGCTGATCAGGGTTCGCGCAAGCTGCGGCTCGTATATTGCCGCATTTTCGACGGCCAGCAGGCTGAACCGCGCACGAGCCTCGAGCAGGCTCGCCTTCGCGTCGTTCCAACGCCCGGTTTGCAGGTAAAGGTTTCCGAAACAATATAGGGTATCTGCAAGGCCGGGGCCATAAGCGGCGGCATCGCGTTCGCTCGAACGCCGCCTGATTTTTAGTGCTTCGAGATAGCTGGCCTCGGCTTCATCCGTGCGCTTGGTCTGGCTGTACAGCACACCCAAAAGATTGAGCGTTTGCGCCATTTCAGGTTCGAAGGCGTCCTTGTTGGCGGCCACCAGCTCTCTGCGAATGCGCAGCGCCTCGCCGAGCGTCTTGTCCGCTTCACTCCAGCGTCGACTGTCGAGGTACATGTTGCCGAGATTGCTCAGTGTCTGCGCCAGATAAGGCCGGTATGCCGCCGGGTCGGTCCGTGCCAGTCGTCGGACGATTTCGAGCGCTTGCTCGAACCTTTCTATTGCTTTCGGCAAATCACGCATGTGCATGTAGAAAAATCCCAAGCTGTTCAGCGTCAAAACCAGCCCGGGCTCGTAGGCCGTCGGATCATCCTTGGCAACTCGCATGCGTATTTGCAGTGCTTCCTCAAACAATGGTTGCGCCTCCGAGAGACGTTTCTGGTCGCGCAGAATGATTCCGAGATTGCTCAATGTGTGGGCCAAGTCCGGTTCGTACGCTTTGGCGTTCTGCCGAGCCAACTGCCGCCAGATCGGCAACGAATCACGGTAAGAGCGCTCTGCGTCGGCGAGCCGGTCCATATTGCTGTAAAGAACCCCGAGATTGGTACGGGTCCGCGCCACGTCGGCCTTGAATTTGCTTTGCTTTTTGGCCAGCCGACTGTAGATGTCGAGCGCCTCTTTGTACGCCTGTTCGGCCTCGGGCAGTCGTTGGGTGCGACGATAGAAATGACCGAGTCCGTTAAGAGTCCGTGCCAAGCCGGGCGCATTCGCGTCGGGGTTGGACCTTGCGAGTCGTCGTTGCCTTTGTAGCGCTTCGCTAAATGCCTCTTCGGCCTCCGCAAACCGCTGCGTTTCGCGAAAAAGTGCCCCCATATCATTGAGCGCCTTTGCCAAATCGGCTTCGTGTACGGATGGATCCGCGCTGTCGAGACTCCTCAGCGATTCAAGAAGTTGCAGGTAGATCGGAGCAGCGCGTCGGAATTGATTTTCCTTGAGGAGCGTTTCCGCATACGCCTTTGCGTACTTCAGATTCTGGTCGCGATACTGATAGGCTATGGCGTACTCTGCCAGGGCTTTCCTGAACTCGAACTGAAGCTCATACACGTGCCCGCGAGCGAAGTGGGTAGCCGCCGTGCGCTCGACGTCGCGTTCCTGCCTCTTTAGAATAGTGTCCAGTATTGTTCCGGCTTCATCGAACTGTCCGCCTTCGGTCAGATCGTGCGCTCGTTTCGTAAGTTCGTCATTGAGACCCAAGGTGGCGAGTGTTTCGTTCAATTCGATGTACTTTGCTTGCCACGCGTTAGCCGCCTCCTTTAGATCTTTGATCTCCTGCACGCGTGCCGACAACAGCCGGGTAAGGATCTCATTCGCTTCGCGAGATACTCCCGGGCAGTTGAGCGTAACGTTGACGGCGCCCTGAATGGCTGCAGTGTTAACCACACAAGGGCCCGTGCCGCTCTGCTGGATCGATTGGGCAGCTATTGATTGGGGCGGGTGCAGACCGGCAACGGCCACCGACACGAGCAGCAAGATCCTGATCATCGTCTCGTGCTCTTTTCCAACGCTGCAATTACCGCGTCCGAAGCACCTAGCGAGCGAAAGCTGTTGGCCAGCTCCGGCGTCATTTGAAACGTGACGCCCTGGGCTCGGATCGCTTGCACTAGGAAAGCTTCGCCGACACCGGAGGCAAGGAGGGACTTGACTCCGTCCTGCGTCAAGGCGGCCGGGCGGTCGGTGGCGGCCGGGCCGCCGATGTTCACCTCGACAGGTCCCTTGACGCCAGCGACGTTTGATCCGGTTCCGTTTATACTTTGCTGGATACTACCGATCTGTTGGTCTGCGGCGCCGGCTGGAGAGTGGCTTTCCTGACGATAAGCAATAAAAAGGCCTCCCACCAGCGCCAGGAGTGCCATCGCATAGGCCCCGATCGGAAACCAATCGGGTTTCTTCTTCATGCGTCCGAGGAACGAGAAAACAAGAAAGAGCGCAAAGCCGGCGAGGCCGAGCGGATGCGTCACCACGTGCACCCAGGAGTTCATCTTTGCCCCTCCTGCCACTATACACTGAGGGCAACTATAGAATCTCGCCAACGACCGGGTTGCAAGGCGTCGCGGAGGCGGCGTGCACGTGGCCTCGCGCTTTCGGCGTCGACGCGCCTGCCGTCCGATCGCCACGTCAATGGCCGCCCGCAGCCAACCGGACGCCATCGACCTGCGCGGGTTTCGGAGCAAGGAGCAGTGAGGATCAGACGATTGATCGTGGCATCATTATGGCGCGGGAGAGGCACTTCCTAGATCCGATATCCGATTCTCTCCAGACAGCCAGCACCCGGACATGGCACACCACTGGGTACGGAGTAAGGGCAGGAATCCGCCTTGACACTGGCTTTAGAGCCACGAGCGGCAGCCCGATTGTTGGGCGTGCAGATTCACATCTGGGAGGTGGAGGAGGCGCCTCGACTTGAAGCAGCTTTCAAGGACATGGTCTCAGCGAGAATCGAGGCGGTCGATGTCCTGCCGGACCCCATGTTCATTGGAGAGCGACGCCGGATCGTGGACCTCGCGGCCGCTCGACGACTCCCGACAATGTTCCATCTCAGAGGATTCGCGGACGCGGGAGGTCTCATGTCCTACGGAGCCAGTTACGTTGAGATGCTTCGCAACAATGCCGCGCTCGTGGACAAGATCTTGAAGGGAAGGAACCCCGCCGATCTTCCCATCGAGCAGCCCACCAAATTCGAGTTCGTGATCATCCTCAAGACGGCCAAAGCGCTCGGCTTGACGATTCCCCAGTCACTCCTCCTGCGAGCGGACGAGCTGATTCAGTAGGAGCCCGACCGGTTTGTGCCCAAACTGTGCCCAACTCCAGCGCATTCCTGATCATTCCAGCACACTCCAGCGCACGAGGCCGTCGTCACCCTCTCTTTCCACCGCAAGCAGTTACGCGCACTTACACGACCTCGGGAATAGGACTGAAAATCCTGGTGTCGGCGGTTCAATCCCGTCCCTGCCCACCATTCTTTTCACCTAGTTGCCCGCCTCGAGACTTTCTTCAGAGAGAGTTTGTGCCCAGATTTGTGCCCAACTCAGGCACACTCCAGCGCATTCCAGCGCACGTCAGTGGGTCCAGTCCGTCGCGAACCCCCCCCCTTCTAGATCCAACTGGAACCTGCCTTACTGACCGGCTCCTGTCTTCTTCTTCGCGACCCCGGTTTGACTTGTCTCGCGCGTTCTGACAGGATCGGCGCGAGGTCGGAGGGGGTTTATCCGCGCTGTGACAAGGGGCACCGTGTCCGAGAACTGGCTTTCTGTCAACAATGCACCACATCTAGAGTTCCCATGTTCGCGACGCTAAGAGAGCGCGGTTCCATCGTTGTTGCAAGTCTGCTCATCTTGGTGCCTCTGCTGTGGCCGGATGCCATGGCGTATGCTGCCGAAACGTCGTGGTCAGCGCAGACAGTCGTTCGCCTGGGGCCAGGGGAAGGATTCGCGGCCCTGTTGGGAGATCTTGCCAAGACTTCACCAGACCTTAAGGCCAGCGTCTGCAACTCCATCTACGTTATCTTCATCCCAGGAATTCTGGGGACAAAGTTAGAGAAGACGGACGGCACTGTTGTCTGGGGCGAGGGCCGTCCAAGATTGAATGATCTTGATTTAGGCGCTAACCCGAACCTAAGACCCGTTTCGGCGTTGGAGAGCTACACAACATTCTTTGGCCGTACCGACATATACCGTTCAATGTTCGATGCCCTCATAGAACTAGCCAGCTGTTCTGGATCATATGCGAGCTTCGCATACGACTGGCGCAAAGACTTTGACGACTCAGCGAAGCATCTTGAAACTTTCATCCTCAACTTGAAGGACGATTCTGGCCGGCCCGCATTGCGCAACAAAACGCTAGTGTTCGTGGCTCATAGCATGGGCGGTCTCGTGCTCAAGGAATGGCTACGAGATTGGTTTCTTCGGACCCCCAGAGAGAATCGTCAGCCGAAATACGGATTCAAACAGATCAGCGAAGTGCTTTTCCTAGGTACCCCTCATGAAGGAAGCCCCACGGCACTCTACAATCTGATCGAAGGCTACCAAGACATTAACGGTACGTGGTATGAAAACTCAGTGTACAAGTACCTCTTCAGTGAACTACATCCCGTGTCTTTTTCGTTTCCGAGCATCTATAGATTGCTTCCCGGCTACCAATCTACGGCTCCTATCCTTCGGTACTGCCAACGAGGAAAGTGCGGAGCTCCAGATGAGACAGCCATCAATCATTTTAACGGTGAGCATTGGCAACACTACGATCTGGCCTCCAAGATCGCGCCCAGGACAGACACTGCTCGAAACGAATTCTACAAGCTCATCGGAAAGCGGCTCCAAGTAGCCCAAGGCAAGAATGAACGACTAGCCGCGTTCAGGATTCCAGATGAGATTGGGCGGCAATACTTCTTTGGCGATAGCCTAAAGACAATCCGCCGAATGGTCCTTACGAATAAGCTGCCCCAGCGGAGTTCTCGCCTACAGCTTGATATCGGTGAGCAGGGCGGAGACGGTAGAGTCACCATAGATTCCGCACGTCATTTTTCCCAGACAGCCCACGGGCGGGTGGCGTTTTGGCTGACAGAGGAGCATGGCCTGCTTTTCGCTGATAGGCGTTTCCGTAGGGCGCTGCAGGAAACGATGTCCCAGCAGCCAGAAGTAGTCACGGCCCTCGCCAAGGCGATTCAGACTGACCCAAACGCCCTAGCGGTGGCTGCGGCTGAGACCCAATTCCTAGTCCCATTCTCAATGAAACTCACTTCGAACCGCTTCTTGCCAAGCGAAGCGGCGAGCATTTCGGCATACGAGGCAAATCGGCTTCTGATCAAGACGAGGTTTGAACGTGGATTGTTTCAAGAAACGAACTGGTCTTCGCAGTTTCTAGAAACTGGTGATATCGCGTTCGAGTCGGCTCCACAATTTGGATCTAAGGATCAAGCAATGTATATGGCCATGTACTTGGTAGAGAAGGATGACCCCGCGAAGAGGGCACGGGCTACCAACAGCATGGGCCTCGCGTTCATGGGTAGCGGTGACTGCGCCTCGGCCGAAGCAGTCCTCGCAAGGGCAAAAGATCCTTCAGAGTCGGCGCCCGGCTTTCTGATCAACACTTATGGCCTTGCTCTCGAATGTCTTGGAAGGTTTAGCGAGTTAAGCTACGGCAACGGAACTAGAATTAAGGTGAGTTGAATTTAGAATTATTGGCGACCATGATCTCGCCGCGGCGAAGGAGAGAGTGGCTGTATCCAGAGAAGTACGTATCCAAGGCGGATTGGAATGCCTTTGGCGATGGATACCTCCTAATGCCAGATCCACGCGGAGTGGACTTCAGCGGCGAACTCGTCATTGGGCATCGCGACAGGACTGCAACCTCGTTTGATCCGTACGGTCGACGGCCTTGGAACCGGGGTTCGGACCGGAGAGCGAGAGCATGGATTTAAGACACTCCTATAGATTCAAGGGCGAGTTCGCGCGGCTATATGGCCCATATCGTAGGGGCCGTGCGACCCGGCTGGTTCCATGGCAGCTTATGCTAACTGAATGTTGGCCTGGGAGCGAGGGTGCCCGGCTAGGAGCCCAGTCAGATCGTGCCCGGAGAAGCCACGGGCTGCAGGATGAAGTTTCTGGTCCCGGATGGGAGTTTCTCTACGATCAGCGCCTCTTGATGAGCCTGCGTCCCCAGGCTTCGCGAGGCGGGCAGCCGTAGAACAAAGCTGGACGGCCACCGGCCGTCCGCTTCGAGGTCCGGGTTTGACTTGTCCCGCGCGCGATGCCACGGGTCGTCCGCGTTGTGATACGGCCGCTGTGTCCGAAACAGGCGTTCTGTTACTTACGCGCAAGCAGCTCGCGTGCACGTCCAACGGGTATGGCTCTGCGAAGAAGATGAAAAAATGGCAAGTGGCAGTTCCTAAGGCGCCGACCGCTCCCGCATGGGCAGAGCAGATGCCCTTTCAGTTCCTGGACAGCAAGTGTCTCGAGGTACGCCCTCAACTGCTGGGGCGACAGCCCATCGAGAAACTCCCTAAACCAATCATTCAAGCCGTCGTTCCCGTGCCTCCACTCTCCCTGCGGCCAGGACTCACCCTGCTCGACGAGGGCCTGGCCGATAAAGTAGCCGCGCAGAGGACCGTCCAGAAAAGCAAGGAGATCGAATGGTCCAGGGTGCCGCAAAAAGTAGTCGGCAGGAAGGCAGACGCAAGCGGATCCATCAGGGAGCACGTGCCGGTCGATGATCCACGGAATCCTCCCGCCCGTCTCGCGGACCGTCGGCAGTCCACCCGTAGCCAAAGGAGCGAGGTCGATCTCAACCGCGAACCAGGTCAACTCCCGGCCATCGTGCTCGATGGCGAGTGATCCGCGGAGAAGGGGTGCCGTCGCATCGTCGATGAGGTGCAACATCGGATAACGCGTGGCGAGTGCGTCGCGAACCCGGACGAGGTCGACCGTTAACTGCTCCATGCAGACTCAGGCAGTGGGGCTGCCCCCCCACGGGCGGGAAGGCGCGACGACCGTAGTAGCTGCTGCCTTAAGGCCCTGTATCCGGGAAGCGGACGGCTTTTCGGGCAGCTTGCCGAAGGCCCCTTCCCATCCATCACGTTCGATCGTCGCGAGCGTCAGGCTGGCGTAGGCCGAGAGGATGAGACGGATGGCGGGATTCCAGTAGCCGGAAAGATCGTTACCAGTCGGATTTGCTGGGTCTTCGACAGTGATCTTGTCTGCTTTATCGCGAAACTCCTCCAGAACGGCGGTCACCTGCTCATCGATTGCATCCATCGACGCCTTGAGGATATCGATAACGGCGAGTTCGAGGACGAAGGTCTTGAGGCTGAGGCTGTGTCGGGTGCGCCAGTACTTCATGACCTTGATGGCGTCGGTTACGCCGCTGCCCTTGATGTAAGAGATGTGCGTGTCGAGGTTGGTCTTCATGCGTTCCTTCTCAACACCGGACTGGTGGAGGAACGCATCCGATGCGTTATCGTCGACGAAACGCCCGGGAACAGCGTCGATGAAGAAGTTCACCATGTCGCGGCCACGGAGCCTGAGAGCTGAGGCTTTCGCCTCGATCGCGTATTCCTTTGCGAGCGCCGCTTTCACGTTCTCGTAGATCTGCTTGAGCGTTCCACCCGCGTCATCGTCATCGCGGGGAAAATAGCAGGCCATGTCGAGGTCGTAACTGTCCTTGATGAGGGTGCGCTTGCTGTAGGAGCCGGCATAGCGGATGGTCGGCAACGAGCCGAACTCCTTCCGCAGCACCTCCTCAACGTCGTCGCGATGAGATCGGAGAGCCTTGAGCTCGTCGCTGTCCTCGGCGAGTGTCTGGCTCTTGAGGAGCGCTTCCAGATATTCCTTGGGAGTCATAGCTCTTCTCCTGTGTTAAGGGTGAGCGCGGGCTGGAATGCGCCTTTGACGTTGTCGTAGACGACAAGATCGGGGTGTACCTTGGGTAGCAGCTCCTGACCGCAAGCAACCGCTACCGGTGCCGGAACGGCAGGAAAGAGGTGCAGTTCGCGTACGTTTCCCCGCTAATCGAGAGGATGAGCCCGACTGCGACGGAGTCGCTGCCCTGGCGGACGGTTCTGAGCTCATATTCCACGGGCTCGCCATTCGTCTTCCACTTCCAGGATTGAGGGTCGCGATGGCGCTGATAGAGATCGGCCGTAACCTTGTCACCGAGTTCTCGACCGAACGCGGCGAGAACTGGGATCGGCGCGAGCGCAAAGACCGAGAAGTGTTGGACCTTCGGGCCATCAATGCCGCCACTGAGAATCAGGCGCAGGTGTCGACGGATGTTCTCGTGCGCCAACCGGAAGAACTCGGGGCTCTCGCGGACGAAGCTACTCAGGTCGATCACGTGTCCGGTACGGTCGGCCGGGTATCGTGGCGCGATAGCGGCGCGGACCTCGGGTGCCGGGATATCAACCTCCTGGCCGCCGATAGTCCCCTTGACGTGGAGGACCGTGGTGCGCAGTTCGGGGCCGATGTCGGTCAGCTCGAGTATCCGCCGCTCATGCTCCTCCTTGTAGCGCCGCAGAACATCGACGGGGTAGACCATCGGGTTCTTGTCGATCAACCTGTGGTCGGCCGGGCAGACAAGCATCACGTTCTCGATGGCGTGGACCCTTTTCACGCTTCGACCTTTGCCGCGCGGCCCAAGCGGGCTGAAGGGTCGGATGTGCGCCTTCTCGGAGAAGTTGGCGCCGTGCTGGGTGAGGGGATGGGCGAACAAGTATCTATTGCAGCCGGCAAACTGGCAGCGCCCCGCGCTCAGAGCGACCAGCTGAAGCTGCACGGACAGCGGTATCGATCTGCTCGCCTTCACAGCCAGCCGCGTTGGTATCGATCGCACTGCGCACCTCTCTCCGGTCGCAATGAACTTGACAGGATCACCTCGTGTCGGATACCATACACCCCTAGGGTGAATACTTCAAGAGGCCGAGGTTTCGGTGCGGGTAGAGTTTCGGAGAGACCAGCTTCGACAAGCGTTTCAGGAACATGCGGCGTCGGTACGGCGCTGGGGAGAGAAGCTCGCACGTCGCTACATCCAACGTATCGAGATCCTGCAAGCTGCCAAAGGGGCTGACGAGCTGTTCAAGATCCCGTCGCTCAAATTCCATCCACTGACGGCCAGGAGGAAAGGGGAGTACGCGCTGGTACTCCACGGACAGATGCGACTGATCGTGACGTTTGCAGATCCGGCGATGAGTATCGTCTGGATTGAAGAGGTAAGTGATCACTATGAGTGAAAGCAGGCTGTGGCCAGATATTGCCATTCCTCCCGGAGAGCTTCTTGCCGAGACCCTCGAAACTCTCGGAATGAGCCAAGCGGAGCTCGCACGACGTGCGGGCCGCCCGGTGCAGGCCGTAAACGAGATGGTCAGGGGTAGTAAAGAGATCACTCCCGAAACAGCACTCCAGCTTGAGCGAGTCTTGGGTGTCCCCGCCCATATTTGGGTGAGGCTGGAGGCAGACTATCGCTGCAACCTTGCTCGACTCCAGGATCTCAAGACTCTTGAGAGTGAGATCCCGGAAGCGGAAAGATATCCCTACATGGAGATGGCGGCACTTGGGTGGGTTCCCCGCGTCAAGGACTTAGGGCAGCGAGCATTGGAGCTTATGAAGTTTTTTCGCGTCAATTCTCTTAGGAATCTGGAAATGCGGGAACCAGCGGCGGCTTGGCGTAAGTCTCCAAGAATCATCGCGTCACGCGAAGCGCTACTCGCATGGCTCATGCGAGGCGAGAGAGAGGCTGAAGGCATTGAGACGGCGCCATTCAACAAGTCACTGTTGCAAGCTTCCCTAGGGGAACTCCGTGGGCTCACTCGGAACGAGCGCGAAGAGTTCTCACCACGCCTTGTCGGACTCCTCGCTCGGTGTGGAGTTGTGCTCATCTTTGAACGGCATTTGCCGCGGACTGGCGTTCAAGGTGCTACACAATGGCTCGGTCAGAAGGCAGTTGTCCAGCTGAGCGTTCGCTATAAATGGAGTGACATCTTCTGGTTCAGCCTCTTTCACGAACTAGGTCACCTCCTTCTTCATCACAAGGGCGTGTTCGTCAATCCTCAATCGGGGGAGAAGAGCAAGCAGGAGCGTGAAGCAGATCACTTTGCGATGAACGAACTCCTTCCATCTGTGCGGTATCGAAGTTTTCTGAGGGAGTCCGATAGTCTATCCAGCAAAGCTGTTATCGCATTTGCCAAGGAGGTCGGAGTGGCTCCCAGCATCGTGGTAGGGCGTCTACAACATGACAAGCAGCTACCCTACTCCGGTCTCAACGGTTTAAGGACTCGATTTGAAATTGTCGAGAAGTAGGTATGCTCCAGGGCCCGACGGGCGTCTCGTGAGGAACGATCAATGACTGATCTTGGACTCAGTGTGTCTGAAGCAGAAACATTTTTCGTCCCGGCAGTGATCGACTACGCATTCTTAGAAAAGTACTTCATCAATGGAGACACCCACAGGTTAGGGTACTCAATTGGTTGGCCCGTGTACGACGAGAAGGGCCACCTTCAGGATAGATTTGTGGATACGATTCCGTTTCCGGACGCGTTTTACGTACTACAGACGAGCGTCGCGTTTTTGGAGAAGGCACTGAAGTATTTGATATGCATATGTGGACACGACTATACAGCGCGACAGCTCAGAAGCTCGGCGGGTCACAATTTGACCGAGCTGGTGCGCCTAATCGACCAGGAGGCTCCACAATTCTCCAAGGAAATGAGCGCAGAGTTAACTGAATGCCTCGCGGAGATGCAGAAACTCGACTACACGATTTTGAGGTATTTGGACGAGCAAGCCCCAGAATTCGAAGTGCAGTTTCTCGTTCTAAAGGAGCTTTTGAAGTATGCCTTCGAATTCTTGAAACGGACGCGTTGGGAGAAGACCCATTCCGATCCGGCAAAGCGGGAACAACTCGATGCATTGCAGAACACAATCAGAGTCTCGATGGAAGAGTATCGACAACCGCTCCGGAGCATTTTCAAGGATTCATTGGAGAATGTGCTCCAGGATCAAAATCTTTCGGAAGCAGACAGGAACCTGATATCCACCAGCTATCGGTACGATAGCAAAGAGGATCGCTATCTGTTGCTCGACGGCATTGACGAAAGTACGCGCGCAGCGTTGTTCCTGGCTTTTGAGAGGGCGAAGTTCGTGTTTCCAGATTTCGGACGACTGAAAATCAGGATTAGGCACTGATCACGGAAGTCCGTACGGGCCCTGCAACGCAAGCTAGACGAAAAGCATGTCGCACTGTTCACCTTCGCCCCAATACTCTTGAACTATTCGACCTGAAATTCTGTCCGGAGCTCCCCGCGATCCGTACCTTTCTCGCATGTCACCACGATGGGCCACCGGCCCGGGGTGGTGTTGGAGCCCACGCGCCACGTCCAGCTTACGCGACCTGAGTTGCTGGCCACCTTCGGGACGAGGCCCTTGGCCCTGGACGGACCTGACTTGTAGTGCACCGTGATTGAGCAATTCGCCCCTGGCGTCGTGCTGATGGTCAGGGTGGCATCGGTGAATGGGGCAGCCGGCGACGTGACCGAGATGAGGGTGATGGGCAGGTCGGCCGCTTGGGCAGGACCAACGTGGAGGCCGAGCAGATAGAGAGCTAAGCAGAACGCAAGAAGCTGAACGACGGGCAAGGGGCTGAGGTGGAAGGGTCGTCCGGAGCGGCGGGGAACGAGCCCAGCTATCTCCATGCCGAGCCCATCCTAGTTGAATCTTGGCCTAGGAGCGAGGGTGCTGGAGCGGCCTACCACCATGGCCTGCCAGGGGACGGCAGGGGCTGCTGGGTGAGACTTTGGGCTCTGGAGTGGGGAGTCCCTAGGGTTTGGATGCGAGGATCCTCCTGCTTCCCTGGACTTCGCGATGGTGCGACGCGTCTAGCCGTGGGAAGACGTCTGCAGTACTCTCTGGGCCCGGAACCTTTCGGTGGGACGGTCCGCGGGCCTTGGAATCTCTAGGAGGAGCCGTCATGCCTATGTACGAGTACTACTGTGACAAGTGCCGGGGCGAGGTACAAATCACCCTCTCGATCAGCGCGCACGACAAGGCCAAGGTCGCATGCCCGCAATGTGGCAGCAAAGCGCTGAGCCCGTTGGTGAGCACGTTCTTCTCGCAGACGTCGCGCAAGTCCTGATTGCCGCGAGCTCCCGAAGGCTCGCAGGGAGTCCGCCCGTCGACACGAGGGGCGCTGATCATGGCCAAGCCGAAGCCGCCTCCGCCTCCTCAGCCGAGGGCCGGTGACGTTGTCCTTCTGCGTCAGAGCCAGGAGTACGTCGAGGGTGAGATCATTACAGTCCTGGGCGGCGGCCGGTACAGGGTGAAATGGGAGACTGGCGTCGACTACCGCGATCGGATCACAACGGTCACAACGGACGAGATTCGCAAGAGGCCGTAGCTCGCGCGACGGACTTGGAGCCATGATTGGGTTGGTGGATCAATCCCGTTCCTGCTCGCCATTTTTCAGCAGGTTGCTCGTCAGAGGATTTATCCAGAGTTGAGTTTGTGCCCAAATGTGTGCCCAACTCAGGCACACTCCGGCGCATGAAGCCCGATTGACAAGCCCCGAGTCCGGGCTTAGTGTTCGCCCGATGTCAGGATATGTTCTCCGTTCCCGCCGGACCGTGGTTGGTAAGCACCGCCCTTCCTTTGGCGCGATTGGCTGTCCTTTGACACCGAGACTCGTATCTGCCTGCTTATCTTTTCTCGACGCGACTCGTGACCAAGTCGTCGTGCCTATGGCGCTGAAGAGCTCCATCGCCGCGGTGAGGGCGGGGTGAGATTGCATGGCGAACCGGAAGACGATCACTCAGTATACCGGACCGTTGACCGTCGAACAGGCTGCCGAAAGCATCACGAAGGCGCGAGCGAATGCACAATCTCTACTGGCGGATGCTGAACTGTTGCTTGAGCATCAGCGGTGGGCACGGGCCACGGCACTCGCCATTCTGTCTATCGAAGAGGCTGGCAAGGTAGCGCTGATTCGGGAATTACTTCTGGCACGCGACGAAGCGGAGCTTCGTGAAGGGTGGCGAGCCTACCGCAGTCACTCGAAAAAGAATGTGTTGTGGATCCTCCCGGACTTAGCGGCTAAAGGGGCAAGGTCCTTCGAAGACCTGAGCCTAGTTGGTGATCCAACCAGCGATCATCCGCAGGTCTTAGAATCTCTGAAACAGGCTGCGTTTTACTCGGATGTATACGGCAAGGGTCGGTGCTCGTCACCAACGACGGATATTCCGGAGGATTTCGCGAGAACAATCGTCTCTATGGCGGGCTTACTGGCTCGGACTGGCGAAGGCCTTACAAGCGCTGCCGAACTTGCGCTGTGGGTAAGACACATGGGTCCAGTCTGGCATCGTTCCAACTGGGAGATGAGCCAGGCGTTAGCTGCCTGTTATCAGGAAGCCGAGGAAACAGGCATGCTTCAAAGCGGGTCATCCGCAAGTGAAATGACGAAGTTCCTTTTTGGAATTGAATAGCGTGAGTTGGGAAAACTGCGGGGAAGGGAATTTGCGAGTGTGACCTACGGGTATTCTCTCGATGCAACCACCGTGGGTGACGTTTCCTTTAGCAAGGATACCTATTCTTTTCTTCAAAACGGCCTATCCGAGCTCTACGAACTCCTTCTGGAATGGAACCAGCGCGAGAAGATTCCTCCTTATAAGCGCGAAGCCATGGATCTTACGAGGATGATCGAGTGGGGCCGACTGCGCTTCCAGGAACGTTCTTTTGGAGATGAAATAATGGTGCCCGGGGTGTCGGTGGGGCACCTTCGCTACCTCAAGGCGGGCGCAGTCTTGCAAGTGCTTCGGGAAGAAATGATACTTGAGCAAGAGCGAGTTAATTTGCCGAGCCGTGTGATCGCGACAAGGTCAGTGCACATTGGCGAAATGAAACGTCGATCAAATGTAGGGGTTCTCGCTCAGCTGGATCCTGCGGATGTCCTATGGGAGGTTGCTCCATACCCAAGAGTGCGAACACCCGCGCCACAAATTCAGGGTTCGGCGCGAACCTATGAGTGGGACTTCTTTCTATCCCACGCGACAGAGGACAAAGAAACATTCGTCGACGCTCTCGCGGTTGAGCTTCATGAAAAGGGGCTCAAGGTCTGGTACGACGGCTTTGAGCTTCGATTGGGGAATTCTCTTCGCCGTTCGATAGAGCGAGGATTGGCCAGATCTCGCTTTGGGATAGTCGTCTTGAGCCCCAGTTTCTTCGCTAAGGATTGGCCACAGCGGGAACTGGATGGGATGGCTGCGCTTGAAGTTGATGGGCGGAAGGTCATAGTGCCCATTTGGCACGATCTCGGCGCTGAGGAAGTGCTTGGTCGTTCACCCATGCTTGCCGACCGTGTTGCTATCTCGTCCGACAGGGGTGTCAAGGCCATTGTAAGGGCAATTCTTCAGGCGATTGAGGAGTAGTCATTCCTAATCATTCCAGCACACTCCAAGTGTTTATTGAAGCGCGGTGACTGATGCTCAGTAAACGGACAAGACTTTCACTCGCGCAGTTCTTGGCCTTGCAGAGCGATGGTGCGTTAAAACTGCTCTGTGAGAAGCATGGAATTGCCTGTAATGAACTGAACTATCCAGAGGATCGGTTTGATGCCATTAGAGCGGTTGTCCAGCGCACGGCGGAAGAGGCGGTCATGGCGATGCTAGAGGAGATTCTCCGGACACAGGGAGACGTTCGTTACGGAGTATCGCCGAAATATCGATTTGACGAACGGTGGTCAGATCTAATGCAGTGCATCGAACTCGACGGATACCAAGTTGATAGAGAGAATCATACCGTAAGGCCTGTTGACCCAACAATTGCGGCGGCGATTCCGGCGGAGGATGAACTATCGGTGGAACTGAGGAAGTCCCGATTAGCCGAGGCGGAAGAAGTTTCTGGCCTAATGGAAAAGTCAGCTGAAGCCTTTCGCCAGTCATCACCCGACTACAATGGAGCACTGAGCAATGCAAGAGTTGCGCTAGAAACCCTCGCGAAGGGCATAGCTAAAACTCGAAATGTAGGACACGCGGGATCATTTGATGAATCGAAGTGGGGTTCAATCCTGGCATATCTGGGTGCATCTGGGTTTCTGACACAGGAAGAAGAAAGAGGGCTGGCAGGGGTGTACGGATTCGTGAGTCCAGGAGCTCACAAGCACATTGGCTTGAGCGAGCAGGAGATGGTCCGTCTAGGGCGGAGTCTGATTGCCTCGATGGCGTACTTCTTAGTCCGGAGTCACAACGCGAAACGGGACGCCGTCTTGTCTGATTGACCACGTCGGCGTGATCCCGCGACGGGCAAGTTCAGTCTTGGCGAGTTGCACAATCCTGGCGATCTCTGGCAGGCGGGCCCCGGCTAACCAGGTCTCAAGCAAGGATTCCATCGGTCGGAACGATTCACTGGGCGGGCCCTTTATTCCCGCGTTATCGCTCACGTCGGCCATCACTCTGCTCAGCGCCTGGTTGTGTGATCGGCGTGCCGTTGAGCTGGTGATGGGCGCCGATCTTCTTGGCTGCGTCCTGCAAGTCGGACTCGGACACGATGTTGTAGCGCTCGAACACCGAGCGGGTCTTGTGCCCGCTAATCTGCATCGCGACCCGCTCAGGGATTCCGGCCCTAACCATGTTCCGGACCGCCGTCCTTCTGCGGTCGTCAAGGTGGCCTCGGGAAGGTCTCCTGCCCGAAGCTCGCGAGGCTGACAGAAACAGCCCAGGTTGAAGACAGAGCCTTAGGGGGCTCCCTTTTCCCATAGATCCAGAGAGATCTCAGCCTGGAGTCACCTCGTTCACGAGGCAGGGTCCTTGCGCAAGGGAGCCTGGTGCTCCGTAGGCAATCTGGTGGAAGTGAAATGGTAGCAACGCGGTAGCAGTGTGTTGCAAGGCTTCGACTTGTTAGGGCCCTGCAATGGCTCTCTAACTAGGAATTAGTGGGTTCAAGCTCTCGCCAGAATACCCCGGCCGGGCAGCCCGGGGCTTCGACTCTTGCAGCCCGGGCAAAGTCTGTACCTAGGCTGGCCGGCTTCACGAGGTGGCCTTTGGCCGTGGGCGGTCCGAGTCATGAGATCTGCCCAGAACGGGAGCTCGTGATGAGTTGAATTGTGATGAAGTTGAATTACGCCGATCGACCTATGTGTAAACCTGCCTGACGAAACTCGATGCCGTGCCGTCGTGGCGACACGAGTTAAAGGCTCAATACTCTTCGCTCTCTGTGAGGGTCCTGTCGGTAAACCTTCCACTTTTGAGAGTTACACCTTCATGCGCTTGTTCAAATACCTTCCATGCAATGCTTTCATAGATTGGCGGGGAATTTGCGTCACTCCCGCTTGGCATAACGCCTTCCTTGTTCAACTGTTCGGACTTCAGCTTGAAGGATAAGGTCCGGAACAGGCCTGCCGCTGTCTAGCCGTCAGTCGGAGTGACCAAAGTCAAATGAGGCCACTGAACGGTCTTCTAGTAGCAACTATGTTGTTGCTGCCCACAACGGCCTCTAGCGGCATGATCTACGACAACACAATTCTCTCAGGTGCAGCGAGTGGCCTCACAGGGGGGGATCGTACGATCCAGATTGATGACGTCCTCGTGCCATCTTCGCGCGATCCTTCCCACCTTCCCCTTGCGATCAAGTCGATCACAGTGGACCTTTCGGCGACACCAGGCCAAAGCGGTAGGTTCAGCATTTATTCGTTCGCCGTGAAGAGCGACGGCACCCCCGCTCCGAACCCGGTGTTGCTTGACACGATGTTTGTCACGTTTACCAGTCCCTTCCAACTGGTGACTTTTGGGAGCGGCTCCGGGACGCTCTTCACGGTCAATCCCGACTTCATTGTGCAGCCCGGGTTTGGCCTGTTCTATATCGGTCTCGAGGCCAGCTCCATTCTGGCAGCCGACTGGTTGTGGGCCAATGGACCAGACGCGAACTTGCCGACGGCTTATCTCGACAACATCACCGCAGGGCAGATTTTTCTCAACACTTCCCCTGGGCCGCCCTTCCCGCCCAATGTCTCCTTTTATATGCAGCTTGACGGTGCGCCGGTTCCTGAACCGGCTTCGATCATGCTCTTTGGAACGGCGATGTTCGTGCTCAGCGCCCTTCGCTACTGCCTCCCGCGGCGGATTGGCAGCGAGACAAGAACGAGAGCGAGCGAATGAAACTTCACGACGCGCCTGGTCGTGGCCGCCTTCAACGCGATTTGCCAACTGGTGGGCCAATACTCGCCCTTCGAACGGTACGGCCATCCGACCTTAGGGCACCTCGCGGCCGCCCTCCGCGGCGGGGCGTTTGAGGCGACTTACGTTAATCATGTCTGACCCCTTTTTGTTTAGGGTTGGTCACAAAGGAGGTCAATTATGAAACCGAATCGTAGCCGCGCGGCGTGTGTGCTAATTGCCCTTGCCACGGCAACCGCCTGGGTGGCTACGGCAAGCGCAAACCCGATAGACGCGCAGAATCCGTACGCGACGTTCATCGAGAAGCCGCTAACGGACCCGCTTACCAACAACGGTCCCAATTGCGCCTCGACGGCGATGATGAACTCGTTCGTGTACCTGAACAACATGTTTCCCAACCGCTACGCGGACACGAAGCTCACCCGTGGCACCAGTGCCAGCCTGGCGGGCGCGAGAGACCAATTGTGCGGATTCCTCGGCGACACGAAATCGCAGGCCCTGTGGGAGGGAAAGCTGAAATGGTTCGACACCTATGCACCCAACACCTCGACGTTCGAGGGGATGACGGTGTTCGACACCACGGGCTGGAACGGCAGGCAGTTCCTGACGCAAGGAGCGCCGACGATCGCATTTATGTTGGGACAGATCAGGAAAGGGGAAGACGTCGAAATCCGGATCGTCGGCAAGGACGCCCAGGGTGCCGCTTTCGGCCACATGCTTACTCTGACCAGCGTGCACATCGACGACGACAACAACAACGGGGTCTGGGATCCAATGCTCGGCGAGATGGCCTCGATCGACTACATCGACCCGAACTGCGTGCGCGGTACCAACAATAACAATCCGGCACCATCCGTGGTAAAGGTCACGCTGGGCAACGACGGATTGCACTTCGGCTGGAGAGACGGCAACGGCTTGATCTGCGATCCCAACGGAGCCGCGATTGACGTGGCGATCGACAACGCATTTGCGGAAAGCCCGATTCCGGAGCCTGCGACAATCGGCCTGCTGGGCGCCGGCCTCATAGCATTGTTGGGCGTGGCACGTTTGCCCGCTTGGTGGCGTGGCACTGGCACTCGACCGGAGGCAGGTCGGTGAGCCGAAGACCTGCGCCGCTGTTGGTTCCGGACCTGTGGGCCCATACCAACCGCGACAGCTCGCTCGACAACCGGCGACTCTCTCTTCAGCTTGGTCGATTTCACGGCAAGTGCCAGGCCCCTTGGTCTTCAGTCCCTTTCAAGACTTCGCCATCGTGAACATCCAGCTAGCTTAGCTAGGGGAGTAAGGCAATGAAGCATGTTACGAGGTTTATTGTATGGTTACTTGGAATGACGCTAACTACAAGCGTAGCAAATGCACAGTTTGCCTCGGATACAATGCTGATTAAAGATAATACGATAATTCCCTCCACGACCGTGTGCTGTCCATCCTTGATCGAGGGGCCAGGGGGAGCGGAAGTGGGCGGCTTTGGTACGAACCATATCGTCTTCTTTAATTCACAGCTCTTGGACGGCGCCAACCCAGTCCTGAGTCAAGAAATATACTTTATGGAGCCGGGCTGGGACGGGGACAGTGCGCATCCGCTGATCAGCGACATCCTCAGATTCATGGCTACTACCATCTCTGGCCCAGGACCCAATGATAATGTTCACAGTTATAATATCTCATTGAGATCCGATGAAACAACTCTACTACAGCCAGACCCGAACCCGCTGGTCGACCAGCCGATGTCGATTCGCGAAACAGGTATGCAACAGGACGTGACGGCAATATTGTTTCCAGGCATCGCCACGCCGGAGTTTACCGTCGTTGTACAGTCGGATCGTGACGTACCACAACCGAGCACTTGGCTCCTCCTGGCCACCGGGATCGTCGGCATGCTGGCTTACGGCTGGCGCCGCCGCTGCGGCGATTCCGGCGTCGAGGCCGGGGGCGCGTGCAGCAGGAGGCGTACTTGATCGGCTGGGTCCTCAATCTGAAGCGGCTGGCGAAGAGCTGGTCGCCGGGGGTGCAACCGACGTGACCCGGGCCGCAACGCCGGGGCGCGCCGTGAATGAGCTGAACGGCAAGCGGAAGCCGTCACTCTCCCCGCGATAAACCGCGACATCGCGCCCAAGGAAAGGACGTCACTCATGGCTTTGTCAGCAACCTGTTAGGAGAAGACCGACACATCGGCCGGTTGAGATGGAGGTGATAGGCGATGAATTGCGCAACGAAATCGAATCGTGTTGTGGTGCTTCTCGGACTCGTCGTCGTCCTGTGTGTCACACCGACGATCGCGGAGGCAATGCTGATGTTGAAGTCCGCCATGCAGGTGCCACCCTGTGGATTCCAGGCCAATTACACTTGGAACCCCGTTGCGTCGGGCGACACAGAGCTGTATCCACCCCCGAATGCTCCAGAAATTCTAAAGGCCTGGAAGGCCATCATCGGTACGGTAGACAACGCAAATAAGAACAACATTAACGTCACTGCTGATATCATACATGACACCGGCGCGGACTGCGCTGACAAGAACGACAAAGCGATCTCGCTTAAGCTCACCGACGTAAAGCCGACCACAAAGGCCTCGGTGCTCAGTCTGGTCACAGCGGGAGAAGTGCTCCACCCCACCAAGAAAGAACTCAACGCGGTAGACGTAGGCCTTCTAAAGACCACCGTTCTGACCGATAGCAAAGGAAATCCGCTACCCTCGTCTATCGTTGTAGCCGGAATGCATGCGGGCAACTTCCCAGTCGTCGCCTCGTTCACGAACGACTCGACGAAGTTGATCAAGACGCTGACCGTCACGCCGGACTACACGGTGCACAATCTCAGTACGGGCAAGGATTCCAGCAAGGATGGTGACCTGATGAATGTCACTCTCCCGGGAGGGTTGAAGCTCGACCAATCTGTGAATAACATCCCTCTGCCACCTGAGCCGCCAGGCAACGGATTTCCCGAACCGGACCTCGATCTTGGCGAATTAGTCTTCCTCACGAGCTACAGGATTGTCGCCACGGGCTCGCCGGCAACTGATACGGAGCTGGCGTTTCTCGGTCTAGTCGACGGATCGCCCGGGGAGCTCAATCTGGGAGCGGCACTCGACATGCTCCTCGGGCAGCATGATTTCTTGACGCCCAACCTGCGGCCGGTCGTCGGCGAGGACACTTTGCCACTTTACGTCGGGATCGATCTGACGCAGTGGGTCGGGCTGGCTGGCACATTCGACCGAGGTGAAATCTTCTCCTTGAGCAACGGCACCAGCAGTGCCCTGCCGGGCTTCCTTGTCGGAACTTCGCCGATCACTCTCGGGCCGAATGGCTACGAGACCGCGGATCCCTATTCAGGTGACGTCGTGGCCACCGGCACGATCGATGGCCGCGTCGTACCAGAGCCGCCGACGCTTGCCCTTCTTGCATTGGGCCTCTTGAGCCTCTCGGTTGTTGAGTGTCTCCTGCGTGCGGGTTCCGGGCGATGTCGCCCACTATGCCCGAATGATGTCGCCCGGCCGCTACGATTTGATGTCGTCCAGCGTTCCGAGATGATGTCGCCCAGCAATCCGGGAGGATGTCGCCCCAGTTGAGGGGCGATTTGGGAGACCTACGTCTGCTACCACGCTGCTACCAGAACACCCCGCACCAGGACGATCTAGGAAGATAGCCAGTCATTCCAGTTCGCTTTGGTCTGGTACGCTTAGGTCTGCTTGTATCCTGAGTACGTGGTTCGGGCAACTCTTAATCAGCGGGTCTAGCGTGCTGTGTGATGGTAGTGCAGTTTTCTGGAGGCCTCTCGTAGATCGCCCTCGCTGACGATGTTGTAGCGCTCGAACACCGAACGGGTCTTGTGCCCGCTGATCTGCATGGCCACTCGTTCCGGGACACCGAACCTGACCATGTTCCTGACCGCCGTGCGCCGGAGGTTGTGGAAGTGGCCTCGGGAGGTCTCCTGCCCGAAGCTCGCGAGGCTGACAGATTGATCCCACGTTGAATTCTGAGCCCCCCGGGGTTCTCTTTCCTTTGGCCCCTGAGAAGTCTCAGCCTGGAGTCACCTCGTTCACGAGGCAGGGCCCCTGGAGCACGGGCCTGGGGCTCCATGCGCAAATCTAGCGAGAGTAAAGTGGTAGCAATCTGGTAGCACTGTGCTGCAAGGGCCTGAGTTGTTAGGGTCCTGCAATGGCTCTCTAACTAGGAATTAGTGGGCCGCAGCTTCCTACCAACCCGCTTCTCCTCATAGCTGAGGCCAGGATCGAGAAGACAACCCCCTATTTCGTTTGCACAGTAAGGACATGAATCACCTTGACACCTGTCACGGAGCCTCCTAGGCTCCTGTCGGTGATTTCCGCCCTATAACCGTCCCGGTTCGAAGGAGCAAGAGGAGGCCTACGGTTCGACTTCATGGACAGTGTGTGCCGGCACCCCCAGCAGGATCCATTAGGCTTTTTGTCGGGAAGATGCTCTGGCGCATCGAGCGACTGGACCATCAGACTCCCGCGGGCCGCCCGCGCGACCCTCCTCGCGGCGTGATCGATGAAACGCGATCGAACAGTGGCGTCCGGATCGACGATCGAGGAGGGGGCGCTATGTTGATATCCCCCGCTGGTGTCCAGGAAACCGGGAGCGGTACAGTGGTGTGCAGTCTACGCCCAGCGACCCCCTGCAAGGAGGTCACCGATGGCCTTTAGCAAGGCGCGCCAAGAAGAAACAAAACCGCTCACAACTTTGACTGACGAGAAGCGAGTCGAAAAGGCCTTCGACTACGCGGCTGAAACCACTAAGCAGATCCTCACCCTGTCCACCGGTATCCTGACCGTCACGATCACGTTCTCAGGCCAGGTCGCGGGTCCGGCGACACCGCGGGGGATGCTCGTCGTCTTAGGTGCGGCGTGGCTCTTGTATTTGTTCTCGATCCTCTCTGGTCTCCGTGTACTCGCGGCGACAACCAGCGCCTTCGCGAGTTGGGAAGGGGGGACGATTTGGGATACCCGCATCCCAGCGGCTGCCGCGAGTCAGCTGATCTCTTTCTTCCTCGGAACACTCTTCGTCACAGTGTTCGGGATCTCGAAAGTCCTGTGTGCTGTGTGGGGGGTCTGGCCCTGTCGATGAGCCGTCCGGGCGGATTCAGTACTTCGGAGGCCGTGAAGTAAGGTAACAGTGGCTACCGCGCGGGGTGAATCGCAAGGCTCCCGGGGGTGCTTCTAGGAAGACATGCAGCGAGTCCGGATCGCTTTGGTCTGGTTGGCTTAGCTCGTCCTGGGTACCCTGAGTACGTGGCTCGGGGCAACTCTTAGTCAGCGGGTCTAACGTGCGGTTTGATGATAGTGCAGTTTTCTGGAAGCTCTCGCAGATCACCTTCGCTTACGATATTGTAGCGCGCGAACCCCCGAGGCCATCCATCCGTACCTTGACGGCCCGCTTGGACTACCATAGCGGCCGCGACACAACTCAGAACAACTGATTCTCACCCTCGCCGTCTGACAAGGCGTTGGTGGAGGACAAGCATGAGAAAGAGGGACCGAGTCAGGAAGCGGATACTCATTTGGTCGGCTGGAGGAGGCCTCGTCGCGTTCGTGCTCGTAGTAGGCGCCGTATTCGTGCTGCGGATCTGGATTCCCTACCGAGAGATGGGAGAGACAAATAGGCAGACGCTGGAAAGAATTCACTGCAGTGACGGGCTGACGGCTGATCGACTATGTGATGTGAGCGAGATCGTGAATGACGATTCG
>WNFC01002199.1_pt1 | contig 24427 bp, 32 predicted proteins | sample 5400541 | NCBI WGS metagenome assembly WNFC01 (sample SAMN13153342, study PRJNA577476) | soil metagenome | isolation source: 120 cm saprolite under Douglas fir tree site 2 hole 2 replicate 1 | place: USA:California | collected 2015-04-18
CTCGGGCGCTGTCGCAACCATTCGACAGAAAGCCCTCATGTATCTAGTCGTCGCGGTGACTGTGCTCGAGTTCGCAGGGGACTTAATCGTCGAAATCAATTCGTCGTTCGCCCATTTGGGCTGGGATACGGCGCTGAAGGTATCAGGGCTGGCCATCCTGGTAGTTATGACGCTGCGTCACACATTTCGTCCTGGGCGGGTTAGCGTGCACCGAGTCATGGGTGGAGTTGCCGCCTACTTGCTCATCGGGCTGACCTGGGCGTTCGGATATAAGCTGCTCATGGAGAAGCGTCGCGATGCGATCCATTTCCAATCCTCTGTCGCTGGGAGTCCGACGGGTGAACCGAGCCGTTTGATCTACTTCAGCTTCGCCACTTTGACCAGCGTGAGTTATGGTGACGCCTATCCAATACATCGGGTTGCGCGATCGATGGCGATGGCGGAAGTGCTGATTGGACAACTCTACCCCTCGATCCTGATAGCGACCCTGGTTGGGATGGCGTTGCAGGCGCGGTCTAGTGGAGGGGTAAGAGGCTGAGCTGCCGAAAAAGTGACACCGATCTCATCGGCGAGCATCTCATCAAACAAGAAGTGTTCATCCCGCAGACACTTTGGTGCACTTATGGAGCGGCGGTTTTAAACAGCTCGCCATTTTCAGCCCGCTTTCTGGAAATTAGACCGGTCCAATTGCGGAGGTTGGTGTCAAGGAACCTCATCCCCTGTCTACTCTCCCCTTCGGGTCAGCCTGATACCGAGCATCAAAGCGAAATACTCGACCGAGTCCTCAGTGTCGGCAGGCGGTCGCGGTGAACGTAAGTGGAAAGTGTCATTGATTTCCGCAATTGAAAAATTAGGTTCAATGATGAGTCTGGCACGCTGAGCTCTGCTTTTTGCCGAAAGAGACTGCCTGGCCTCGCACTCTTCGAGTGTGGCGTTGCGTTGCCCTAGATTCAGATCTCTAAAACACTCTCTAAAGTTCCCAAACCTTCCTAGCGGTGGACCTGCGAGGCGGCGTGTCCAAATCATAACTGTTGTGTCCAAGTACCGTCGTTGTCGGCGCATGGGACCCCTCCAAAATCGGCAATTGCGACCTAAATCCAGCCCTCACGTTGGAACAGAAAGTGCATTCACCGCTTGTAATTCGGTGCATGACGGAGAAATCACGAGAGCCGAAGAGGTAGGTCGTCATGTTGTCAACTGGCAGGTCATTACTCTTGATTCTTCTCCTCCTTGTTCTGGCTATCTTTCTCTGCCCGGGAATCCACGCAGCCCACGCGCAAAGCGAGATGTCGCCTGTTCACATCGAACCTCGAGTTCGATCGAGTCCGTCCGCGAAGTTCAGTGACAGTTCTTCAAATACTATCCGCACACGTGTCGACTTGGTGCTTGTGCCAGTAACCATCACTGACGGAATGGATCGCGTCGTAGTAGGCCTGGACCAAAGGAACTTCCAACTGTACGAAGGCAAGCAACCGCAGGAGATCAAACGCTTTTTCAGTGAGGATGGACCGGTCTCGATCGGCGTGATTCTCGATATGAGTGGCAGCATGGCTACGAAAATCGAACGTGCTCGGGAAGCCGTCCATGAGTTCTTGAAAGCGTCGAACCCGCAAGATGAGTTCTTTCTGATTACCTTCGCGGACAGGCCGCATGTAGTGCAAGACTTCACTCCGAAAGCCGAAGACATACAAGAAGGACTGCTCTATACCAAGCCCAAGGGGCCTACCGCACTGCTCGATGCCATTTACATGGCAGTGGACAAAATGAAACAGGCGAAGTACCAGAGAAGAGCCTTACTCCTTATCTCGGACGGTGGTGACAACCACAGCCGCTACACTGAACATGAAGTGAAGTCCCTGACCAAAGAGGCCGACGTCCTCATCTATTCAGTTGGCATTTTCGACCGGGAATTCGCCAGCCGGGAAGAGCGTCTCGGTCCTGCGCTTCTCACTGCAATCTCCGAAGTAACGGGCGCCCGTTGTTACACCCTCGACGATTCCAAATATTTACCCGTTATTACTCGACACATCGGGGTACAGCTTCGCAACCAGTATGTGCTCGCGTATCGTCCGAACAACGCAAAAGATGATGGCAAGTGGCGGAAGATCAAAGTCACGTTGACACGGCTTCCCGGAAGCCTGCCGCAACTGCGCGTACACGCCAAAACGGGTTATTACGCACCGACGCAATAATCACAAGGAGAGGCAGTTGATAACGAAGGTTGCAACATATCAATTCACACCGAAGAACCAGTTTGGAACGCCGGTTGCTACTGCTCAAGACATGTCGAACACGGACATGAGTGTGAGGGAGGATGCGGTCGTGAAGGAGTTGGTTGATTTTTCGGGCGTGCAGTACGCAGTAATAGAAGGGCTTCATACCGACACTGGCCATGAACGCATGGTGATTGCGTACCCGAACGAGCAATCACTACGCGATCTCATAGCCGCACCCTCCATTGTCGCTCTCGGCTTCTCCTCTCGCGAGGAGGCGGTAACCGGTAGCAGAGCTTGCGTCCCAAGTACCGCCGCTTACCAGCGAATGCCGGAAGCCATGGCAGGAGGGGAAACAGAAAAATACCAGCAGGGACTTAGTTGGGCAGAGCTGCAAAGAGAGACAGGTTCAGTTTTGCGGAGACTGGGAAGATTTCTCGCCACCTCCTGCAGCGATGCTGTCACCTCGGCCATCGTCGTCTTCTCTTCCAGCAATTTCGTGTCGGCAGCAATCCGGATGGCACTGGGCAGCTCTCTCTAGGTTCTTTCAGTGCCAAGATTGCTGCTCGACAATCATCTGGGGTCGATTTTTCGTTGAAGGAGCAAGCAAAATGGAAATTCTTCAGAATATGAGGCCCTCATTTGCCTTTATTCAGGCATTCCTTTGTGCCGTAGTGATATCAGGAACGGCTTCGCGAGCAGCAGGACAGGTGGGAACAGGCGAGACGGTCGTCCAGAAGGCCACCGAACAGTTTGAGAGCAGCCCTCTGAAAGCTACCTCTCTGGACAAAGGCATATGGATGTTTTCTGGGGACGGAGGAAACGTTACGGCGATCGCGGCCGAAGGGAACACCTTGTTGATCGATAGCGGAGTGGACTCGCGGGTTTCTGAGCTGAGCGATGCGATCTTTAAAGCGACGCGGCGCCCCATCACAAGGCTGGTGAATACTCATTGGCACTTTGATCACACCGGGGGGAACGTGTTCTTCGGCTCCGGAGGCGTAACGATCATAGCTCAAGAAAACGTAAAGAAGCGGCTATCGTCGGTGCAGAACGTGCCTTTCATTGGCTTGCGCGATGGCCGTTATCCAACCCAGGCGCTACCAACAGTGACTTATTCGATCAGCATGACATTGCGCCAGGACGGTCAGCATCTGACATTGGTCAACTACGGTCCCGCGCACACGGATGGAGACACAATTATCTGCATCTCTCCGGCGAATGTTGCCGTGGTTGGGGATATTTTCTCGAATCACCTCTACCCCATCATCGATCTAGCGTGAGGAGGATCTATTGATGGCATGATTCATTCCCTTGATCAGATTCTGGCGCAAACTGACGAGCAGACACAAATCGTCCCAGGCCATTGGGCCAGTAGCTACTCGTTCAGATCTACAGGATTACCGCGACATGCTGGTGCAGGTTCGGCAACACATCAAGGTTTTGATCGCCGAGGGGAAGACAATAGATGAAGCAGTGGCCGCAGCGCCAACTAAAGACTTCGACGCCAAATGGGGCGATGGTTACGTACCCCCAGATGTTTTTACAAAAATGGTATTCACCAGTCTGATTGACAGCCGCAATGCAAATCGGTAGCCACATCACTCTCCGGCGTAAAGAATGAGAGTCATCGAGGCCTAGAGTCATGATCGGCGATGATGTTTTTGTCCGAGGCATCCACGTGCTCTTTCATCGCCGACTTGAAACCGCGGATACCTTCTCCGATTCCCTTGCCGAGCTCGGGTAGCTTCTTAGGTCCGAACACGAGCAGCGCAATTCCAAAGATCACCAACAGATGCGTGGGCTGCAATAGTCCTTCTAACATGAACCCGCCTTTAGTTGAAAGTTACGGAACATCGCAGTAAGAGAATTTGCAAGCGCCGCCCTCGTTGCTCGAAGAACAACGCCTCCCGTCGCTGGGATTGCCGGCGAAGAGCTATCGCGGCAAAATCTCCAGCTTTTCTGCCGGAATGGTTTGGATCGCATTCCTATCAAGCCTCAAATGCGAAGAAACCATTTCGGGAGGAAGCCGCCGGATCCAGTGGTTGAGAGAGAAGTCCAAGACTTCGCTCGCCTTGAACATCTCCAGAAACACCAGGTCAGTATCGCCAGTATTTTGCACGTAATGACCGGCGTTGGCCGGAACCAAGCCGACGTCGTTAGCGTTGAAGTCCATGGTACGTGCCGACCCAACGGGCATAAACACAGTCATTCTTCCCTTCCCCGCCATGTAGAACTGCCACTCAGAGGCATTGGGATGCCAATGGAGTTCGCGCATACCTCCGGGCTTGATGATGTTCAGAGCGGTAGCGACATTCTTTGCGACAGGAAAGTTATGCGAGTCGACGATGCGTATTTCGCCCCCGGTAGTTCGCCTTGTCGGCGCCATCGCTTCCATTTTGAAAGTGTACTGGATGGGAGACTGCACTTTTTGCCCGCCAACCGCTGCCTTGTCCTCCGCCAATGACTTCGGCAAGTCTGCTGGAAAGATGTAAAGCGAACCAGTCGGCAGCTTAGTGAGAGCGCTCTCCGCCAGTCCGAAGTTCTTCGACAACACTTCCGGAGGCGTATGCGCCACCCATTCCGAGAGAAGGAACGTATTGTCTTCCGAGAACATACCTTGATCGAAGACCAGGAGGAACTCGCATCCGTCTGGCTCCAAGCCCTGGATAGAATGAGGATAGCCGGCCGGAAAATACCACAGATCGCCCTTGCTCACGTCGTCGATAAAGATCGTCCCATCAGGATTCAGTACCGTGACGCGGGCGTTTCCATAGAGCATGATGGCCCACTCATCGGCTGTATGCCAATGGAGTTCGCGAAAGCTGCCGGATGTCAAGCGCATGTTGACGCCGGCTAAGTCTGTGGAGGACGGCAACTCGCGCTGCGTCACCTGATGGGTCCAGCCGCCCTCTTGAATTCGCTTATGCGTCAGATCATAGGAGTACCAAATGGGACCGACATCCCCGTTATCCGTCGGCGGAGGTATGTTTGAGTTGGGATTCTGGTTCAGAAGTGGCTTGTTCTCCTGTCCAGGATTACTCGACGAGTGGTCGCCCTCCGCCTGGTGCGTACCTTCCCGCGTTTGTGCGTGGGCACTTAATCCTCCGAATGCAGCCGCAGCCAAAGCAGCGGAGCCCATTCCCAGGACACTCCTTCTGGAAACTCCGGCCTGCATCATCTCGTCTTTCTTCTCATCACTCATCGCTTTTCTTCCTTATCCATGTCGAATTCGACCACATTCGTGCTTACACCCAGGAACAAACAAGAGCAAATACAACCCCCACGTGCTTGCAACTGATTGAGCATCGTACGGTGGCTGCGATGCTAGGCTGATTTCCTCGCCTGCGAACGAAACTCGATAAGTCTTCCTGATGGCATCCGAGGAGCCCAGTTCAACGGTTTACGGAAGTGCGTCGCTATGTAAAACTCAATCACCTTTGCCATGACAACCTCCTTAATCTCAAATCTCATTCCTTCGGTGGGCAGGCTCCCATCAGCTTTCAACTCCCGTGGCCCTACCAAATCCATCCGCATTGACAACGCACGGAATCGCACAACCGGAGCTTGTGCAACAGCGCCTTACAGAGAGCGCATGATCTCATCCACATAGTTCTCCCCCAAGGATCGTGCCGGAACTGGGCTGCGTCCGTTTTTCCAACTCTCTCAAGCGACGCACACCTCTTAGCCGCTAGCTTCCCCGATGGTGTGCTGGCACCTGTTCCACGCCTTCCTCGGCCGCTTGTGCCATCCTTTTTTCGTAGCCGGACTTGACCACTTCGCTGCCGCTTGGGTTGGATTCGTCGAACAACTTCTCAAGAAAGTATCTGTGCCCGTATTTGCTGAAAATCAATTCGCTCTTGGCCGGTGCGGTTTTGACCTCTGTGTCGCGAACCTCGAAAAGAGCCGAACTAGAGCCATCCGCGCTACTGATTTCCATCATCGTCAGGTCGGAGTTGTCCAGCACGTGGATGATGTACGTGCCAGGCGGAAGTTTGGCGTTTCCCACATGGAACTGAAATGGGATGTCGGCTTCAAGGTTCCCTACAATCTGCGCCTGTGCTTTGGTTGGATGCATCGTTAGGGCAAAAACCAAGGCGATGAACAACGACAGCAATTGGTATCTTCTTGTCTCCTGCAGTTTCATAGTTTCTCCTCTTTAGATTCTGAAACAACGCTCCTCGCTCGACTCGGTGTGGAAGCCTTGTGCTTAGCTTTTGGCCGAGCCTGGAGGGAACTTCTTGAACATCTTCGCCACACCCTTGTCCAGGTTCTTTTCATTCTTCTCGGCCTTGCTGGACAGGGTGTCCTCGGCGCTGCCGCGCCAAATCAACTGCTTGGTTTTTGCGTCGTACATGTCGACGACCAGGGTTCCCTCTTTGTAGTCCTGTTCGGTTGTCGTCGACTCGCCGAACCCTCCGCCCCCGAATCTCCGCCAGCCCCATCCCCCGCCAAAGCCGTCATAGAACGTCTGAAGTGATCTCTGAGTCTGGGTGGTCTTAATCGCCACGATAGACACATCGCCACCGGTGTCCACCTGAGTCCAGCCCTTGGCTGCCAATTGGGCATCCACCGCATTCTTGATTCGGGCGTCCCAGAGGGAGTTCGCTGGCTGGATTGTCTGCCAGGAATAGGTCTTGTACTGAGAGAAATTGGCTTGATGATCAAAGTCGGTTTTGACCTGCTGCGCAAACGCGGCTCCCAGCGCAACCAGGAAAAGTACGGTGCAAACTGCTGTGCGGCCTATGGGCTTCATATGAGCCTCCTTTTCGGATGTCAGGAATGCATTTGCATTTCCAAACACCTTTCGCACTGAGAACAAGCCATTTGACGATCTCGTGCAGAGCTTTGTCAGTTTGTCCTGCCAAGGATTCGGCAGGTAAGCAAGGCTGGCACCGTCGACTACCTGACTCAATGTCCGAATGTCGACGCTGCGATGGTTCATTCCCTGCGCGGTACTGATCTTGAGCTAGGAAAACCCTGCGTCTGTTGCCGAGGTGACGTTTGGAAACATGGATGCATATCAAACGAGAAGCGTCATGGATGGAGTTAGAAGGCTACAAATGGCTCGCTCCGACATGCCGACAGGTGCCGATTTAACCTCTGAGGAAAAAGGGATCAAGAGAATGGCATTCAGACTAGGAACCTCGTTTGCAGAACGTTCTTTCTGCTTCATCGCTATCCTGGTCTCCGTTTCTGCGGCCACACTGCGGGCTCAGACTTCAGGCGAAGACGATGCATACCCATTTTCCAGTTCGGTTCTACCTCTTTCGTTGTGCGGCCAGTCTGCGAACGGTTGCTGGCTAAACTCTGCCGCAGTTGGTCAAGACGGTTCGAAACTGAACCACGCCGACAGCAGCAGTATCCGCCGCCAGGACGACTGGGTGCACGCTTGGGCGGGTAAAGTGGACGAAGCCCGTGCCAGCCAGCCTCATTTTGTTTCACCCATAGTCACAACTCACGTCATGCTGGTCCAGCAATACCGTTACGACATGTCTCGGCAGCAAGATCCCTCGGGTGGTACGGTGACCTCGAACTATGGCGCCTCACGAGGTCTGGAAATCATCCCTACAACCCGCTTGGAAGTGGGAATATTTCCACCGGGTTACTTCGTGCATCAATCGAAGACCCCGGATGGGTTTGGAGATCTCTCGTGGCAAGTGAAGTTCCGGGCATTTTCCGCAACCGAGGGCAAGGGCGACTACTTTGTCGGATTTTTTCTGGGTGGTTCCTTCGCCACGGGAACTCCACCGAATGGCCAGGGTCACAGCGTCTTATCCCCTACTTTCGCAGCGGCTAAGGGCTTGGGTCCGGTGGACATCCAAAGCACGATTGGTGCGAATCTACCAACCACTGGGGCGAACGTCCTTGGCCGCGCGATTGTCTTCAATAGCGCAGTTGATTACAGGATCAAGGGAAAAATCTGGCCCATGATCGAGCAGAATTCCATATTTTGGTCGGGCGGGACATTGGAAGGGAAAAAAGAAGTTTTCCTGACGCCGGGAATCGTGCTGGGTAGCGTTCCACTCGCGGAGCGTCTGCATCTCAGCGTTGGCGGTGGTCTGCAGATCGCCGCGACGCAGTTTCACCAATACAACCATCGCTGGATTCTCTCGGTGCGCTTGCCGTTCTGAGCATCGTAGTGTCAGCGGGTCGGTCCCCCCTGAACATGGCCCAAAACTGAAGGCAGTCACATTCAGGCCGGCCGCCGCGCCCGCCCGCAATGTGGGTTTCGGGTTTGATCGATTCTCTATTCCGAAGGCTGGGAATGAGAGGCCTTCCCTCCACATGTTGGCAGGGTGTCAGGTGATCGACACGGCGCGCTAAGTGAGATCGAGGATCTGACTCCAGACAAGAACTTAAGGGTGCTCAGCCCTTGGCAACGGGATTGCTCCAAGTGTCTTTGGTTGCGCTGCTCGGTTGCGGGTATGAGGAGTGAGCGCAACACGTCTGCGCTGGCGGAACCCCGCGGAGTAGTGCTTGCGCTTGCGAATTCCGTATTTGATTCAAGGAGAAGAACTGTGAAAATCGTTTTGTGTATCGGTATTCTTGCAGCCGTTAGCGTTGTGACGGTTCCTCGGACAACCGCACAGTCCACGCAATCCCAGGAAGGAACAATCGTCAGCGTCCAGAGACGGAACGAGGCGTCACCGACTGTGAGAGCAGGCGCGGATGTTGGTCGTGGGCCATTGCAGTCGCACTACTATAGCTACAACGTTTCTCTGCAATGGAACTGCGAAGTCTACAATCTGCGTTACGAATCAGAACTCAATGACCCACCCTCTGAACTGTCCGCCAACAATCGTGTCCCGGTTCGCTTGAAGAAGAACGTAATGTACCTCGACTTCCCTGGCGACACGCTAAAGATGCGAATCGTTCACCACAAGGCTAGCGAAACAGCGTGTCAGCAAAGCGCGACGGCCAAGTAATCGGGTACAGCGAAGCAAAGACAGGCTTTTTGGCGGCGCACGAGTGGACCTTTTTGGTCATGAGCCGTTGAGTCCAGTCGTCAAGGCCGGACGGAGAATGGAGCACCTCAAGTTGGACCAAGCCCAGGCGCGAACTGCCAGAGTTTGCTGGACGTTTACTCGCGCCTCGGGCGGAGCGCTCATAATGCGGAGCGCCAATAATAAGGATAGGTTTGGTCGCCACGTTTAGAGCGCCTTGCCTCTGCGCCATTCAGCGACGGGCCTGCCACCCTGTCCCGCGAGGCTTGCATGGGTCTTTGCGATTGCGTGTTCGAAGGCGAGAGAATCTGCACGGTGATAGCGACGGCAGGAATCAGATATGCGAACGTTACCCAAACCCACATGAGGGCGCCTGCACATTCTTGGTCCTGAAGGGAGGACAGACTGAACAGCTGAGGGGAGGACAGATAGAACGGGTACACAAGCCGGTTACAAAATACAAGGAATGCGGAAAGAATGTCACAAGGCAGCGTGGCAAGGAAGAGGTACAAAGCCATGGACCACCGAGGCGACCTCGGCGAAAACTGCACGATGGGCCACCAGAACAAGAGGCCGGCCAACAGAAAACACATGTCCTCCAAGTTATGTACCCAGTGGGAACGCATACCCAACTGAAACGCAACGGGAAGATGCCATCCGATTACGGCAGCCGTGCCCGCCAGCCAATCCAACACAGGATGCATAAGACAGCGTTCGAGCCATCGTGCCGTGGCGAGGGGAGGATGGCGCTTAATGAAGAGCTTGGGTAACCCGCACACCAGCGGAAACGCGGGTGTCCCCGCTAGAATCAGCGGAGCGGCAACCGTCATCAACAGAAGGTGCTTCATCATGTGAATTGTGAGGGACCGATGATCGAGTGTGGCGAGCGGAGACCCGACTGCAGTCCACACTGAAAAGAGTCCAACCATAAATGAGGCGAGCCGCCAGCCGGGAACCAGGTTTGGGAAAGCGTTTCGAAGACAAAGCCAGCCACGCAAATACACCAATGCCGTGACCACCACCGGCACAGAAATGATCGCGAGCGGGAGCGACCACGACAGCATGGCATGTGGCTCCGGCATGGCTAGGTCTACCGTGGCGAAACCTCGCTTGCGCCGAGCGCCACCGCTTGAGAAGCATTGCGTGCTGGCTTTTGATTTGTCGGATGCAGTGTTTCCAGGAACGCCACCAGCGCAGTTGTTTCCGCCGGACTGAGGTTTTTCCCGTACGCGGGCATATTTCCCCCACCCTGGATCACCTGGCGAATAAGTTGGTCTTCGGTGAGCCGCAGAGCAACGCTATCGAGCGCCGGCCCGCGCTGACCTCCTTTGTCATCCAGCGAATGACAGTTGTGACATTGCTTGACTTGAAAAACGAGCGCACCGTGGCGCTCCAATGCCGTCCGGCCATGCAGGAATTCAGCCGGAATCGGCTGGCTGCTCCAGGCGTCCATCACCGGGCTCCAGGGTGTGTGCTCGGCCAGATGAGTCAGAGTGCCGAGGCCTACGGCGACCAGCAGAATCGTGAGTACCGCAATCGGCCTGCGTTTCCAGCTCTTCTCCCCTTCGCCTGCTACAAAAGGAAGCGCCAGCAGGACAATGATTCCGACGGCAGGACCAATCAGCAGGATGGGCGTCTCGGCAGACGGGGGCAGGAATGAGAGCAGAGCATACAGCCACAAAAAGAAGAAGTCGGGACGTGGGGCGGTCTGAATGATCGTCGGATCCGGTTGGCCGCTTGGACCAAAGGGACCGAAATGAACCGCGCAAACAGCAATCGCAACAAGAATGAAACCGGAAAAGAAAATGTCCTTCCACACCGCCTCGGGCACGAATGGTATGCCTTGCTTGTGAGTCAGCTCGCGATATTCCTGCAGATACGTTGCGCGGCGAACGATGCGTCCCGGCATCGGCCATTCGTTGATTCCCAACTTCAGCACCATGAGCAGATGCACGCCGACGAAAGCAATCAATAGTCCGGGGACAACAAAAACATGCAAGGCAAAGAATCGTGAAAGAGTCGCGCCGGCAATGATTGGGCCGCCGAGCATCAAGTTCACAGCCCAGGGCCCAATCACTGGGACCCGACTTGCGATCGATGCCCCGATGCCTAGTCCCCAGTAGGCATCCTGATCAAATCGCAACACCTGGCCTGTAAATGCCATGCCAAGCGTCACGAGCAAAAGAAGCACGCCGACGATCCACGTCAGTTCTCTTGGAAACTTGTAGGCTCCAAAGAGGAAGACCTGCGCCATATGGATCAGGACAATCGCGACCATGAAATTCGAGCCCCAGCCATGTAGAGCTCGTATGAACCAACCCAGAGAGATGCCATGATTGAGGGTCTGCAGGCTGTTCCACGCCTCTCCCGCAGAAGGCACGTAGATCAGCGCAAGCAGTATGCCGGTGACAATCTGGAGCAGGAAACATGTGAGCGCGGCGCTGCCGAAAACATAGAACCAGCTTGCAGTCTCGCGCGGAACCGGGTGCTCGGCAGTCTCGCGGATCGGCCTGCCCAACTGCAGCCGGAGGTCGAACCACTCGCCGACTTTCTGCATCAGGAGCATGTCGTCTTCCCTCCCGCCTCATTCGCAACGGGCTGACCGGGAGTTGGCATCTCGCCAGCCTTGATGAGAAGTCTTCCACCCTCGACCTTATAGCGATACTGGAACAATCCGCGCTCTGGAGGTCCAGAGGCCCGCGAACCATCCTGGTAGTAAGCGCCACCATGGCACGGACACATGAAGAGGTTCGACTGGGCGAACCAGCGCACGGGGCATCCAAGGTGCGCACAGTTGATGGCAAAGACCTGGAAAGTCTGATCGTCGACGTTCCGGACCCAGCACGCGATGTCGCCGGTCTCTCCATCCCAGGAATTGACCACGGGATTGCGATAAGTGGCGAGGCGAGTCTGCCCGGCGGGAAACTGTTCCAGCCCGCCGAGAGAAAGCCACGAATCATAGCCGATCTTCTTTTCGCGAATCACGGGTGAAAGGAGATAGCGCACGATCGGCACGGCCAAAGCAGCTCCTACGATACCGTTGAGAAACATGCCCAGTTTCACAAGAGCCGCGCGTCTGGAAATTCCGTTTTCTGCACTCATCGGGATCCTCCATTGGCCGGGTTTATGGAAGCAGTCGCGTACGGCTGACCCGGGAATTTTGGTCGTCGGCTCGACAGCCACGCCACCACATCAGAAATCTCTTGCGGCGACATGGGTCGACCCCCGACGTCGCCACGCCAGTCCGGCGCACCAAGCTCGGGTCGGCCTGCAATCACGATGGTGCGAAGTTGTTGATCGCTTACCAGAGCAAGGTACGAACCATCCATGATCGAGCTAGCCTTGTTCCCTCCATGTCCGTCCGCTCCATGACAAGAGGAGCAGTACGTTCGATATGCGTCGGCGCCACGTTGCGCATCGCCGGGAGCCGGCGCTGCATAGGGTGGCGGAGTCGTATCGCGGAGCGCATTGGGCTTCGCCCAGGATCGAATTCCTCGCACAAGAGCATCGATCTGCCCGTCAGTGAGCATTCCACCCGCACTTTGTGCAAAAGCTGGCATCGGAGTGCCGGGCACTCCGTCTGAGGCGATGCGGCGAATCACGGTGTCGTCGGCAATTGCGAGAAAAACCGGATTAGCCAGAGCAATGGCGGCTCCGCCCTTACCGCCCACGCCGTGGCATCCTGCACAGTTCTGTCCATAGAGCGCATTGAAGTCGACGACTTGGCTCGGTGGCACGACCGCCGGCTCAGCGCGATGGAGGACGGAGGAGCTATTGCACGCGGCGCAAGCAAGCAACGTGACGGCCGCAACGATCGCGACAGCAACGAAAATGGGGCGAGGCTTCATTGCCGTGTGCTGTCTCCGTTCTTTTCGTCGATCGCTCCCGGCACTTCAATGCCGGCACGGACTGCGAACGGCAGGTACTGCCAGGTACGTATGCGCTCTTGCCTGGAAACGATGATGCCGGCAACGATGCCGAATCCGATCTGAGAAACGATGAACCAGACCCAGTCAATTCGCTGCTTAAGCACGGGATCCAGGGCTTCAAGCATGCTGTGGATCAGAGCAGACCACAGGATGGGGGCGATCACACCTCCGAACAGCACCGGGCGGCGAGGAAACATTGGAAGCGCGGCACCATAGAGAAGCCCAACCAGTGAAGAGCAAATCAAATGGAGGATCGTTGCAATGATGAATGCGTCCCAATGAAACGCCGCAATTTGCTCCGTGGTCGCTCTTGCCGGAAAGAATCCAGCCGACAAAAGGTTGATCGGATACCAGACCCCGTGGCCGCTGAGAATTCCATAGAGCACAGCCAGAATGGCCATCGCTACACTTCCTGCCAAGCCACCTTTGACACCCGCCGAAATCGGATAGATCTCCAGCGGCAGTCGCGCCCGGTGCAGTTCTTGGGTTTCCCATTCGACGCGAGCGACCTGCGGGTGGCGGGTTTCAGCAGTGGGTACTCTCCCCACGATCGGCATGGATTCGTGTTTTTCGTGTGGCAACACGTCGCGAAACCAGCCAACACAACCGGCAAGCGCGAAGATTGCGCCCAGAATACTAACGGAAGCGCTGGTCACCAATCCCGCAAAGACCAACGTCAGACCGAACGCCAGGATGATCGGCCATGCCGTCGGAGCGGGCAGTTCGATCGTGCCCCGCGTCGCCCTTTCCGTCTTCGGGGATAGTTCAAATGTTTCTGATGCCATGTTCCACCACCTTCCTCATCGTCCGATCACGTACACGACCGTGAAAACCACAATCCACACCACGTCAACGAAGTGCCAGTAAAGCGACAGGGCGTCGACACGCTCAGCGTGCTCTGGTCTCACGTCTCCCAGAAGGGTGAACACCATCACCATGGAGAGTGCTAAGAGCCCTACGACGACGTGAAAGCCGTGCAATCCGACCAACGAGTAATAGGTTGTTCCAAACAGATTCGTGCTGATCGTCAATCCCTCGTCGTAAATGAGCCGGTGCCACTCGGTCGCGGTCCCGTACATGAAGGTGGCGCCAAGCGCAATGGTCGCGAGCCACAAGATTCCGAAACTTCGAACGCTACCCCGGCGAAGCGAGTTTGCAGCCAGGTGAATCGTGAGACTGCTCGAAAGCAGACAAATCGTGTAAAAGACCGGGACGCTGAGGACGTCCTTAGGCAGGGGCCCAGCGAGGCTCTTGCCGATGTAGAAAAGGTACGCCACCACAAAAATCGTGAAGATTGCAGCTTCGGCGGCGATCAGACTGAACATCCCGACACGCCCGCGTGCAGGACGATCCCACTCAAGTTTCTGCTCGGCTGCGGCCATGGACATCGCACTCATCCCATTCTCCCCACTATTCGTATTTCCAGTCTGGATCGTCCGGATGCTTCAAATCCCAGAGCGGGCGGCGGCTCTGGACCATCGGGGTGGTATAGAAGTTGTATGCCGGGGGCGGCGAATTCGTGGACCACTCGAGTGTCCAGCCGTCCCAAGGATCGCTTCCAGCCGCTTTGCCCCGGAAATAGGACCAGAGCAGGTTTCCCAGGAAGACCAAAATCCCGGCAGCCTGGAAGAAAACTCCGATGGTCACAACGAAGTTCCACGTGTCCCAACCCCGCCCCGGCTCGTAGGTATAGATCCTTCGTGGCATGCCCAGCAATCCTGGGATATGCATGAAGTCGAAGGTCAGGTGGAAGCCGATCAGGAAAAGCCAGAAATGCAGTTTGCCGAGCGTTTCGCTGTACATCTTCCCCGACATCTTCGGGAACCAGTAGTAAAAGGCCCCGAAAAGAGCGAAGAGGATGCCGCCGACGATTACGTAGTGAAAATGCGCGACCACGAAATAGGAATTTCCCAAGTGCCAATCGAAAGGCGCCGCACCCTGCATGATCCCTGTGAGACCGGCGATCAAGAACTGGAAAAGAAAAGCAATGCAGAACAGCATCGGCGTCTTGAACTCAATCTTTCCACCCCACATGGTTGCCAGCCAGTTGAAGATCTTAATGCCGGTAGGAACGGCGATGGCCATGGTCGAGATCACGAAGAAGTTATTGGCAGCTGAGCTCATACCCACGGTAAACATGTGATGCGCCCATACACTCATGCTGATGAACCCGATCGCCACGGTAGCTCCCACCATCACTGGGTAACCGAAGATCGGCTTGCGGGAAAACACCGGGATGATTTCTGAGGCGAAAGCGAAGGCTGGGATGACAAGGACATAGACTTCGGGATGTCCGAAAACCCAGAAGAAATGCATCCAGATCACCGCTGAACCTCCCGCCTGGGTGTCGAAGAAATGTCCGCCAAGGTAACGATCGACCAGCAGCATGATCTGAGCCGCCGTTAGCGGACTGACCGCAAGGATCACCAAGCCGGCCATCACGAGGTTGAGCCAGGCGAACAACGGCATTTTGGCTAACGTCATTCCCGGGCAGCGCATGCAGAGCACGGTAGCGATGATATTCACCGCCGTGCCGATGCTGCCAAAGCCGGAGACCAACAGTGCCAGGGTCCAGAAATCCGTGCTGTGCCCAACTGAAAATGTCCGCGAAGTCAATGGCGCGTAGGCGAACCAGCCTACGTCGGGCGCGTTTCCCGCTCCGTAGAGTCCGTTGGCTCCAACCAGGCTGAAATAAAGAAGCAGGCCACCGAAAGCGGTCATCCAGAAACTGAAAGCATTCAGACGTGGAAAGGCCATATCCCGCGTCCCAATCATGAGTGGGATGAGGTAGTTGGCGAATCCGAACATGACGGGCATGATCACGAAGAAGATCATGGTCGTTCCGTGCATGGTGAACATTCGGTTGAATACCTGGGGCGAAATAAAGTCGTTGTGCGGACGGATGAGCTGAATGCGCATAACCATCGCCTCGACCCCGGCGATCAATAGAAACACCAAGGCATAAATGATGTACAGAATGCCCAGCCTCTTGTGATCAACGGTGGTAACCCAGTCGTGGAGCCTAGCGACAATAGGACGCGATGCTGGTTCCGTTCTCGGCAGTGCAATGGCATCAGTGGACATCAGGCGATCTCCCAGGCATGTTCAACGAAGCGTCTCCAAGTAAGCTGTAAGTGCGTCTAGTTCCTGGTCGTTCAATTCCATTGCCGGCATTAAGGAACCAGGCTTCATCGTGTTGGGATTTAGAATCCAACGCCGGAGATTCTCCGGGGTATTAGCGGCTGCGCCAGCCGCAATCGTGTCTCGGCTCATCAGGTGCGTGAGGTCCGGACCGAATCGCCCGTTGGCCACTGTGCCCGACACTGTGTGGCAGTTGATGCAAGCCGTCGTCTCGAATATCCGTTGTCCCTCGGAAACAGCGTCATTTGTAATCGCCGGCTGGCGTTGCTGCCGAATCCATCGGTCGAATTCATCTTTTGACTGGACATAAACACGCAGCAACATCTTGGCATGCTGGGTCCCGCAATACTGTGCACACTGCCCAAGGTAGACTCCGGTCTCCTGCGGGTCGATCCACATCGTGTTGGGGTGGTTAGGAATCAGATCAGTCTTACCCGCCAACCGTGGGACCCAAAAACTGTGGTCAGTATCAGCCGATAGCAGCGTAATGAATGTCGGCGTCGGATGGACCGGGTCACTCACGGGCACATGCAGTTCATTTGCGGTGACCACGCCCAGACCCGGATAACGATACTCCCACCAGAACCGGTGGCCGATCGCTGTAACCGCGATCGCGTTGCTGGGCGGCGATGTTTTCTGAACGACGGCAATCACTCGTGCCGTCGCCATGAATAATGCGACGACGATAAGAATCGGAATGATCGTCCATGCCAATTCCACCTGATTGCTGCCGTACACCTGGGGAGGTTCTCGGCCGTCGTCATTCTTTGTCTTTCTGAACTTCACGACGGAGTAAAGCAGCAAGGTGAAGACGACTAAAAAAATGGCTCCTGTGACCGCCAGCACAAACAGAGACAGTCCGAAGATCGATTTAGCTGGGGTCGACGCGGGAGCAAAGATATTTGTCGGGCTCAGGGGCGAGGTGGGATCCGCAAAAGCGGCTGCTGAACAGCAGATACAAACGAGAATCTGCGAACCGAGGACACGCCGGTTGTTTGAGCCTTGAGATGGCAATTGGTCCCCCTAAAATCGGCTTCGAGGAGTAGCAGTCCGAATCTCACAATCTAAGTTTCTTCACCCATCCCTTACACACCTCATGACCTGCCAACCTGCTTCTCATTCTGGGTTAGGACTTATGTCTTGGAGTCCTGGAATCCAGTGTGGAAACCATTCTCTGAGCCGCTAGCGGGATGGCCACATGCCCATGCAGCACGATCTCCCTTGCTCGAACTTCCTGTCCATAGATCTGCTTGTTGGCGCCATTATCAGGACGAATGGTTGATCCCTCGAGTGCGACACCTACAAACGCGCCGCGGGCACGGGAATAGCTCAAGATGTCCGCACGCAGGGTGGCGTCTGTTTCTGCCGAGGCAGTGCGCCCGACAGGGCCCGCGGCAACCGACGCATCTGCTCCAAGCTTCACTTTGCTGCTGAGAATTCCGCTCGCACCCCGCTCGTTCATTACCAGCATCACAAAGTCTGTTGCCTCACCACCTATCTGGAACCCAAAGCTGCCGCCCTCGAGAGCCATCATGGTAGGTGCGCCCCACGATCCCCTGAACTCTTCCCCTCTGCGACACGACATCGCACCTCGCCCATAGCTTCCGCCAATAATGAATGCGGCCTTCAAAACAGACGGAAAGACAACCACACAATCGGCCTTGTCGAGCAAGTCCTGGGGGATGTCGTCGGGAACATCGAGAATCTCTTTCAACACGCTGCCGCTGTTCCTTAAGCGATCTTCGTCTTTTTCCGGGTCAGCTGCGGAAGCTGAAGATGCGAGAATGGGCAGAACTACGAGCACCATGCTCATCAGACACGTAATCGGTTTCTTCATGACGTTTCTCCTTGCGCGATTTCGAGCGACCAAGTGCCAGCGCTCAAGCCGGCTTGAGCGATTTGTAACCGTTGCCCTATGCTTCCACGATTGGGACATTCACCAAGTGCTCGCTAAGAATCTGCAGTTCATTGTGCTTATCGAATAAAAGATGGATCTCGTAAAACGTCGGACCAGCTACCTGCCAATGAGACTTTTTATACAGTTCACGAAGCGTAATCGTATCGGCAAGCAACTGATTGAGGCATTCGGTCATTTCCTGTCGCATGGGTTCTTCGAGCTCGAGCGGAGACAGGTGATTGACCGTGCTGTATGCCTGAATTTTTGGAGCGTTTTGGTCAAACCGTGGCTGGGCACTGAGCAGCGTCTGATTGTTAGTGTTCTCCATGATTGACTTCTCCATGCTGGAGAATGAGCATGTAGCCTGCCAAATTCCGCCAGTTGATATCAGCAAGAGGAAGCGGTGGTTGCCGCCGTAACAGGTTGCCCTCCCTGCGAGACGTGTCCGCATTTCGACAAGGGAGGTAGATGGCCGACACTACGAGAACAATCATAAGAGCAAGGGACCCGGGCTGTACCACGACCGACCCTGAATGGACATCGCGGAACCCAAACAGTGGAAGAAGCCGTGGGGGGAGCTCTTGCGGCTCGTAATGTTGGGCGTTGAGGATTGGGAGGAGATAATCGTCGTCAACACCAGCAAGGGCGGTCTGTACGTCCAGCAGCTGCCGCTAACAAAGCTTCGACTTTCGCATCCAGATCTTGAGCGACTTTCAGAGCTTCGGGAGTTCCCTACGTGGCGAGAAAACTGGCCATTCTGTGGTAGGAAAGATGACCCCATCCGGATGCTCGTCGATGAGAATCGTCACTGGCGCGTACCCGCGTGTTCTTCGGGAGCCGGTTCGAATCTAGAGCGCAACTCGGAACACGGATTGCGCGGTGGAATTTCCGAAGGAATCCGTTGAGCCATTGAGTTTCTCCTTCAGTTAACTCTTTGTCTGCAAGCCTCTTTGGTGGCGCATTGACTTCGCTAAAAGTATTCGCTCCCAGATCAGACGCCAATCCGTCAGACATTCGCCTTGGCACTTGAACTCTTTGCCACGTCCACCCATTCTTCCGCCGCACCCAGGGCACACCCAATTCAGAATGCCGGATATGACATCTGCACTTCCCGCGACTTCAGTCCAGCTCATTAACTGCATATGCACCTCACAAAAAGCAGCTTTCGGCCTTCCACATTCAGGCGTGCGGGAAGCACCAGGGGCTCACGGTTCACAGTCCGGTTGTCACAGAAGCTGCATCCTTAAGCGCTGAATGCATTTCCTGTTCCAAAATGCGAGGAAGAGGTGGCTGTTTGCATTCGAGTACGTAATGTCGATTACATTAAACGCAACGGAGTTCTGCACCGACTAGGATGGCAAACTCTGTTTACGCGGACCGGCACAATGCAACCAAAAGCGTCCATCTGTTCCCCATCGTGATCCCTTCGTCGTAGCCCTAAACCGTGATGTAGCTGTAATGTCCGTCCGTCTGCAGCAGTGCGATCGCTGCCACCATCGCCGCCACAACCAGCACTTCCGGCAGCGTGTGCGCCAGCATCTCCTTCACGATCTCTTCCGGTTGCTGTTTCAGGCTGCTGTGTGCAATCAGGGCCCGCGCCTGCTCCTCGGTCGCGGTATGGCAAGCCAGCAGCTTCACTCCCCGCTGCTGCAGCGCCTGGATGCTCGTGTCCTGGTAGAGCGACTCGCCACTATCCGGGTTTTCTGAGCTGTAATGCAGCGGTGTCCCGGCCTTGCTTGGATAGAACGGGTTCTTCACCGCCGGCTGGCCCGTCGACGGATCAGTGACCTTCAGCCATGCTCCAATCTGATACTTGTTCCATATGAAGTCGTCGTAGTTCAGCAAGTTCGCTGGCCCATGCATCGCAGCAACAATCTTGATCTGTTCTTCCGGTATGCCGAAACCGAAGTGCAGCCCATTCAGCGAGTTTTTGATGTCGTTCAGGAACCTGCCATCCGCAATCGGGATAATGTCGTACACCTGCTTAACCTGTGCCGGGTTCTTCGCCAGTTGGTTGAATTCGCTTAGTTTCCAGTCAGACTTGGTGTACACCAGCTGCGCTTCAGCCGCTCTGCCTACGGTCCCCAAGGTTGCCAGCGCGGCAACGCTTGTTGCGGCGGTGCTTACAAACGATCTGCGGTTCATTCTGTTCATACCTCCCTTTCAGACAAAAAGAACTTACATTCTTGTTGAGATCGTGCGCCTGGCCCAAAGAGAAATCATGAATTCTTTCCCAAGCTGGTTCTTGAGAGCGGCAGCTCTCGAATGCGTTTACCGGTCGCGACAAAAATCGCGTTGCACAGTGCTGGAACAAACGGTGGTACGCCAGGTTCGCCTACGCCCGCCGGGGGTGCGTCGCTTTCCACCAAGTAAACATTAGTCTGGTAAGGAGCTTCGTTGATTCGCGCGACGGGATAGGTATCGAAATTCGATTGTTCAATCACACCGTTCTTGGCAGTAATCTCTCCACTGCGAGCGACACTGGTTCCAAACACCGCGGCGCCTTCGAACTGGGCGCGCGTGACCTCCGGGTTTACCACGTGTCCGGCATCGACGACGTAGTCGACCCGTGGAATCTTGATGTCGCCCTGGTCGCTGACTTCGACTTCCACCACTGCGGCGACATATGTCAAGAAGCTGCGATGGGCGGCAATGCCAACTCCCAAGCCTTTTCCGAGCTTACGTTTCCCCCAGCCGGATTTCTCGGCAACCATTTCCGTAACCTGCCGCAGGCGGCCGGTCTCCCAGGGATAAGTACCGAGATCCGCTCCGTAATTTGGGTAGTCCACGCCGCTGAAATTCAGCGTGCGCGGTGGGCCGATACGGCAAAGGCGTGGTAAATATTTGCTACCGAACGCAGCCATCCGATCCGTACGTGCGCCGGAGCCGGGCCATTTTCCACGCGAAGATTGGGGATGTCGTAAGGCACATCCGTCCAGCCCTGCTGCAGATGCCCGGGATCACCATAGACGGCGTGGATGTCAAAAATAGATGTGATGGGAGGAAACACGGATCGCTGCAGCCAGGCCGTGGGTCTCCCCTTTGCGTCTATGGCGGCCTTCATATACATGGCGGCCACCGCATTGAAGTAATCGAATTTTATGTCATCTTCTCGCGTCCAAACCACTTTTACCGGACGGCCGACTCTCTTCGAGAGAACCGCCGCTTCGGCCACGTAATCGGGCTTGGACTTTCTTCCGAAACCACCACCAAGAAGCGTCACGTTACAGACGACATCCTCTTTAGCAATTCCCAGTTCCTGCGCAATGATCGCTTGCGCTGCCTGCGGATTCTGCGTAGGAGCCCAGGCCGTGACTTTGCCATCTTTAAACTCCGCCGTAGCTACCATCGGTTCCATGGAAGCGTGCGCCAGCAAAGGGACGTAATAATCAGCCTCGAAAACCCTGCCGCCCTTGGAAAAGACCGACTCCGCATCGCCTTGATTGCGCACAATTTTCCCCGCATTACGTGCGGTCGCCTGCAACTCCTTCTTATACTGCTCAGAATCGTAGGTTGCGTTTGGCCCGTTGTCCCACTCGATCTTCAGCTTTTTGCGTCCTTGAAAAGCGGCCCAGGTGTTATCGGCGATGACAGCGATGCCGCCTAAGGGTTGAAAAGCGGGCGGTGGTTTGAATGGGTCTATGGGAACTGTTTGGCGAACTCCGGCTACTTTGAGTGCCCCGCTATCGTCAACCGACCTAACCTTGCCTCCAACCACCGGCGGATGTTCGATGGAGGCGAACACCATGCCATTCACGCGAACGTCCTCGCCGTAGATAGCCCTTCCTGTGCACAACTCCGTCAGGTCGTAGCTGGTCATTCCTTTGCCGATGTAGCGCCACTGATCTGGAGTTTTGAGCCGGATCCCGGCGCTTGGAACCGGCAGTTTCGAAGCCGCAGTAGCCAGTTCGCCGTAGCCGAGGCGGCGACTGCTGGGCGGGTGAACGACGGCGTGCAGATCTGTCTGGCACTCGGTCGGAGGCACTCCCCATTTCTGGGCCGCCGCGAGAATGAGCATGAACCGCGCAGTGGCGCCAGCCTGCCGCATGACATCGAAAAAGCTGCGGACGGAATGCGAGCCATCGGTGTTCTGATCACCATAGCGGGGGTCGCCGATGGCCTGATCGATTTTTATTCTTTTCCAGTCGGCATCCAGTTCGTCCGCAACCACCATCGGCAGCGTAGTACGAATCACGGTACCCATCTCCGAACGATGCGCCACAATGTACACCGTGCCATCAGTGTCGATTCCTACAAAGGCGTTCGGGTGCAGCGTGGCACGATCGGCATCCGTTCTTCCGGATGCGTGGTCGTGCCGCAGCGCCTTGGGCACGTAATAGGCTCCCAAGACGAGCGCCCCTGCTCCTGCCAGTCCTTTTAGGAATCCACGGCGGCTGACGTTGGTGATCGAGCTCATGCGCTTTCCTCCGCGGCAGCTTTTATGGCGGCGCGAATGCGTTGATACGTTCCACAGCGGCAGATATTCGCAGCCATGCCTTCGTCGATATCCTGGTCCGTGGGCTTAGGCTTGTCCTTCAGCAGGGCGATCGCCTGCATAATCTGACCTGACTGGCAGTAGCCGCATTGTGGGACATTGAACTGCATCCACATCTTTTGCACGGGGTGCAATCCCTCAGCGGAGATATCTTCGATGGTCCGGATCTCGGCTCCTGCGACGGAACTCATGGGAGTAATGCAGGCGCGAAGTGCTTCACCATTCTTGTGGACAGTACAAGCGCCGCATAGCGCGATACCGCAACCAAACTTGGTTCCGGTTAGACCTAAGATGTCGCGCAAGTACCAAAGCAGCGGCATCTCGGGATCGCCATCGAAGCTGTGAGCTACGCCGTTAACTTTGAGTTGAATCATGTTGCCCTCTAGATCCACTCTTATCGGGCCGAGTGAGTGACTGCGACTCCTGCGACTTCTTCCATCCTGCGCAGGACAGCTGAGAAATCTTGCTCATCACCCGGTTGCAACTCGTCTGCATTAACGCGAGACGCGGCTTCCGTCGCCGGCATGGACACGTTCTCTCTTGCCGCCGTGTTCAGAATCAGCTGGAAGTCTTTGTTCATCAGGCGCAGGGGAAACTGGGGGCTGTAATCGTTGCGCTCTATTCTCGCCAACTTCCCGACATGCGCCGGGGCGACTACTGCGGTGTGCGATAAGACTTCGAGCAATAGCTTGCGATTGAGACCGGCGCTCTCACCCAGGACCACAGCCTCCGCGATCGCCTGCATGCCGACGCCGAGGAGCGTGTTGACCACCAGCTTCATGGTTGTGCCAGCGCCGGGAGGTCCGAGGTGGAAGTACTGACGCGCGATCGCAGCGAATATCGGTTGCGCAGCCTGAAACAGTTCCGCATTCCCGCCGGCCAGTAACGTCAGAGTGCCTTGTTCTGCCGCAGGAGTGCTGCCCGAGATCGCAACGTCCATCACGTCGATACCCAGTTTCGCAGCCTGATTGTGCAGTTCCCGTGAGGTTTCAGGAGAGATCGTGCTCATCTCCAGCACAACGGTCCCCGGCCGCGCTCCCGCGAGTGCCCCGTCAGGACCTGTATACACGCTCTGCACGGTTTCATCGTTGGTTAAACAGGAAAGAATCACGTCGGCGCTGCGTGCCAGTTCAACGACGTTATTCGCGAGCACAGCACCATTTAGTACCAGAGCTTCTGCTTTGGTATTATCCCGGTCGAATACGGTGAGTTCGTAGCAATGGTCTAGCAGTCGTTGGGCAATCCGGCTTCCCATGTTGCCCAGACCAATAAATCCTGGTTTTACCTGCTGTGCGGCAAGAAGTTTCATGTCATCTCCGTATGGATTTCTTGACTCATATCAATGGATTTTGGGGCCCAATTCTCCCTGCGCTCGGGGTTGATCTCGCGTTGCTGGTCGACGATTAGGTGCTTTGTACTCTCATGATTGAAATGTCCGTGCATTGCTATTGCCAAAGTTGAGCGGAGCAGGAGACCGTGCAAGTGACTGAATGTAGGATAAAGATAGGGGCCAAGAGCGCAACTCTGAGGTCTCGGCGATAAGCTTGCGTCCATCTTTCGACACTCGCCCTCCCGCGGTCACACCACAGACGGGACCATCTCACACGTCTGGCTGTAACCTCGCGAAGTCACGCAGAATATGCAGAAACATTCCTGAGCGCTGCCTGTTTTAAACTCCCGACAATCACCCCGGGCTGAGCGATCTCGGTTTGTAGAAAATCGGTCTTCCGCCAGAGTATAAATACTCAGCGATCAGGGTGAAACGGCATGCCGCGATGCCCCGCACTGGCGGGTTCTGGAGTGTG
>WNFC01007169.1_pt1 | contig 24424 bp, 18 predicted proteins | sample 5400541 | NCBI WGS metagenome assembly WNFC01 (sample SAMN13153342, study PRJNA577476) | soil metagenome | isolation source: 120 cm saprolite under Douglas fir tree site 2 hole 2 replicate 1 | place: USA:California | collected 2015-04-18
TTGCCAGAGCTTGGCGGTGAAGACAAACCGCGGATTCGCCGCCACGCGATCGATCCATTGCGCCGCGTGCTCCGGACGCAGCGGCTGGTAAAACGAAGTGTTGATCTCGATGGTGTCAAAAAATTCCGCGAGATAGGTCGCCTCGTGGAATCCTCTGGGACGCCGGGATGGATAGACGAACCCGGCCCAGTCGGGATAAGACCAGCCCGCAGGGCCAACGCGCAGGATGCTCGTCGGCGCGGAATTCGTCGAAGAATTCGTCTCGTTTGTTAGCCGCATAGTTTGTGATTTGCGTTGCGCCATGAAGTGGCGCACGCGACTTGCGCCACGAGCAGAGTAGAGGGAAGGGAGGAGAAGTGTCAACGCAGCCAAGGGCAAAAATTCCGCTCGCCGTTGCCTCCGGCTTGCTGGGCTGCTNNNNGTGCACACATGAAACTCTCCATCAATTACAAGCATGTCGAGTCGCACAAATCAGTCGAAACCGAGGTCGAGCGTCACATCAGTAAACTGGAAAAACTGCTGCGGAGCTACTCGCCGGATCTCGTTCAGTTGCACGGCGCTTTTTCAAAGACTCCGCGCACGGACGAGAACTCCTGCTCGCTGAATTTATCCCTGCCGACCGGAACGCTGCACGCCACCGCCACTGGTGCAACCGTGCGCACCAGTTGCAAGAAAGCCTTCAGCGAACTCGAAGCCCAAGTCAAAAAACACCAAGCCAAGTTGCGCAAAGACTACGAATGGCGACGCAAGCGCCCTCGCGCAACGGAGGAGGCTTTTACCTGAGCCCCGCTGTAAAGGCCGCTCGTTTGCCGCGCGGGGCTCGAAGGACCGAGTCGTTCCGACCGAAGCCTGCCTGCCTTACCGATCCGGCTTGATCCTGCGGTACGTCCACGGGCCGACCGGGTGCTGCCGGAGGTTCGTCGGCGCCACCCAGCAGCATGCAATCCAACGTGGCAGGAGACCTATCCTGTTTGATCGGAGAATAGACCGAGATGCGACATGCGCGCTAAACCGTTTCAATGTAAAATGTTACATCACGTCAGGGGCGTAGCTCAGTGGTAGAGCAGCGGCCTTTTAAGCCGAAGGTCGTGGGTTCGATCCCCACCGCCCCTACCAACCATCTGTCATATCAACACGTTAGGTGACGACGCCTGTTCCAATTGGAACATTTGTTCCAATTGACCGCCTCGCGATGCGTTCCATGGAGTCACGCTGCGATTGCGGAATAACATGAGCATAGACCTTCAGCGTCGTTCTGACGTCGGCGTGTCGCATCTGGGTCTGCAACACGGTTATGGGTTCACTCTGTGCCAACTCCGTTGCCAGGCCATGCCGAAAAGCGTGTAGTCCAACATTCTCGGCGGGAATGCCAAGCCTTCGGAGAATTGGCTTCAGTCCCGAGCGAACCACATTGTTTCTTGATCTGGCGAATCCGTGCTTCCGTGGAGCTGGAAAGAGAAGTTGATTCGAGTTCTCTCTCCAGTGGTGCTTCAGGTAATCACGCAGCATGGTCTCCAAATAGGAAGGGATTGGAAGCAAAGCTACAGATTTCCTGGTTTTCGGTTGACGGACCTCTCTAGTCAGATCATCTACAGATTTGTTCACACGAATTGTCTTTCGACGGAAGTCCAGATCAGGAACCGTAAGGGCCATCAACTCACCTGCTCGAGCACCCATTATTGAAGCAAGAGCAAACATGGTTTTGTAGGGCTCCTTAGCAGCACGAACGATCTGAGCGACCTGTTCAGCTCTGAAGAACGGACGCTCGGGACTTTCCGGGCTCCGGATCGTCAGGTCCGAAAAAGAAACCGGACTCGTCCTGGTCCCGCACTTTTTCGCATAGCGCAGCACTGCAAAGATCGTCTCCAAGATGTTGATTACCGTCTTCGGAGACAACTTGTTTTGTAGCGTGGTAGCGAATCGTTGTAAGGCCCGGACGTCCAGAGCATGCGGAGCTTCCTTTGCAAAGGCTGGAAGGGCATGGGTTCGGAGGTAGCTTTCCCGCTGCCTTACTGTCGCCGGTGATAGCTGGGGAGCCACATCCTTTTTCCACGCATCAACTGCGTCTCGGAACGTCCCGCCTTTTATTGGGACGGGAACGCTGCCGCGACGTCTATTGACCTCCGCCATGAACAAATCGTGTTCCCTGCGAGCGGCACGCTCGGACATGATGCTGAGATCGCCAATCAGATGACGGGCACGTTGGGTCGTGATCGTTCCGTCTGGCCGCTCAACATCTTCGTAAAACAACGTGTACGCCCTGCCGTTCTGCATTTGAAAACTACCTTTTTGAAACCGCCTCTTAGGCACTGGGCCTCTTTTCCGGCCTGTGCCCTCTGAAAGCGTTGCGGTAATGATTGTAGCAGGTGAGGCAACATCAACTGCCGGCAGGGCGCTCACCTCGGCGCCGACATCTTTCGGTGCCTCGCTCAAGACTGTTTGCGTCGAGCGATCAGACATGGGAGACGATCCGCATTGCCCGCTTTATCCGTTCCTACAGTCTTTCCTTATGGCTCATTGCTCCGTGGATCTAAATGTCCAAAGTCCGCGTCACCGTGGAAAAAAGGAACGGCACTGGTTTGTGTGCCGGAGGGCGGGAGCGACCCCACCCAACTTTTGGGCGGCTTGGCCGCAAAAAAGTGGGGTCGCTCCCGCCCGTTTCAGTCTTTTTTCCACGGTGACCTTTCCTTGCATTTCGTTCCCTATCTCCTGCGTGTCCAAGAAATTGCTCGCGCCACAGGGTGATGAAACTGGAGAAGAAGGAGGTGGAGGCTGTAATCCTTACCTTCTTCACCCTTCTTTCTCAGCTTCCCGATCATGAGCACCAACTCGACGGAGCAATTCCGTCCCGAAATGCACGGTGACGGGATGGTTGGCCCCGCCAAACTCCCCGCGAATGTCGGCCTCGGCCACTCGGCCCGCTTTCCATCCGCGATACAGATGTTCGAACCGTTCCCCGACGAATCGGGCTTTTGCTTGATTGCGGAAGATCAGCTCACCTTCGGTCACAGATGTGTACCGCTTGAGGTCCCAGGCCTTGCGGATTTGGAAGTAGCGGCAGAGCTCCGCTGATACGTCAGAGCCCAGCGGAATAGCCACAACGGAATTGAATAGTTCTTTGGCCTTTTCGAAGTGAGAATCCACTCTCGCCAGATAGAGAAATCGGAACTCGGAGAGCTGCCGACACAGAGGGAGGTAAACTCTCAGATGATGGACAAATTCAGTGAGGCTTGCCTCGGGCCCTTGGAGGTAGGTAAACGTCACTACAGGCAAGGCAGAAGAAGCGTCACTACCGAAGAACATTGGGAACTTGTCGACGAAGTAGCGAACGGTGGGTTGGGAGGTTTTCTGTCCGTAGTAAATCTTTGCGGGAAGGCAGTGGATCGGCACCTTCAATTGATCGCAAAAATACGTCACCTTTTCCGACTCGGTTTCAAGGTATTCCCACTGGGGATGGGAGAGGGCGAAATCGAGGATTCCGATGCGCCGCTGAATGTATTCGAATTCGTGTTCCCGGCGGTTGCGAAGGTTCTCCCGACCGATCTGGCGGTATAGCTTGCGGGAAAAGAGGTGGTAGTGCTTCCCGCTGGTTGGGAAGTATTCGGTGCGCCCGTGTTTCTTGGTATGAAGTTTGCTCCAGAAGGTGGTGGTGCGCTTACCCCAATGGCCACAGGTGAAAGCGAGGAATTGACGTGCCACGAAGTAACCAGAATGAGTGGCCACAATGTAGAGAAATCGAGCTTCGGATTCTGTGTAACCGAGGGCTTTCAGGGCATCGACGTTCGACGGTTTGATGTTCATAGAGAAAAGAACTCCTTGGCTAATTTCGCGTTTATCAAGCACTCGGCCCCCGGAAATAGGTGATTGCGCCTTTGATCTGCCTCAAGGCACACGTCGAGCATGGGCTCCAATGGCAGGGTTCTACCTTCGCGTCCGGCCCGGGACCATCGAGCGGCACGCAATCAAGCTAGGTGGCTGACTGAAGTGGGACGGCTCCACCCAGCCCACGGGGATAATCCAGAGAGGACTCCCCTCTATATACTCAGAGGCCTCGAAAAAGGAAAACATCAACAAGAAAATCAAAAAAATCTTTGGGAGACACCACTATTGATCCAGCCGGTCTGCACCATTCAATTATCCACCGGGTTTTCTTGGACTTGGAGACCGACCGCCTTTGCGCTTCTTTCGTCTAGCTTGTCATTGTGTGGAGTATTCTGGGCTGCCGTGGGCCTTCTTTGCCCGTCGCAGTGTTTGTTCTTCAATTCACGCCGTACACTGTAAAAGTGTAGATGAAGTCCGGGCGTGCGTCTCCGCGTGCGTCCAATACCCGGATAAAGAAGGTGACAAGCGAAGTGCCAGAGCCGGGAACCTGGAAAGCGTAGTAGTCGTTGGACAAATATTGGTTGCCGGGAAGATGGTTGATGCAGGGAAGGTTGTTCACCTGTCCGGGCAAAAGCCCATAGTAACCGCAGGTTTGGTAGCGTGTACCCGTGGAATCGACAATCTCGAGAACCGGCTGCAGACTGTTAGGTTCGGGCGGCTGTAGGAAATCGTTATTGGGAGAAACGTAGACCTGGACAATGGTCCCGGGAGCGGCGCTGGCGGAATATATGTCGACGTCGGGCCCCATGGTGCTAGGGTCACTGTAAGGACTGATCGAGGCCAAAAGACTGATATTCGATACGGGTGTGGCGGTAGCGATGGTGTCATTCCGCGTCATTTGTCCACGGTCCTTCACCGTCAAAGTTAGTTGCTGCGAGATCGTCTGATGGAGATTTCCCGTATTGCCATCGGAAATTGCCACGGTGAAAGTGTAGGACCCCGCCTGCGTGGGTGAACCAGAGATCGTTCCATTTCCCCCGATCGTGCTGAAGGTCATGCCTGGGGGCAAGGAACCTGACGACACACTCCACTGGTAAGGGAAGGCTCCTCCTGCGGAGGCCAATCCGAGCCAAGTAGTGCTGCCAGTGGCAATGGCAGGGAGCTTGCTCGTCAAGACACCCAGCTTGCCATACACTGTGAGGCTAAAGACCAGGTAGTTTGCCGTGAGTGGAGGCGTGCTGCTGTCATGCACAGTGATGACGCTTGATGTGCCACTCGGCCCGTTTGGAGTCCCACTCAATGTTCCCGTGGAAGGATCGAACGTAAAACCCGGAGGAACAGTATCCATATGCCATGTGTAGGGAGGGAACCCGCCGGTTACGGGAAACGTAGTTGAGTAATTCTGGTTATAAAGTATCTGCGCCTGCGACGGACCCGAGAGTAGCATCTGGTCGCTAATGCGGATTTGAAAACTCTGGGCGGCTGTGTTTGGAGTTTCGTACGAATCGGAGACTTTTGCTGTGAATTGGAACAAGCCGTCTTTGGTGGGAACGCCGGTCACGTTGAAACTGTTTCCGTAAGGGGTCGATGAGATTGTCAGACCATCCGGAAGTGTGCCGCTCGCTACTTGGACAGCGTAAGGTGCTCTTCCGCCAACGATATATAGGCTCCCTCCGTAGTTCAACCCGCGCGCACTATCCGGAAGACTCGTCGTTTGAAAAGAAAGTGGCGGCTGAACATTGATCGAGATATAGGCCTGGATGGTCGCAGGAGTAGGAGCGGAGTCGTTGATGTACATGTACATGGTATCGGTGTATTGCGAACTGGTGGTGGGCGTCCCCGAAACGAAGCCGGTGCTCGTGTCAAGAGTGAGCCCCGGCGGGGTAGAAGCGAGCGGAAAAAGCACAAAGTGATAGGGTGGCGTACCACCGAAGACCTTAATCTGTTCTTTATAAGGAATGTTTTGCACGGCATCGGGAAGAGTCGAATTGGGAACAACTACTCCATTCAAAATTTTCTGCGTAAACGTTTGGGAGATCTTGAACGGTGGCGTAAAACTGTCCGTTACTTGGACGGTAAAACTGTAGCTGCCTGGAGTCGTCGGTGTACCTTGAATCAGCCCCACGCTGTTAGCATTTGTGAAAGTTAGCCCGGGGGGCATAGTTGAACCAGGTGTCAGGCTGAATGTGTAAGGCTGGACCCCGCCATTGACCGCGATGTACATGTAGACCGGCAAAGCGATGTTCTGATCCGGCAGGGCCGCCGCAGTGCTGAACGCAAGCGGGGCGATTACGTCCAACTCGATGGGTGCAGTGACCGTCGTCCCTTTGGAGTCGGTTACTGTGAAATTCGGGATGAAGGTGGCTTGCTGCGCAGGCGTTCCGCTCAGCGTTCCGTCGGAAGCTAGAGTCATCCCTGGTATTCCCAAAAGCTGCGTGCTCCAGGTGTATGGTGGCACGCCGCCGGTGGCCTGGAGTTTCGCGGTGTAAGGCTGGCCAAGAACAGCCCGAGGCAGCGGCGACTGCGTTGTGATGTTCAAAGCAGGCGGCGGAGGGGGCGGGGGGTTGTAAGAACTCGCTCCGCCTCCGCAGCCAAAGAGCATGAACATAGGCAACAAACTAGCTGCGAGCAAACTCCATCTTGCGGCTGGTTTTCTCACGTGGTTTGCCGTTCCCTGATAACTTGCTCTCGTCGGAGCCAAATCGGCTGCAGATAAGGTGCCAAGAGAGAGGCGCTCTCAAACGCATCGAAGCGCGGCTGAGTTCCTTGCAGGGTGATGTTGAACGAAGTTGCGGTGCCTGCAGTTACACTGACGGTGACCGCTGAGGAATAGGTTCCCGGTGCAGGGATTGGGGGATCAAGCGACCCAACGCTCGACCCTCCCGCAAACCCCGCAAAAACCGACTCCACTTGAAGCGTGTATGTGCCGGGCGGTAGTGGGATTTCAAAATGTCCAATTAATCCCGGATCGTGCGAACCGAGGGGATCTCCAAGATTGGAGCACGTTTGCGCCGTGGGCACAGCCGGATTCACGCACGTCACGGTTTGTCCCGGGTTTCCCGTGAACAGATATCCTGAAACGGCGGATGCGACATTACGGCGAGGCAAATTCACGTTGCGTGCGATGGCGTTCACTCCTTGAGCGGGAGTCACGCCATCCGAGAAAAAGACTGTACCGCTGATGGTCCCGTATGCTGCATTGAAACTTGTCTTGCCCGCAGGCGGGGGCGATGAAACGGGGTAGAGCTTTGAGATCCAGGCAGCATCATCCACAGCGAGGATGGGTAATCCGGCGGTTGTCTTGGCAGTGCAAAGCCCGAGAACGGGAAACATCAGCGGCATTCCTGCGTCGTCATCCGTCGAGCAGGTCGGGGCGCCGATGTTGATGGCGTTGAGCAGGACATCCACATTGATTTGCGAATGCCCTAGACCCAGAAAATGCCCGAACTCGTGGGTGAATGCTTGATCAAATTCTGCCGCAGTCAGCTCGAAATTATTTGCGTTTGGGTTGTTGATTCCATCCTGAAATCTCCCGTTCAAAATGGCTCCTGCAGAAATGATCTTTCCGGTCGTCGGATTGAACGTACATTGAAAAGCGAATCCGATGACTTCCGGCGGCAGACCTAGTCCATCAAAAATGGTTCCGTCAGCGTCGAACATGATCGGACTCTGTCCTCCGCCGTTGCAGGAATTGGGATCCGGCTGCTGGCCGGTAATATCGCCCGCCACAGTCAGGAAGTCCGTAACCGTCTTCACGTCGCCGTTTGCCGGAAAGCTCCCCACTGCAAGAACTCCCCCCGCGTTGGTCAAGGTCAGGTTAGCCGTGGGTACGGCCGACCAATACGCAAACAAGCGATTCACGCGCGCGACACCTGTTGCATTGTCGATCACTATAGCTCCGCTATTCGGCTGCTGGCTTAGAGGTCCGCCATCCACTCGATATGCGATCGGTTTGGTGTTATCCCACAGCAAAGGCACGCCAGAGACGCCGTTTGCAGGCCCACCAACTGCCAGCGGCCCGCCCGCGAACATGGCAGGCGTCAGCGAGAGCAGGAAGCTCAAAATAGCGGCCGCGCTCCTTCTCCACAGGGCCAGCTTTTCTCTCCGTTTTCTCATTTTTTTGAATCCGCGGCCGCGATTGTTCGTATCAAACTTTTCAGTTGTTCGAGCGGAACCGGCCCAGCTCCCGATTTCGCGACCATCATTTGAACTTCAGGCGTGACCAGAACACCTCTGGTCTGCAACTGGGAATCCAAACCGCGGAAGAGGCCCGTGTTTGCAACCCCGTTCGTGGCAACCAGTTTTCCATCGGTTCTGGCCTCGATGCGAAAGCGGCCCTGCTCCATCCCGGCAGGACTCGTTAGCCCGTACAAGTTGGGCTTGATCAATATCAGCAGCAGATGCTGTCCCACGCGGTAACCCATTTTCTGTTGCAGGTCCCTTCTGTCTATCACGGCCTGCGAGAACGTGTATATCTTTGGGACGCCACCCTTCAACGACTCTTCTACTTGAAAAGTAACTACCACTGTCATTAAATTTTTTAATTGCCCGTGGGGTTCGACTACCACGCTGGCAACCCATCCCTGGGCTACGGTTTGCGATTCGTCAACAAGCTGCCCAAGGTTTCTGGGCACGGTAATGGCGTTGCTTTGTGCAGAGGCAGACATGCTTGCACCTAGAAGGCATGCACCAATCGCTACAATTGCTATCGAGTATAAACTGATGCCACGACGAGACTTAGATGCACCGGCAGGAGGAGGATTCATGGAAGATTGCACGCCCCGGCAATCGGTATCTAACCGAGGGGAGGGTATCTTCGTTCAAGTGCCCTGTCAAGTATTCCAAGAATGCAATGCAGACAGCAGGAGCTCTCGCCATTCCCAACCGTCGGCGACCAGATGACTTGACAAGGGGATGACTTGAATGCAAACTGCCCGCGTTCCCCGCTTGACCACCAAATGGATATCCACCTCCCCTCGCTCCGGTTGACTCGTTTTGAATCCAGTCTCTGTCGCCGTCTCGCACTTTGCATCCTTGCCCTTGCCGCCATTGTGGGTTTTGCGACGCGGTTGCATGGGACCCACGCTAACGACCAGGCCCGCGCTGTGCGACGCGCCCGGTTGCGTCAAGGATTGGATCTGCCGAAGCGGGAGTTCGTTCCTGGTGAAATCTTGGTCCGGTTTAAGCCGGGCACTACTGACCTGCAAAAACTAAAGGTGCATGCACTCGTAAATGCGCAGGTGATGAAACGATTCGATTCTGTCTCTCATCTCGAAAGAGTTCGCCTGTCAGACGGTACTCGGGTCGACGAGGCCGTCGCGAACTATCGCGCGCAAGCGGATGTTCTTTACGCCGAGCCGAACTATGTCGTCCATACGATTCAGAGTCTGACCCTCCCTAACGACCCGAAGTTCTCCCAGCAATGGAATCTTCACAATACTGGGCAGAACGGTGGGACCGCAGGAGCTGACATTCACGCCCCCGAGGCCTGGAATGTGACGAAAGGGAGCGCCAGCGCCGTCCTTGCGTTGATCGATACCGGAGTCGACTATACTCATCCAGATCTATCCTCCCAAGTCTGGAGCGCTCCCACTTCATTCACCGTGACGCGCACGCAGGGAGATGTCTTCACTTGTCCGGCAGGCTCCCATGGTTTCAATGCTGTTGCTGGAACCTGCGATCCTGCCGACGACGTGGGGCATGGCACGCACGTTGCCGGTATCATGGGGGCCGCGACAAATAACGCCATCGGTGTTGCGGGAATCAATTGGAACATACAAATCCTCCCCTGCAAGTTTCTCAACTCACAGGGATTCGGCGATGTCGGGGGAGCAATCACCTGCCTCGACATGGTTAAGTCGCTGAAAGATTCCGGCATCAACATCATTGCAAGTAATAATAGCTGGGGTGGCGGCAGCTTTTCACAATCGCTTTCCGATGCGATTGCGGCTCAGCAGCAAAGTGGACTGCTGTTCATTGCCGCGGCCGGAAATGATTTCCTGGATAACGATCTCGTTCCGGGCTATCCCGCCGATTACGGATTGCCGAACATTATTTCCGTCGCTGCCAGCACTAACAAGGACGAGTTCGCAGCATTCTCAAATGTTGGTCGCAGGACGACTCATCTAGCAGCGCCTGGCGACCAGATCCTGAGCACCACTCCCAACAATACGTACAGTGTATTCGGTGGAACCTCAATGGCTGCACCGCATGTCACTGGCGTCGCGGCACTCTTGAAGGCCCAGGATTCCAGCCGCGATTGGCGCGCAATCAAGAACCTTTTGCTGAGCGGAGGCGACACCGTAGCGGGTCTGGATAGCACCATCACGGGGAAACGGTTGAACGCCGCAGGGTCCCTCAATTGCTCAAGTCAGACGGTCCAGTCCCGCCTTCTCCCTTTAGGGGACACTGTATCGGCGAGTGTTGGCACCCCCGTGAATCTGGCAGCGCTGAACATCAACTGTGCGCAAGCAGCCGGACCTATCAGCGTCACAGTTTCTCCAGGCGGACAGACGGTGATTTTGGCCGACGACGGCGTGACCCCTGATCAAGCTGCAAGTGATGGCATCTTCTCTGCGCAATGGACGCCGCCCTCGACCGGCAGCTATGTGCTTACTTTCCCCTGGGGCGATTCGGTTCAGGTAGAAGTCCTCAGCAGCAATTATTCTTTCCAGTCCGTAAGCCCCTCTTACGTGAACATTGCGGGAACCGACCTGGATCTGGGCGACGATTCTATTGCTTCCGTGTCCTCAACGTTCCCGATTTCATACGCGCGTGGCAGCTTCACGCAAGTTTTCATTAGCAGCAATGGAACCATAAGCTTCACGGATGCCTTTAGCGACTATCATGCCGGCCCACTTCCACCGGAGATTTTTCCTCCCTTCGCCGTTCCACCGCCTGTCACGCTTGTTGCTCCTTTTTGGCAAGACCTCTTCCCTGTGAAAGGCAGCTCGCAAAATGTTTTCTGGGCCGTTGTGGGAACGGCTCCAAACCGCCAATTCGTGGTGGAGTGGCGAGATGTGCGCAGCTTTCTTTGCCGTTCGGACGCCTCGGCCACCGTCAGATTCCAGGTCGTTTTTTTCGAGGGGAAGAACGATGTTCAGTTCAACTACGCTGACACTGCTTTCGGGGGCAATTGCACTGCGCAAGACAATGGCGCAGCCGCTACCGTAGGCTTACAGGAGTCTCTCACTGCCGCGCAGACCTTTAGTTTCCGCGAAGCAGCGGTCTGGAGCGGCACCTCCATACTTTGGACCATTCCGGCGTCGCCACCAGCTCCGAATCCTTTGCCAGTGGTCAACTCGGTTTCCCCCTTGAGCGCTGTGATTGGTGGGCCCGGTTTCACGCTGACGGTGAACGGGTCAAACTTTATGCTTGGTTCTCGCGTCAACTTCTCCGGCGTTGACCGTCCTACCACATTTGTGAGTTCCACGCAGCTTACTGCCACCGTCGATGCTTCCGAACTCGTCCCGCCATTCTTCTTTTTCGGACCGGCGCAAGTTTCCGTCATCAATCCAGCGCCCGGCGGTGGCACGTCCGCACAATTGCCCTTCACTTTTCTCAACCCTGTTCCGGCTATCACTTCCGTTTCTCCTCCGACAGTGGCGGCCGGCGGTCTAAGCTTCTCACTCCGCGTGACGGGCACTGGATTCAATGGCGGTACGGTCCTTTGGAACGGCACATCTTTGCAAAGCTTCCCCTCTGACCTGAATACGATCTATGCCTTCGTGCCCTTTGGACTTATTGTCAATCCGGGCACGGCACAAATTGCCGTCTCCGTGAGCCCGCCTGGAGGCGGTACCTCTAACGCTGTTCCTCTCACAATTTCGCCGGCGCCGGCCGGACCAGCGCCGCTTCTCTCGTCGAGCCTTGCAGTCAGTCCGCAGGAACAACAACAACGACGTCTTTCGCTGGACAACAGCGGAAGAGTCCAGTCTCAATCGGGCTTGGCGCCGCCCCACCCGATGCGTTTCATGGGATGGAACTACGGCCGGAAAATGGGGCCTGCGTATCTGAAGCATTTCGCGCGACTGCACCGTGGCACGGCAGTTCCTTTAGCGAACTCCACCACCAAGTCGGTTTCACAGAATCTAAAGTCCCTCGCCGCACCGGCCGTGACCTTCGGTGCGCCAGGAACTTTGCCGGGATTCGATTTGCGCAAGACTCTGCCCGCCGATTTCATCCCGACTAGCGTCGCGACGGGCGATTTCAACAAGGACGGCAAGCTCGATTGGGTCGTCTCGAACGGAGGAAGCAATAATCTGTGGCTCTACCTGGGGAAAGGCGACGGAACAGCGCAATTACCAATTATTCTGCCGCTCAAAGGCGCTGCTCCTCTTCAGGTGGTTGCCGCCGACCTGCATCATTCCGGCATCCTCGATCTGATCGTTGCCGAAGCAGATAGTGCCACGGTCGGCGTGCTTCTAGGCAATGGCGATGGCACGTTCCAACCCGAGACTTTGTACTACGCTCCAGCCCCTGTCCTTTCGTTGGCCGCTGGGGATTTCGGTGGGGATGGAAAAATTGACGTCGTCGCTGGACTTCTGGGCGATGCAGTAACCGGCCCGCTTGCCTTTCTCCGGGGCGACGGGGCGGGACATCTCGGGCCGCCGGTGACGCGTCCACCCGAGAATTCTGTTGGATCCTTTGCGACCGTGACGCTCCAGGCTTTCGATTTCAACGGCGATGGACTGCCCGACCTTTTAACGAACGATGAAGGTGGTGTCCTTCCGGGAATTCACGTCTATTTGAACCATGGAGATGGCACGTTCAAGGAATCGGTGTACCTCTTCGAGGCTGGTCCATTCGTTCAACCGCTCAACGCCATCGCGGGCAATTTAAACGAATCCGGCTGTCCCGATATCGCCGTTTCCACGGAGGCGGGCATCGTCTACGTCTTCAACGGCCACTGCGACGGGACTTTTGACGGATTCCCGAATGTCTTCCTCATCGGTGCTGCTGACGTCGGCGCCGGCATCGCGCTGGCCGATGTAGATGGCGACGGCCACCTCGATGTGATTACCTCGGGTATCGATTTTGATGTCTCACCCTATGGTCCTGAGACCGGCGATGCCGTTGCGGTTCTTCGTGGTGATGGGCATGGCGGCCTCAGCCCGGGGAGAATCTACCGGGGCGAGACGGGTATGTTCAGCCTCGCTGATTTGGCGACCCGCGTGGTGCCTACATTGGTGACGCCAATGACGGCGTAAACGGCGGTAGCATCAACAATCCGTTTTGCTGTCCGATGGTCAGTAATATCAATGGCGATGGCAAGCCAGACATTGCTTACATCATGTATTGGAAGAATTTCCAGAATCCCTGGAGAATCGGAGTCTTGCTGAATGATGGCACCGGCCATTTCGGTGCCCCCATCGTTTCGGACGCATTCGAGGGCACCTTTCAGATTTATGACGTGCGGCTCGCTGACGTTCGTGGCCTGGGCCGACCCGACCTCCTCATCCTCGGCAGCGATATCAATTCGTCATTCGGCTATCTTGGTTTCGCCCCCAATATGGGAGGCGGGGCGTTCGGCCCCGTCAAGATCACCAAGCTCAACCAGGCCCCGGGAATCTTTACTGTTGGCGACTTCAACGGGGACGGTAAGCTCGATTTGGCCATCGGGCGAGGCAGCGGCCGCACGGACCTGATTGACCGAATCAGCGTCATGTTTGGAAACGGGGATGGCACATTTCAAGCTGGAGCGGACCTGGACTTCGGTCCGGCCACCACCACGGGCGGCGGTCCTCGTCGTATGGTCACTGCGGACTTCAACCACGACGGCAAGCTCGATCTTCTCGTTGCCGTCAACGATAATGTCGTCGGCCCAGGCTCGCTTCCTCACCCGCTGTTTGAGTTCCTTGGCCGAGGCGATGGCACTTTCCTGCCTCCGACGACTCTGACCGCGGAGTCCGTATTGTTCGATGTCGCCGATGTGAATCACGACGGCCTGTCTGACATCATTGAACAGACGTTCCCTATAACGATTCAAGGCTTCCAAGTGCCGACATTCAAAGTGCTGCTCGGACGTCCCGACGGTACCTTCCAGGACGGTGCCACGTATTCTCCATTTCCTGGTCTCTCCAATACTGTCTTGGGTCTGCGGGGAACCCCGCTGGAATTTCCGGGGCTCTTACTCGGTGACTTTAACGGAGATGGAAACATTGACATTGCCGTCCCGCAGTTCGGAGATGGCTTCAATCAAGTCACGTTTTCCCGGGCTCCATCTTATTTGCAGTTTCTTCTTGGGAATGGAGACGGTACTTTCACACCGGACTACGCGGTTCACGATTTTGGTAAAGTCCCCCTCCCAACCGTCGTGGCTGACCTGAACGGAGACGGCCGCGACGACCTACTCGAGATAGATCCCTGGCCATCCTCCTATAATGTTCTGCTTTCGGTTCCCGGATCCGCCATCCAGGCTAGGCTCGTTGCCAACCCGGTCATCGGGAATAAGGGCACACTCAGGGTCAATCTTGCAGTCGTGTCGGCTTCCGCCACGACCGTGCAACTGGCTGCTAGTGATCCGGCTATTTCGCTGCCCACATCCATAACCATTCCGGCAGCCAGCATTTCACAGGACGTTCCTTTTACCATTGGGGCCGGTTACAACTCCGCGCATGTGTTCGCTCTGCAAGCTACTCTGGGGTCCGATGTGGCCGTAGCCTATGGCACGCAGGCATCGCCTGGGCAGAATCTCGGCTTTCATCTCTACATTAACAATCCGGTGCCGCGTCCATCAACGGTTACGCCACAACTCTTGGCTTCTCCTGCCAGGGGCTGCCCACGGGCGCGTCGTGCGTTTTTACACCTTCCACACTGAACCTGGCCCCGAACTTTTTCGCGGGCATCAGCACCACCGTCCAGGTCGCGAGCGGCACTCCTCTGGGTTCTTATCCCTTCACAATTGTTGCCAGCGACGGTGCTGTTACCTCCCAGGTAGCTGCAACGCTGGGAGTGTCCGACTTCAGTCTCAGTATCTCGCCTGCTTCACGAATCGCCTTCCCCGGACAGGGCGCAAGCTATACCCTCACTGTGACGCCGCTGAACGGTTGGAGCCAGGGCGTCCAGCTCAGTTGCCCGGTGATCCCACCGGGTCCGAAATGCTTGCTCGACGGCACTTTTGTCCAGCCAGGGCAGACCACTCTTAGTATTGATCCGCAAGCTGCGCCAGCCGGCGATTACAACTTCATTGTAACTGGCACTTCCTCCGGCGTTTCTCGCACCGCCGCTGCACAGTTAAAAATCGAGGACGCCACAATTGCAATCTCCAAAACGGCCGCGACCGTCAACGTGGGCAGTTCGACAAACGTGAATGTGACCCTCACTTCTTCGAACGGCTTCACCGACCAGTTCACGGTTGCTTGTCTGAATGCTCCTGCGGGTGTCGCTTGCTCCTTCAACCCCTCGTCGGCGCAACTGCCGGCAAACGGCACTCTGACCTCCGTACTCACAGTGCAAGTGAATTCTCGTCCGGTTACCGGTGCGGCCTATCTTCGGGTTGTCCCACCGCCGCGAACACGATGGAATCCGCAGATCCTGGCAAGCTTGGTGTTCGCTCTATTTCTGACCGTCTTCTTTGGGACAAGAGGCGCTAATGGACGGATCGAACCAGTGTGGGCCAGAGCAATCTGCTGCTCGACGATTTCTCTCTTGGCGTTTTTAGCAGCCTGCGGTGGCGGATCGTCTTCCGGTCCGCCTCCACCGCCACCTCCTCCACAGTCGGTGACTGTCATTCTCCAGGTGCAGGCTTCCTCGCCCAGCCTCACACGAACTTCGAGCACAATCACGATCACCATTCCCTGAACAGTCAGGACGCGTGTGCAAAAGCGTGTGTACCCGCTAGCCTTCGTCTGGCCAGTTGTCATATCAAGTGGCTTACAGCACCTGGCTTTGGCACTGGGCGCCGATCAGGTTGTGGATCAGGGAAATCTCGCCTAGCTAATTCGGAGCGAGTTGACGACTTCGGCACAGTAGAAATTTCTTCTACTTTGTTAGAAGACTGGCGCAAAGCTCCCTGCATCGGCTCCGAGCCTTCCCAGCCATTTGGGCATGGTTACTTGGAGCGTTGTTCTGTTTGTTCCGGTTGGACAGAGTAGGCGGCTGCAACGCACAGAGGGCATAAGCCTTATTTAGTAGCTTGTACTTTCGATCCCCACCGCCCCTACCATCCATCTTCCTGATGGATGGAGACTTAACAAAAACACGCGGGGCAAAAAGGGGCAGATAAGGCCAATGATCCGGTTCGTGCGCTAAATTTTCGGCGGCACGAGTGACAACTGGATCGCAGTTGCCGGGAAAGATGTTTCGAAAAATGGGCTGGAAAACTACCTCACAAGGGTGTCTAGGATGTTGCATTCTACAGAATGATAGTTCATTTTCTGCGGGCTTCTTAAACAGCGAGGCAGAATTCGGTTCGCGCTGAGTGACGCACCGAACAGCTTGTTCGGCGCGGAACAAAGTTGGTGCAGTCTCAGAAGTATTTGCGTTTGAAGATTTCGTGGCGTTCGAGTGCGAGCTGGAGGAGCTCCGCGTACTGAGGGTCGCCGTGGAGCGAGATGAGGAGAGGATCGCGCACGAAGCACGCGTGACAATAGAAATTGTGATCGATAGCTTCGCGCAAGAAACGGTATGCAGATGATTTGTCGCCCAGCACGCTATAAACTTGCCCGAGCTTGTAAAGCATTTCTCCGTCGACTGTGGGAGTCTTTTGATTGACATCATTCAAGTAGCGGAGGCCTTCGGCCGGTTGCTGATGAATAGCGAACAGGAGGGCTCGCCCGTATTTAGCATGCAAGAGGGAAGGATCCAGCATGGAAGCGCGTTCAAACGCGCTGGCCGCACGAGAAGAATCGTTCATGTAGAAGAAGCATAGTCCCCGGTAAAAGCTTGTGCGGGCACTTTCTCCCACTGGCACGGTCGCGAGGAACTTCGTGTACTCGCCAGTGTGAAGGTAACTGTTAAACGTGGAGCCGACGTTCACCAGCGGGTCTAGGCGCAATGCGCGCTCGCCCTCAGCGATGGACTCCTGCAACATGCCTCCATAAAGATATGCTTCGGTCAGCCACCAATGTGCGAAGGCATCGTTTGGATTCAGGCGCAATTCTTCGCGGAGAGCCAGCAAGCCCTGATCGAGTTCACCGCGTTCCATCATCTCCAGAGCCAAAAGTATGTGCAAGCGGGGTAGTTCCTTGTCCAGCTGGAGTGCTCTATCGAAGGCCACCTTGCTTTTTTCGCGGAATTCAGGACCACCAGCTTGCCAATTGGCATAAGCAGCGTAAGCATTTCCCAACTCCATCCACGCGGGTGCATATTCGGAATCAAGACTCACGGACTTTTCCAACATCTGGATAGACAGACGGTAATCGTTGGGAAGACCGTAGGTTTGTGAACGGAGGAAATATTCATACGCAAGAGCGTTCTTGGGCACGCTCTTCTTCAGCCGCTGGGACTCCTGGGGCAGAATCTGAAGCTGCAGGCCGCGAGCGACACTTTCAGCGACACGATCCTGAACCGTCAGCAACTGATCGTATGGCACGTCGAAAGTGTCGCGCCAGAGGACCTCTGCTTTCGCCACATCAACGAGTTCAGTGGACACCCGAAGGCGGTCTCCTTCTTTAATGTAATTGCCCGTCAGCACAGCCTGTACATGAAGCTCCTGTGCCACCAGGCGAGGGTCCGCCTCGCCATCGCGATACTTGGCCACATAGGAGGAAGGACGCACAACAATTTCGCTCACGTAGCCCAAGCGATCGGTGACAGCGTCAGCGAGCGAGTAGCTCAAGAACTGGGATTGCGCATCAGGCTTGAGATTGCGAAACGGCAGAACTGCGAGCGTTCGCGGCCGGATCGGACGAGACGAGAACGTGCCGAACCGCGCGACAACAAAGTACGCCGCAGCCACGGCGACAACTGCCGCCACAGCGCTGAAGACGATCCATTTTCGGGGCGCGGCTAGCTTTCTCGGGATCCAAAGCCTTTCGGTCCTTGCCTCATGTCGTTCTAACGCGTCAGCCTCGCTAATCTCTTCTTCCTCTTCGTGGAGAGTGATATGTGTCCGAGTATGGCGCTGCAGCAATAATTCTGTGCCGCCGTTGCCGGATACTTCGCGCACGGGCATGGCGAACCGATAGCCCACCCGGGGAACAGTTTCAATGTAGCCGTGTCCGTTGGAAGCCTCTCCCAGCGCTCGGCGCAGCAGCGCGATGTGCTGGGTGAGATTGTTCTCCTCGACAAACGTGCCGGGCCACAAGGTCTTTATCAATTCGTCCTTGCTCAGGACGTGGCCGCTGTTCTGCACAAGCAGTACAAGTGTCTCGAAGGCTTTGGGCGGAAGAGAGACGTGCTCACCGGAGCGCAGCAGGAGGCGTTCCGAGGGCTCCAGGCGGTAGGGCCCGAACTCATAGAAGGGCTGAGTTTGTAACGACATAGCTGGGCTCAGCAGTTCTTCAGAAAAAATTCACTCCGCCCTAACGACTTCTCAGGGCGTGCTGGCGCATATTTTCGCCCCGTCGGGGACAAAGTAAGGATCGGGATGAGAACTAGGCGGATTCTACGTGGAATTTAGCGCAAGCGCAATGAGATGCAAACTCCGTCTGGGACAGGCAACAGGTGAGGAAGAAAAGGACCAAGAGGAGAGCCGAGATTACGGTCGAGACCGATGAAGTCGTTCTTCTCAGAGGAAAGCCAAGGCCAACGTGCTTTCGCTGCCCTGTGTGCCGCCGGGAGGTTTCCATGATTACACCCGAACATGCAGCCCGAATCGCTGGCGTCAGCGCGCGCAGGATCTACGCGTGGGCCGAGAGCGGAAAGCTTCATTTCGCGGAGACGCCCGAGGGTTCGTTGCTCATCTGTTTGGATTCCATTCTGGATTGGAGGTCGGGACGGGGCCCGGGTTCTGACAGTGCTGGGTGCTCCAGAGGAAGGGAGTCCTGAACCCCAATACGCCGCCTCCATACACGTATGCGCGATAGTTCCTGAGCCTGTTCAGAATGGCAGAACACTGTGACGGCGGTTAGGTGAGACAGTCCACGAGCGAAATCCTCGCTGAAACAGGATTACCCCCATCTCTTTGTAGGCTTCAATCAGTTGGGGGCGAAAGAATGACGAATATGGGTTGCACACTTGTAGCTTATGAAAGGGGTGACAAATGGCTTGCGGACCTGGACAGTGCGGCGAAAACAAATATGAGGCGCGAAATCTCACGACTACGGTTTCGAAGAAGGGCGATTGCAGCACGCTCACAGACGCCCTGTTAAACACTTGGAAAGAGAACGCCATCAACTGGGTCAAAGTGGATGTCGCTCTTCAAAGCAAAACCGTGGAGTGCGGTCCCGACTGTGAACCATGCAAAAACGTACAGCAAGGTACTTGGACACTCGGTGACCAGGGTCTCAAGAGGGATAAAGGGCCATTCTACGGCCCTAAGGATTGTGCGGTCACCATCACCGTCACCTATGACCGCTGGTATCGATTCGATCGCGGGGATTGCTTGGAGAAGCCGCTACCCCAGGTCGGCATGACCTTCCTTCCTGGGAAGGAGTTCGCTCAACTTGCATCTCGCATCGATGGTCTTGAAACGATCGTCGCTCAACAGTTTTTAAATGTCGAATCGGAACACGCTGGCAAACAGAAACCTCGCGGGTAGATGATCTACTCTCCGCGACCATTGCGACCGACAGGAAGGATTCCCCCTAGGGGGGAGGCCCGTTGCCAAGGGATCCGCGGCAAGAAGGAAGCGCAGGGGATGCGCAAAAAACTAGTGCCGCGTATCTGCTTGTGTTCGGCAGGAGCGGGGAGGCCTGGAAAATAAAGATTATGAAGTCCTGCGGCGAGACGTTCGCGGTCGACCTGCCGCGTAGGTTCAAGAAGGTCACGGTCTCGTTCACAAACGGGAAGGACGGACACTGTCCGATCATCGTGACGATTCTCGACCCGACCGAAACCGACGCCACGAAACAGGAAAAGGGAAGGACTCGGACCACGCCTGGAAACGACGGATCGGTAACGGGGGAGGATGGCAAGCGCGTCACATTCAAGTGCGAGGGCAAGGCGGACGACGGCACTTGTCACTTCAATTTCGATCTACTGGCGTACTGATCTTCAGGGCGCAAGGTCTTCGCAGAGAGCGTGATCGTCGGGACGGCGTTGGGCTACAGGTCACTGACTGCGGGGTTGTACCGGATTTATGCAACAGCTTCTCATATTCTTCAAGAAAGCGAGCCAACGATGCTCTTTTCACGTGGCGTGCGCCCTCGTGTAATCTGCGTGTTCGTTGTTTTTGCGTTTTCGTTGGGAGCGCTGTTTGCGGGGAGCCCCGCATTTGCGCAGCAGAGCGTTGTCGTTCCGGCGCCACCTATAATAGACAGCGGCAACGGGACGACGCATCAGGCGAAGCAAGATCGGGCTGATCCCGAGCATGCTTTCGACGCGACTACGGGACAAAATCTGGTTTGGGATCGAGACAAAAAGACATGGGTTGATTCGAAAACCGGCCAAAGCGTCGGCTTTGATGGAGTCCGAGTGCCGGCCAGCCCACCACCGCCAGTACCGCCGGAGAAGAATAAGACGGTTTCAGTAAGCACCCCAAGCCAGCCGGCTCCTCCAAAGCCCCTCATTTCCATGGAGGTAGGAGGCGGCGTCGGCTTCAACAATATTGGCGGGACTTCCGGGGACCGTGCCGCATTTTTGAATTCGTTTCCTGGGGGAACATTCGGCACTTCTGCGAATACCTTTGCTGGCGATGTCGGAAGCTCGATTGGCATTGGCCCGGCGGTATTTGACTTCAATGCCTGGCGGGCAAACGGGAGTGATTCCAAGGGAAGCGGGCCAGTTCTGGGCGGCGGCACAGACACCGCACTTATCACGCAACAGTTTCAGGGATTCTCTGTGACGGCTGGCGGGAAGATTCCGCTGGGCGCTAAGGTCTCGCTCATCCTCCGTGGTTGACGGACGGGGCTGGACCACTGGCGCAGCCTTGAGAGTCGACATGTCCCGCCGCTGGAGCGTCGTGTTTCGCTGGGATTACATTCCCATGAGCAACGCTGGCGTCAACGTCCACCTCAACGAAGGCTCCGTTGGAGTGATGTTCCGGTTGGTCGGGGCGCCCAGAAAGTGAATGAATAATTCTTGACGGAAATGAAGTGGGGGGAGTGTTGACCATGAAGAACAGGGCGTTTTTGTTCGACTGTGTTGTGCGAGGCGTCACTCTCCTCGCGACGAGCGTGGCTTTGGCCGGTTGTGCGTCGAATTCCCTGCCTCCTCCGGTGATCACCAGCCTCAATCCTTCTAGCGCCACTGCTGGCGGTCCAAGCTTCACTCTCAAAGTTATCGGAACGGGTTTTCTAAACACTGACGTTGTTTTGTGGAATGGAGCGGCATTGGCAACGCAGCCGGTCAGCAGCACGGAGCTGGACGCCCAGGTTCCTGCGACACAGATTCGGAGCGCCACGAAGGTTGCGGGCGCATTCCGGCTCGTTAGTGGCACACAGTCGCTCCAGCAAGTGACGGCTAACCAGACTGGCGGCGATGCTACCGTGGCCATCAATGTCGTCCGCAAACCGCCCGGAAACCTCGAAAGCAACGCAATGACTTTCACGATCACCAGCGGCGCTCCAGCAGCAGATTTTTCGATCTCCGCCTCGCCGAGCACGCAAACCGTGACTGCCGGCCAAAACACAACTTACTCAGTGACGGTAGGCGCTTTGAATGGATTCACAGGCACCGTCACACTGAGCGCGATCGGCTTGCCAAGCGGCGCTACCGGCAGCTTCACTCCCACTTCAGTGACCGGCTCAGGGACTTCGACGCTGGCCGTTACCACTGCGAGCACCACTCCCGCAAGAACCTACACGCTGACCATTACAGGCACGAGCGGAAGCCTCGCGCATAGCACAACTGTGTCCCTCGTTGTAAACACCGCAGCCACGCCAGACTTCTCGATATCTGGCTCACCGAGTTCGCAGACGGTGACTGCCGGCCAAAACACAACTTACTCAGTGACGGTAAGCGCATTGAATGGATTCACTAGCACCGTCACGCTGAGCGCGAGCGGCTTGCCAAGCGGGGCGAGCGGCAGCTTTACTCCCACTTCAGTGACCGGCTCGGGGACTTCATCTCTGACCGTTACGACCGCGAGCAGCACTCCAGCGGGAACCTACACACTAACCATTACCGGCACAAGCGGAAGCCTCACGCATAGCACAACCGTTTCCCTCGTTGTAAACGCACCGCCGGATTTTTCGATCTCGGCCTCGCCGAGTTCGCAAACCGTGACCGCCGGCCAAAGCACAACGTACTCAGTGACGGTGAGCGCAATCAATGGATTCACTGGCACCGTGACCCTCAGCGCGAGCGGCTTGCCAAGCGGGGCTACCGGCAGCTTTACTCCCACGTCAGTGGCAACTTCGGGGACTTCGACGCTGGCCGTTACTACTGCCAGCAGCACTCCAGCGGGAACCTACACGCTGACCATCACCGGCACGAGCGGAACCCTCGTGCATAGCACAACTGTCTCCCTTGTTGTGAATGCCGCCGCGACGGGCTTGTCGGTGAACGTATTCGCTCCGGCCACCATCGGCGGGTTCAGTAATATGACCATCATCGGCAAGTTCGGATGGAATGGCTCCGCTGCGTTGAGCGGTGCGCAGGCCGCGATCACCGGGATTCCGAGTAGTGCCACCGTGATATTTATTGTTCTTGTTGGCACGACAGGAAGTTGCAGTCCGACCACGTTGGTATGCACTCTGTCAGGAACGTTGCTGCCCGGCAGCGACCCGGCAGTTGTGCTCACCCTCCAGGCTGCCCCCGGTTCACCAAGTATTACTGCGACGGTCAACGTCTCCGCCCCGGGGACTCCCAGCGCCAGCGGGAGTGCCACCACTTCCATTTTGAATTGTGTTCCTCAGCCCGGCGTGCTGTGCGGGCAATATGCCATGTTCGTCCAGGGCTACACTTCTGCGGGCCCGAAAACCATTGCCGCGAGCTTCACTGCCGACGGCGCCAATCACATCACTTCCGGCATTTTGGACATAAATTCCATGGGTGCACCGGCAGTCGGCATTCCCATCCTTGCGGCCTCGCCCACCGCCTACAGTTTTGACGCCAACAGGCTCGGGAATTTGACCCTCAATACTTCCGCTGGGACGTTTGTGTTCAAGTTCGCGCTGGACCCGACCGTCGGCACGTTTGGATCTGTGATCGAGTACGAGCCCAGCGGCACTTCGAGCGGCTCGGGATTTTTGCAACTACAAGCGCCCGCCTATCACCAGGTGCTGATCACCGGCAGCTATGGTCTCGCGGTCATCGGCGGGCTGGGCGGAGCTTCGAGCGGCATCCGCCTTGGAATGCTTGAGGCCCTCACTGCAAACGGGACTTGCGGATTTGCGGCTTCAGGTCCGACAGGGATAATCAACAACGCTGGAACTGTGAGCCGCTCAACCAATTTTTCTGGCGCGCTGAACCCCAGTGGCGCATGCACCGTGGATGCAATAACCGGACGGGGGACGGGGACCTTCAGTTCCATTAACGCTATGCCTGCGCCATCGTTTTCCTCTGTAAATTTCGCCTTTTACATCTTTGATACCAATGCGGATGGAACCGCGAATCACATGGTAATGGTGTCCACCGATCAGAGCAGCGCCACGCAGCCTCTGCTCAGCGGAATCGTCGGCAGCCAGCATAACGCTCCGTACAGCACGAATGCGGCACTCGATTGCGCCCGGGGAACCAATATTGGATGCGTGTTTGCATTTGCTGGGGCCACTGGCGGCAACTCGCTGACCGGCAACTCCTACGTTCTGGCCGGACTTGCTTCTATCACCACCCAGTCGAACACTGCCGGTGCGTTCAGCTTGCTGAGGAATGAAAACAACGGGGGAACGGTCGCCTCCGGCACCATCACCGCTACCTATCGCTATAATTCCGATGGCACCGGAAGCTATACGCCCGCAACGGGCGAAGTCATTGATTTTATTCTGACCGATATTGACGTCGGCTTCACCCTCAGCGAGGGCAGCAATGTTTCGTACGGCTTCTTCGCTCCCGAGTCGAGCCCCTTCGGGCCCTTCAATCCCAACGGCTTGGCGACCAATTCGTTCTACGCAGGAACGCGTTTCTTGGGCACCGCCAACGCCGCCACCAGCGTCGCTTTAGCCACCGTCACTCAGGTGCCTTCGGGCACAAACACGGGCACATTCTCTGGGAGTACAGCTTTCTGGAATAGCACCACCAACCAGAATTCCGCCGTTCTCACGGGGAGCTATACGAGCGATACACTCACGACCCGAGTCACCGGAACAACCAACATTCTCGGCGCCGCATCTTTCGCTGCTTACCAGCTCAGCACGAATCAGTTCGTCTTAATCGGGACTACCAACAGCGACACAGGTGCTGTCTTAATGGTCTTCTAGCTTTTTTAGTGCGTCGGCGGAATAGGCGCCTGCAGCTCAGTAACCTTGCGAAAATACCTTCGATCAAGAATATCCAAGTGTATAAGGTAATCACTTTTTCTGTGGGAACCGTCTGTGACAGCGGCGCCCTCAGTTGCCCTCAGGGCTTCCAGGGGAAGGCGTGAGGTCTCTCTTTCAATCGCCCCGGCTCCGCCAAG
>WNFC01004431.1_pt1 | contig 24417 bp, 29 predicted proteins | sample 5400541 | NCBI WGS metagenome assembly WNFC01 (sample SAMN13153342, study PRJNA577476) | soil metagenome | isolation source: 120 cm saprolite under Douglas fir tree site 2 hole 2 replicate 1 | place: USA:California | collected 2015-04-18
ATCTTCACGTTCGGGGACTTCAACATCGTTCAGGTGCTGACCCGTGGGGGCCCGGTCAACACGACCCACCTCTTCGCCACCCTCGCGTACCAGGTTGGCCTCCAGGGCGGGAACCTCGGCCAGGGCGCGGCGATCTCGCTCTTCATCTTCCCCCTCCTGGCGCTGGTGGTGTTCTTCCAGCTCCGCTACGTCAGGAGAGAGTAGCCATGGCCACCGCCCGGAGTCGCGGCGCCCGCATCCGATCCAATGTGTTCGCCTATGCGAACCTGGCACCCTACGTCTTCTTCGTGCTCTTCCCGTTCTATTTCATGATCGTGACATCCTTCAAATCGAACGCCGAGCTCTACAACCTCAAGTCCATCCCCTTCTGGATCCAGAGCGGCGTCACCATGGATCACTACGCGCTCCTGTTCCAGAAGACCGAGTTCGTCACCTGGATGAGGAACAGCCTCCTGGTTGCCGTCGTCGCGACGTCGGTTTCCGTGGTCATCTCCATCCTCGCGGGCTACAGCCTGGCGCGCCTGCGCTTCCGGGGCGCCAGCGCCTTCGGGACCGCGATCTTCATCACCTATCTCGTCCCGCCCACCCTGCTCTTTCTCCCCCTCTCCCAGGTCGTGGTCTGGCTTGGCCTCGCGGACACGATCACGTCGCTCATGGTCATCTACCCGACGTTCCTGGTGCCCTTCTGCACCTGGATCCTAATGGGCTACTTCCGCACCATTCCGCGCGAGGTCGAAGAGTGCGCGATGGTGGACGGCGCCACGCGCATGCAGACACTCTGGAGGATCGTGCTGCCGATGGCCGTGCCGGGGATCATCTGCGCCGTGCTCTTCAGCTTCACGCTCTGCTGGAACGAATTCACCTACGCGCTGACCTTCATCTCCCAGTCGGGGAACAAGACAGCCGTGGTGGGCGTCACTTCGGACTTGATCCGCGGCGACATCTACTTCTGGGGCTCGTTGATGGCGGGGGCTCTGCTCGCCAGTATTCCGATCGTGATCGTCTACGTCCTGTTCCTCGACTACTACGTGTCAGGCCTTACGGCAGGGGCGGTCAAAGGGTAAAACGCCCGCGTGGTATGCTCCCGCGGGTGAAGGCGAAATGGCTGCTTGTCATCCTCGCGCCCACGCTCCTATTGCTCGGCGGTAGCTTCCTCGCGCTCCTGTTCCTGCCCCATCCCGTGCCGAAGACCGCCACGCCCGTGCAGCGGACGTATCTCACCCGCTGCGCCCCCTGCCACGGCGCCAACGGACACGGCTCGTGGCGCGCGACGATCTTCTTCATCCGGCCGGGGGACCTGACGGATCGCCGGGCCATGGCCCAGCTCTCGGACGATTACATCTTCAGCCTCATCAAGAACGGTGGAGCGGCGATCGGCAAGCCCGGCATGCCCGCCTTCGGCTATCATCTGAGCGACCCGGAGATCCGCGCCCTCGTCGCATACGTGCGGACCCTCTCGGCCGCGCCATGAGGGCTATTCCATCCACATCCTGGAGGAGTCACAGATGACGACGGACCTGCTCGAGAGCATCAAGGAGGGCGTTGCGACGCTGACCATGAACCGGCCCGACCGGCTGAACGCGATGTCGCGCCCCATGCTGGACGCCATGCTCGAGGCGCTCCATCGGCTCGCCGAGGATCCCGACGTGGGCGCGGTCGTGCTCACGGGCACCGGTCGCGGCTTCTGCGCGGGCGGCGATGTCAAGGCCATGGCCGAGGGTACCGAGCTCGGCGGCACCACGATGGAAGAGAAGGCGCAGGCCCTGCGCTCGAAGATGGAGACCTCGCGGCTCCTCCACGAGATGCCCAAGCCCACCATCGCCATGGTGCGCGGCGCGGCGGCCGGGGCGGGGCTCTCGCTGGCGCTCGCGTGCGACATCCGCGTCGCGAGCGACAATGCCCGGTTCGGCACGGCCTTCGCGCGCGTCGGATATTCGGGCGACTTCGGCGGAAGCTTCTTCCTGACCCAGCTTGTCGGCACCGCCAAGGCGCGCGAGCTCTACTACACCGCCGAGCTGGTGGACGCCAAGGACGCCCTCGCGCTGGGCATGGTCAACCGCGTCGTGCCGGACGCCAGGCTCGAGCAGGAAACCATGGCACTGGCGTCGAAGATCGCGAACGGCCCGCGCGTGGCGCTTCGCTACATGAAGCGCAACATGAACGCCGCCGAGTCGGGGTCGCTCAAGGAGCAGCTCGACCTCGAGGCCTGGCACCACACGCGCACGGGCATGACCGAAGATCACAAGGAAGCGGCGCGCGCCTTCGTCGAGAAGCGCGAGCCCGCCTTCAAGGGGCGCTGAGCCATGGCCCGCCTCCCGGACGTCCTCGGCTCCCTCGACCCCGCCGCGCAAAAGGTGTACGAGCGGATCGCCGCGAAGCGCGGCAAGATTCGCGGCCCCTACGTGCCGCTGATGCATCACCCGGCCCTCGCCGAGCGCGTCGCCGATCTCGGTGAGTATCTGCGGTTTGACTCGACGCTGCCCGGCGACCTCCGCGAGCTCGCCATCCTCATCACGGCCCGCCACGTCGCCCAGCCGTTCGAATGGTTCGCGCACGCCCCCATCGGAAAGAAAGAAGGGCTTCCGGACGACGTCATCGAGCTGGTCCGCGTGCGCGGCGACCTCTCGAAGCTGCCGGCGCGTTACGTGCGCGCAGCCCGGGTGGTCCAACACGTCCTCGCACGCGAGTCAGTACCCGAGGCGCTCCAGAAACAGGTCGAGCAAGAGGTCGGCATCACAGGCATGGTCGAGCTCGTAGCCCTCGCAGGCTACTACCAGACCATAGCCGCAGTCCTCTTCGCCTTCGACGTCCCCCTACCCGACGGCACAGCCCAGCCGTTCTAGCCTAGCTCGCCCCCTGGGGCCAGAGGACGACACAGGGCGTCGAGAAGGGTCCAGATGCGAGGCGCCGCCCGACGGCAGCACGGGAGACGTAGTCTCTCTACGTTGAGCGTGCTGCCGAGGGCGGCCCAATAGGTACCAACGTAGGGGTCGCAGATGGGCCCTTATCGACGTCCTGGCGGGAGGCGGGTGGGGCCGGGGGCACCCCCCGCGGACCCATATCCTCTGCGCAGATTCTCGAAGCCCAAAACCTCGATCTCGTGGCCCCATCGAGACGTCGCAACGCGCCCGCGAGTCAGTGTGGTCCGCGGGGGGTGCCCCCGGCCCCACCCGCTGTGTTAGCAGCAGCCGCCGGCGATCTCGGCTGCCTGGACCAGTTCCACGCGCGTGTCGTCGGGGGCGCGCAGGAAGGCGATGCGGCTGCCGTTCGGATTCTGGATCGGCCCCTCGAGAAGCGTCGCCCCCAGCTCCTCGAGCCGGCGGATGTCCGCCTCGATCTCGACGGAGACCAAGCCGAAGTGCTCGAGGCCGAAGTGGGGGGAGGCATTGCCTTGCTGCAGCATCTCGCCGGTGCGCGCGCCCGAGATATTCACCGCCATACCGCCGTCCTCGCTCTGGCAGCGGATGAAGCGGTCGCCGAAGACGCGCGTCTCGTCGTTGACGATCTTGAAGCCGAACGCCCCCACGTACCACTCGGCGGTGCGCCGCGGATCCGATGCCTTCAGATGAATGTGGTTGATGCGGTAGGCCATGGAGTCCTCCTCAGGGTTTCCTGCGCAGGAGATACCGGTGTAGTCCGTCCATCACCAGCTCCTTGTCCTGGTTGTGGATGGTGACGCGCATCGCCACGACGCCCGTCGTCCGGCCCGGCTCGAGCCCGGTGATGGTGAGCATCGGGTACAGTGTGTCGCCCGCGTAGACAGGCTTGAGAAAGCGCGAGGATTGATCGATGAAGGCGACGAGGGCGTCGCCGACCACGTGCGGGAAGATGCCGGCGCCGGCGGCGCCCTGGGCCGCCACCATGAGCCCGTGAGCCAGGAGGTCGCGGTGGCCGCGCGCGCGGCAGTAGGGCCGGTCATAGTGGATGGGATGGTTGTCCCCGGAAGCCAGCTGAAAAGCCGCGAAGAGCGCGTCCGTCATGGTGCGCGAGGGAACGTAGAAGCGCTCGCCGACGCGGAAATCGTCGAAGTACCGGGCCTCGGCGAATCGGTGCGTCTCGGGCGAGAAACTCTCATCGGCCATGGGGCGTCTCTCCTGTCACTGAATCTTGCGGATCTCCACCACGAGATAGCGGTCGGGAAGCTGCCGCACCGTCAGGCGTACGCGGTCTCCGCGACGCAACCCCGCACCGTCCAGCATCTCCGTGGTCTCGGCGTAGAAGGCCATCTTACTCATCTCGTCCATGACACCGGGTGCGGCGTCGTGGCTGACCAGGATCAGGGTGTCGGTCCCGCGACCCTCGAAGATCCCGGTGAGCCGGAAAAGCCCCTTGCCCGGGTAGACGTCGCGATAGCTGCCCCAGATTCCCGCGGCGAAGCCGGCGAGGAGCAGCACGAAGAGCAGCGGAGCGGGCCATCGAGAGCGGGCCACGCGGCGAGTGAACGTCCTAGGCTGGCGAGTCGTGCAGGCGCATGCAGACGCTCTCCGAGCACGCCTCGCGTGGCGGGAGGTACTCCGGTGAGAGACGCCTCAAGCTAGTAGCGGCCGGTGGGATCGTACCCGGCGTCACCGGGACCCGGGATCTTGCCGGACACGTGGTCGGCCGTCAACACCCACGGAGAGCTGCAGCCCTCGAGGAACACCCCGCGAGCCGCGCGATAGCCGGCGCCGAATGTCAACAGCATGACGAGAGTCGAAGTCAGCACACCCGCCGTGCAGATGATGGCCTTGCCGGGAACATAAACCACGTTCATGAAGCCGGCCGCGGTGGCGTCGCCAGCCGTCGGATCGTGGCTCGTGATGGGCTCAACAGAGGGCAACATCATCGTTTCAACGGGATCCACGGGCACGCGCTCCTGCCCGGGCTTCTGGCTGGTGAGCGGAGGATCGACAGGCGCCGCCGGCGGTGGCGGCGGCACCGGCACCTGGGCGAAGGCTGTCATGGGAGCCAGCGGGCCCGCTACGAACAGAGCGGCCACAAGAGCCGCGGAGATCCAAGCGGAGATCTTCATCGTCTTACCTCCATGTCACTGGCTCTTTACCCCGACAGTATCGGGGGCTGCTCCCACGACCCCATCATAGCCCTTAGGAAAACTCTACTCCACCGCAACGCAACCCGACAAGAATTAACCCCTCGGCAGACACCACGGCGACTATATCAAAGCGAAACCAGCCACTTCAAGCCGCCTCCCAGGCCCCCGAAACGGTGCTAGAATGCCGCCCGCGACACCCTAGCCACCTATCGGAACCTCAAGGAGGTCTCACATGAAGATCGTCCGGTTCTCTCAGAACGGCTATTCTCCGCGCCTCGGCTGCTTCATGGGCCAAGACCGCGTAGTGGACCTCGAGGCCAGTTGCGCGGACTGGCTCTCGGCCAGAGGCGTCGTCCGCTCGGCCCCCATTGCGGCGGCCCTCTTTCCCCAGAGCACGCGCGGCTTCCTCGAAGGCGGCTCGGCCACCCAGGACATGCTGGGAGCCATGGTGGAGGCGACCAAGGCGGGCAAGTTCCAGCCGGTCAGCCACGCGGCCAGCACTGTGCGCCTGCACGCGCCCATCAACGACCCGGGCAAGTTCATCTGCATAGGGCTCAACTACAAGGACCATGCCGCGGAGACGGGCAGCGCCATTCCCAAGGAGCCGCCGGTATTCCCCAAGTGGAACAACGCCATTCTGGATCCCGGAGAGCCCATTCTCCGGCCCCGTGGGGAGAAAACCCTCGACTGGGAGGTGGAGCTCGGCGTGGTCATCGGGAAGACGGCGCGCTTCGTGCCGAAAGAGCGGGCGCTCGACTACGTCTACGGCTACACGATCATCAACGACGCGAGCGCCCGCGACTTCCAGTTCCACACAAGTCAATGGGGTCCCGGCAAGATGGGCGACACGCTGGCGCCGGTGGGTCCCTACATCGCCGACCGGTCGGAGATCCCCGACCCCCACGTGCTCGACGTCAAGACCTGGGTCAACGGAACGCTCATGCAGAACGGCAACACGAAGAACTTCATCTTCGACCTCGGCTACATCATCCAGTACCTGACCAATATCATGACGCTCTCGCCCGGCGACCTCATCTCCACCGGCACGCCGGCCGGCGTCGGCTTCTCGCGCAAGCCGCCGATCACCCTCCAGCCCGGCGATGTCGTCAAGCTCGAGATCACCGGGCTCGGCACGCTCGAGAACCCCGTCAAGGACGCCTGAGCGTCCGGGAGACCGCGATGCCGGTTCGCTCGCTGCTGCACTACGCGCTGGAAGTGCCGGATCAGTCGGTCGGGCAGCGCTACTATCGCGACTTCGGCCTGGCGGACGAGTCGGGCCGCGGCGCGGCCGTGCGTCTCAGGGCCGGGCGCCAGCCACGCGAGAGCGTGCTGCTCTACGAGGGGCCGCGGAAGAGGCTCCACCACCTGTGCTTCGGCGCCACCGGCGAGGACTTCGCGCGGACGCGCGAGTCCGTCCGACGCGCGGGCGTGGCCGAGGTCGATCCGCCGAAGGACGCGCCCGGCGGTGGTCTCTGGCTGCGCGATGCAGACGGCAACCTCGTCAACGTGCGCGAGGAAGCGCCGTCGGCCGTCACCGCCGAGGCGCCGGCGGCTTTCAACGGCCCGGGCTACGCGCCGCGCCAGGCCGTCCGCGGCGCGCCAGGGCGTGAGCTGCCCGTGGCACCGCGCCGGCTGGGCCACGTGCTCCTCTTCTCGCCGGACATCGATCGCCAGATCGACTTCTACACCCGCGTGCTGGGCATGAAGCTCACGGACCGCTCCCAGAAGATCATCGCCTTCATGCGCTGCACCACCGATCACCACAACCTGGCCTTGCTCGCGTCGAGCGCCCCGGGCTTCCACCACGGCTCCTTCGAGGTGGGCGGCGTGGACGAGATCGGCATGGGAGCGGCGCAGATGGCCGAGCGCGGCTGGCAGCCCGGCTGGGGCTTCGGGCGCCACGTCATCGGCTCGAACTTCTTCTACTACATCCGCGACCCCTGGGGCAGCTTCGCCGAGTACTTCTACGATCTCGACCAGATCCCGGAGAGCTGCGCCTGGGAGCCACGCGACTTCCCCGCCGACGACTCGCTGTACATCTGGGGGCCGCCCGTGCCGCCGGACTTCGGGGAGAACAAGGAAGCCTCGGTCTAGATGGATCTCGGCCTGCTTCGCTCACTCGCCCAGCCCGCCACGACCAAGATCATTCTCTGCTCCCTCGACGGTCTGGGCGGCCTGCCCCGTCCCGGCACCGGAAAGAGCGAGCTCGAGACGGCCGCCCTGCCGATCCTCCACGCGCTGGCATCGCGCTCGGCGTGCGGCCTGCTCCGCCACGTGGGGCCGGGCATCACGCCGGGGAGCGGGCCGGGTCACCTCGGCCTCTTCGGCTACGACCCGCTCCAGCATCCGGTAGGCCGCGGCGTCCTCGAAGCGCTCGGCATCGACTTCCATCTCAAGCCGGGCGACGTGGCCGCCCGCGGCAACTTCTGCACCGTGGATGGCGAAGGCAGGATCACGGACCGGCGGGCCGGCCGCATCTCCACCGATCTCTGCGTCAAGCTCTGCGAGAGACTGCGCACGATCACGGTGGACGGCGCGGAGATCGTCATCGAGCCGGTCAAGGAGCACCGTTTCGTCCTCGTCCTGCGTGGCGACGGCCTTTCGGGATCAGTGTCGGAGACGGATCCACAGGCGCTCGGAGTGCCGCCCCTGCCCGCACGGGCGCTCGCGCCCGCGGCCGAGCGCACGGCGGCCGCGGTCAGCCAGTTCGTCGAACGCGCGCGGCAGCTGCTCCGGGATTCGACACCGGCCAACATGGTGCTGCTGCGCGGCTTCGACCGGCAGCCCGACATCCCGCTCTTCCCGGAAACCTTCCGCCTGCGGGCGGCGGCCGTCGCCGCCTACCCGATGTACCGTGGCCTCGCGCGCCTGGTCGGCATGGAGGTGCTCGATACCGGCCCGACCTTCACCGACGAGATCGCGACGCTCAAGCGGCACTGGGACAGCTTCGACTTTTTCTTCCTCCACTACAAAGACACGGATAAGGCGGGCGAGGACGGTGACTTCGACGCCAAGGTCGCGGCGCTCGAGCGCTTCGACGCACGGCTGCCGGACGTCCTGGCACTCCGGCCCGACGTCCTGGCCGTTTCGGGCGATCACTCGACGCCGTCCATCCTCGCGGCGCACGGCTGGCAACCCGTGCCGGCTCTCGTCGCGAGCGCCTACTGCGGCGCCGATCACGTCAGCCGCTTCACGGAGCGCGACTGCGCGAGTGGAGCTCTCGGGCTCTTTCCGGCCCAGGAGCTCATGCCCATCCTGATGGCCAACGCGCTTCGCTTCGCCAAGTACGGCGCGTAGGACACGCCGCCCATGTTCCGCCAGCGGTCCGGATCGAGCCTCTGCTATGCGTGCGGCAAGCTGAACCGGGTGGACGCGCCGAAATGCTTTTACTGCGGCCGGCGAAACCCGGGGCTCTGGGGCTTCGGGGCGACGATCGGCCGCCTCCTGGGCGGGCTCGACTTCGCGGCTCTCGTGACGGTGGTCGCCGTCACCGCCTACATCGCGTCTCTCGCCCTCAATCCGCGCGCGGCGCTCGCTCCGCGCGGAGTCTTCGACCTGCTGGCACCCAGTGGTCGCTCCCTCTACGCCCTCGGCATGGCGGGGGCCCTGCCGTGGCGTGAGGGGCACTGGTGGACCATCCTGACCGCCATCTACCTGCACGGCAGCCTCCTGCACATCGTCTTCAACCTGCTCTGGATACGCCAGCTTCTTCCGGACGTCGAGGAAGTGTACGGACAGGCCCGCACGATCGTGATCTTCACGGTCAGCGGCGCCGCCGGCTTCCTTGTTTCAGACGCCGCGGGAACCGCCTTCTCGCTCGGCGCTTCGGGCGCCGTGTTCGGGGTCCTGGGCGCCATGGTCTGGTATGGGCGGCGCCGGGGCGGCCACTTTGGCGCCGCCGTCTTCCGGCAGTATGGAACCTGGGCCCTCATTCTCTTCATCGCCGGGCTGCTCCCCGGGATGCACGTGGACAATTGGGGACACGGCGGTGGCTTCCTGGGGGGGTGGCTCGTGGCTGTCCTCCTCGGCGCAGGCGATCAGCGCCCCGAACGCGGCATGCATCGCGTGCTGGCCGCGGCCTGCCTCGTGCTCACGGCCGCCGCCTTCGCGCTCCAGCTGTGGACGGCGTTCGTCGCGTGAGAACCCGCGTACCCTGCGGGCCGGGCTCCCTGCCCCGGGGGGGCCCTTGAGATACAGGCGCCAGTGGAGTAGAGGTGCCAATGGGGTACAGTTGAAATTGGAGACGGCTGAGACTCACACCGTCACTTGGGAGGAGCCATGGCCGAGAAATCCAGGCGCCGTCCGGCGCGAAGCGCCGCGCAAAACCGGCTCAAACAGCTCGAGGCGCGGCTCGCGCTTCTCGAGAGCCAGCTCAAGACGCTTCGAACCCAGACGTCCGGCAGCGTCGGCGCCGCGCGCGCGAAGCTCGAGACCCTCGAGCGCCGCGCCGCGGACCAGATCGCCCGCGCGCAGACCACGCTCAAAGAATCCCTCGACTCGATCACCCGCAGCCTGACCGCATCGAAAGACACGGTCGAGCTGGGGGCGAGCCGCTTGACGCGTGCGGTGCGCGCCGGCGTGCGGGCCGGCACCCGTGCCTACCGCCGCCGGACGCGCGGCTAGGAGCCTCCTCCCGAGGGTTCTCGATGCGGCCCGTGCTCGTCCTTCCGGAAGACCTCATCCTGCACTTCGAGGGCCACATCGCCCTCGGTGGCGAGCCGCCGCTTTACCTCGTGTCACGACCCGCGCTGCGGGCCCGGCTGGCACGGCAGAAAGCGCGGGCCATGACCGGCGATCCCGAAAACCCGGAAGCGTATCGTCGGGCCCTCGGCCGCGGCCGCGGGCCGCTCGTGGTAGGGGCGCCGGCCGGCCGCGCGCCGCGGATCGCAGCGGCGGTGCGCGCGGCGCTACCCGACGCGCCCGTGCTCGTCGTGGGCGACGATCGTCTCCACGTCCCCGGCGCCATCACGGTGCCCCTCAGCGCGTTCGCCGAGCGCGTGCTCCAGCCCGAGCTGGAGCGGGCCCAGGAGCGCACGCGCGTCGAGCGGATCCGCGCGCACTTCGAGAGCGCCTCGCGGATTCTCATCCTGATGCAGGACGATCCCGACCCCGACGCCATTGCGTCGGCCCTGGCGCTCCGGACCCTGCTTGGCCGCAACCGGACGGGAGCACCCATCTGCACCTTCGGCACCATCACGCGGCCCGAGAACATCGCCATGTGTGACATCCTCGACATCGACGTCGAGCCGATCACGACGCGCGAGATGCACGGCTTCGACCGGGTGGCCATGGTGGACGTCCAGCCATCTTTCCTCGAGGAGCGCTTCGTCGACGTGGATCTTGTCATCGACCACCACCCGGTCGAAGAGCCGGTACGCGCCCGAATCCGCGACGTGCGGCCGTCGTACGGCGCCACCTCGACCATCCTCGTCGAGTACCTGCGGGCCGCCGACGTCAAGATCACGCAGCGCCTCGCCACGGCCCTGCTCTACGGCATCAAGGCCGACACGCTCGGTCTCGAGCGAGGTGGCACGCGGGCCGACCTCGACGCGTTCGCGTTCCTGTACCTCCTCGCCAACCACAACGCCCTGCGCCGCATCGAGCGCCCCGCCCTCGGCGAAGCCGCGCTCGACGCCCTGGCGGCCGGGCTCGCCAAGCGCAGGATCGTCAAGGGCGTCTTCTTCTCCCACCTCGGTCCGGTCGCCACCGCAGACCTGATCCCGCAGTTCGCCGACTTCGGTCTTCAGGCCAAGGGAGTCGAATGGTCGGTCGTCTCGGGCGTGGTCGGCGACGACGTCCACGTCTCGGTGCGCAGCGTCGGCTACGTCAGAAGCGCGGGTGACGTGACGCGCGCGGCCTTCGGCGACCTGGGCTCGGCGGGCGGCCACCGGACCATGGCCAAGGCCGTGGTGCCCCTCAGGGCATTGGTTGGGCCGGACGGCGCGGACTCCGCCAAGTGCCAGGAGCGGCTCGTCCAGCGTTTCCTGCGGGCTCTCGGCCAGAACGGCAAGACCTAGAGAGGAGACCGCGATGCTCTTCGTGTACGTGCTCATGGCTCTGGTCGGCGCCGCGGCCGCAATCTTCGCGATCCAGAATCTCGACCCGGTGGTCATCCGCTTCCTGGTCTGGCGAGTCGAGGGCATGCCGGTGGCGCTCGTCATCCTGCTCTCGGCCTTCATCGGCATCGTCTTCGCCGCCCTCTCGGGCTTCGCGCAGCAGTGGCGCCTCCGCTCCCGGGTGCGCCAGCTGGAGAACCAGGTCGCCCAGATCTCGGCCGCAGAAGCCCAGCGCGTCGCCCAACGGCCGAGTGGCGACTCGGCCAAGCTGTGAGGGCGGCGGCTTGACCGTCAGAGCCCCTGCATAGACAATGGAATTGAGCCCGTCAAAAAGCTGCTTTCTCCTTTAGGATCAACAGGTCAGAAAGCACTTGGCAATCGCGGGCGCGGTGTGTTAGAAGAGCGGTGGCTGGCTTCTTACCTACCTGTAGAACCCCGCAGGAGGAGACTTTCGGTGGACGCGGCGCTGGAAAAGCGGCAGGTCAAGCGAGCCTACAAGATCTACGCCCCCGCCTATGACTTCGTCTTCGACTGGATCTTTCATCCCGGCCGGGAGCAGGCCATCCGGCTCCTGGACATCAAGGGTGGCGAGCAGATCCTCGAGGTCGGCATCGGCACGGGCCTCAACCTGCCCTTGTACCCCGCCAACTGCCGCATCACCGGCATCGATCTTTCCGAGGAGATGCTCGAGAAAGCGCAGGACAAGGTGGTGGAGCTCGGGCTGAACAATGTCACGCTCAAGGCCATGGACGCCACCGTGATGGACTTCGGCGACAGCGAGTTCGACGCGGCGGTGGCGACCTACACCATCAGCGCGGTGCCTGACCCGGTTGCGGTGCTGCGCGAGATGCGCCGGGTGGTCAAGCCGGGCGGCAACATCGTGGTCCTGAACCATTTCCGCAGCGAGCGCCGCGTGCTCGGGCGCATCGAGGACCTGGTCTCGCCCGTATGCACGCGGCTTGGCTGGAAGTCGAACCTTTCGCTCGAGCCGCTTTTCGAGGAAGTCGGACTCAAGCCGGACCTCTCCGCCAAGGTGAACATGTTCAACGGCTGGCGCCTGATCAAGTGCATCAACCGGAAGTAAGTAACTTGGGGAAGTAAGTAACTTGGGGAAGTAAGTAACTTGGGGAAGTAAGTAACCTGCCAAGCCTCTCCGATTATCTCCTCGGCCGGTAGTCCATGAGCGTGAGCGCGTCCCTGACGGGATCGTAGTCCGCGTCCCGCGCCTCCACGAAGCCGTCGATGTCGTAGATGCCCTTGAGCGCCGTGGCGTGCTCGGGCTTCTTCATCCCGAGCAGCGCCCGCTTGAGCGCCTGGACCGCCGCCGGAGGCAGTCCCGGGCGGGCGCAAATGCCCGCCTCCGGGATCTCCGGCGTCTCGGCGATCGAGACGAGCTGCGCCACAAGCGCGGGATCCTTCAGGTGGACCTGGGGCGCCATGTCGAAAGTGGTGGCGGCGTCCACCCGGCCCTGGAGGACTGCGCGCAGCGCCGCCTCGTGCGTGCCCGCGAAGAGGGCGTCCTTGAAGAATGTCTTCGGATCACGGTCACGGACCAGCCCGCGCTTCATCAGCAGCACCATGGGATAGATGTAGCCCGAGCTCGAGGCCGGATCCACGAAGGCGACCGTGCGGCCGCGCAGCTCCTCGATATGCTTGATCCCGCTCGCCTCGCGAACGTAGAAGCTCGCCTTGTAGGCGGTCCGGTTCTCCCAGACGTCCCGCACGAGGATCTCGCAGCCGGCTTCCCGCCGTGCCAGGACATAGCCCACCGGATGGACGAAAGCCAGGTCCACGCGCCGGCTCCTGAGCGCCTCGATGACTCCGGCGTAGTCCGATGCGACCTGCGCGCGCACCGGCACGCCCGAGAGCCGCGCGAGGACCGCCACGAAGGCGTCTGCGGACTCCTGGAGCGCCGTGGGGTCTCGTGAGGGCGTGAACGCCATGACCAGCGGCTTCTCGAGCGCCGAAGCGCCCCGAACGGGAGCAAGGCCCCAGTTCGCCGCACAGCTCAAACTCGCCGCTAGTCCGGCGGCGGCGAGGACCCCGACGAGGCGCCGGAAATCGTGGCTCAGGGGAGGCTACCGCCCGCGGCGGGCGGCAGGGGGCGGACGATCTCGTCGGAGCGGACGCCCCAGACCGCCAGGCGGGCGAGAAGGGTGTTCCGGTGGATGCCGAGGAGCCGCGCGGCGCGGCTTCGGTTCCAGTTCTCGCGCTCGAGCGCGCGCAGCACGTAGGCCTGTTCGAACCGGTCGCGGGCCTCGTGGAGCGGCAGCGCCGCCTGTCCGCCGTCGCCGCCCGTCCGCTGGTTGACCTCGTGGATCGCAAGATCCACGGGCAGGTCGTCGAGGCGCACCACCGGATGCGTGGCCAGCGCGACGCTGCGCTCGATGATGTTCTCGAGCTCGCGCACGTTCCCGGGCCAGTCGTAGGCCTGCAGCGCGGGCAGGGCCCCCCGCGAGATGCCGCGCACGTCCTTCTTGAACTCCCGCGAATACTTCCGCAGAAAGTGATCGACCAGGATCGGGATGTCGTCCTTGCGGACGCGAAGCGGCGGAATCGTGAGCGGCACCACGTTGAGCCGGTAGAAAAGATCCTCGCGGAAGGTGCGCGCGCGCACCGCCGCCTTGAGGTCCACGTTGGTGGCGGCGATGATCCGCACGTCCACCGGGATGGTGCGCCCTCCGCCCAGGCGCTCGATCTCCCGCTCCTGCAGCGCGCGGAGGAGCTTGGCCTGGAGATCCACGCGGAGGGTGCCGACCTCGTCCAGGAAGAGGGTGCCGCCGTGGGCGAGCTCGAACTTGCCCATCTTCCTGGCGTGGGCGCCCGTGAAGGCGCCCTTCTCGTGGCCGAACAGCTCCGATTCGAGCAGCGTATCGGGAATGGCCGCCAGGTTGACGGCCACGAGCGGCTGGGCGCGGCGCGGGCCCTGGCGGTGGATGGCGCGGGCGACGAGCTCCTTGCCGGTGCCGCTCTCGGCCGCGATCAGGACTGTCGCCGGTGTCTGGGCCACCTGTGCGATGAGCTCGTAGAGCCTGACCATGGACGGGTGGCGTCCGACCAAGGCGTCGAAGCCCTGGGCGCGGTCGAGCTCGGCCCGGAGGTACCGCACCTCGCGCTCGAGCGCGCGACGCTCCGCGGCCTGACGCACCAGGGCGAGGATCTCATCCACGTCGAAGGGCTTGGTGACGTAGTCGTAGGCGCCCCCCTTGATGGCCTCGACGGCCGTGCGGACATCCTTGACCGCCGTGACGATGATGACGGCGATACGGTCGTCGAGAGCCAGGATCTGGGGGAGAAAGGTCGGGCCGGGCGGCCCCGGCATGCGCACGTCGAGCAGGACCACGTCCACCCGTCGCGAGCGAAGCACCTCGAGTCCCTTGACGCCCTGGTCGGCCTCGAGGACCTCGAACTCGCCCTCGAAAATGACGCGGAAGGATTCGCGAACGCCCTCCTCGTCGTCGATGACGAGGGCCACGGGTCTTGGACGGGAAGCGTCGGCGCTCATGGCTTCAGGGCTTGTCCGGGACCTTGAGGACGATGTACTGACGGCCCGCCCCTACCCGCTCGATCTGCACGGGAACAGTCTCGCCCGGCTTGAGCGCGGCCACTGCGCTCTTGAACTCTTCGACGCTGCCGACCCGGCGGCGATCGACCTCGAGAAGGACGTCGCCCTCCCTGATGCCGGCCGCCTCGGCTGCGCCGCCGGACGCTACCCCCGTGACCACGACGCCGGCGCGCCCGCGCAGCCCGTACGCCTGTGCCATCTCCTCGCTGAGCGACTCGACCGTCACGCCGAGGCCCTCGCCCTTCGGTCCCGCCGCCACCACGGTCTCCTCTCCCGGTTGCTCTCCGATCTTGACGGTGAGCTTGGTCGGCTTGCGATCGCGCAACACGGTCAGAGCGGTGGGGCGCCCGGGAGGGATGGCGGCTACGCGCTTCTGGAGCTCGGTCACTTCCTTGATCGGCGCGCCGCCCAACTCGACGATCACGTCGCCCGGCTTCATGCCGGCGGCCTCGGCAGGTCCGTCCTTCATCACGTCGGCCACCAGGACCCCGCTCTTGCTGGAAATCCCGAACCCGGCGGCGAGCTCGTCGGTCAGGTCCTGGATGGCGATACCGAGCCAACCGCGCACCACCCGCCCGTTCGCGATCAGCTGGGTCATGACTTCGCGGGCCATGTTGATGGGAATGGCGAAGCCGATTCCGTCGATGTTGAGCAGCGGGCCGCCCGAGTTGCCGGGATTGATGGACGCGTCGGTCTGGATGAAAGCCTCGTAGGTGGCCACGCCGACCCGCGTGCGTCCCGTCGCGGAGATGATGCCGACCGTGACGGTCCGGTCGAGGCCGAACGGGTTGCCGATGGCGATGGCCCACTGGCCGATGCGGAGCTTGTCGGAATCGCCGAGCAGCGCCGGCGGCAGCGCGGCCGCGCCGGGGTCGATCTTGACCACCGCGAGGTCGGTCTTCGGGTCGCTCCCCACGAGGGTGGCGGCGAACTTGCGGTCGTCGGACAGGCGCACCTCGATGTCGGCCGCGCTCTCCACCACGTGCGCGTTGGTCAGGATGTACCCGCGGGCATCCACGATGACCCCGGAGCCGGCCGCGCGCGTCTCCTCGCGGGGCGCCCGGCGTTTGAAGAAGCGGTCGTAGAACTCTTGACCGAAGAACTCGCGGAAGCGCTGCTCCCCCTCGGGCGCCGGGCCGCCCTCGCCGGGAGGCGCCTTCTTGGGCTTGACGCTGACATTGACCACCGAGGGCGTCACGCGGTCCGCGACGGAGGCGAAGGCGTCTTCCAGCGCGTGGATCATGGCCTTGCTGTCGGGCCCCTTGGCGGCGGTTCCGGACTGAGCGGCGGCCGCGACTGGAAGAAGCCAGAGCGCGGCCATCAGCATTCCCGTGATGAACAGCCGGTCTCGCGTCAGCGCCATGGCATCTCCTGGAGCGGTCATCTTACGCTCCGGGCGCTTGCCCCGCCAGAGAAGACCGCAGCGTCACTTCGAGGATACGGCGGGTCCCGGGTCCGACTGGAGCGGCTTCTCCCCGCCGGAGCCCGGCGACCCAGATGATTTCGTCCCCTGCCTCGAGCAGCGGCACGCGATCGCGCTCCCAGCGGGGCACACCCGAGTCGATCAGGAAGGTCTTGAGCCGCCTCTCGGCGGGCCCTCCGAAGGGCGCGAAACGGTCCCCCCGGCGTCGGCCGCGCACGTGAAGCCGGCCCGGCAGGAGATCGGCATCGAACGCCGCGCGCCCCGGCTCGCGAGGCGCGGCGTAGCCCGGCGTTTTCTCGAAGCAGCGGGCATTGAGCACCAGGCCGATCTCGGGCATCTGGAGCTCGCCCGGAACGGGAAACTCGTGGGCGGCAAGCGCGGACAGCCGTCCCTGCCCCACGCGCAGCCACCGGCCGCTCCGCTCGACGGTCACGCCTCCCGAGCGCAACGCGCCACGGCGGGCCCCGGGCACGAGCAGCCCGCGAAGCGCCTTCTGGGCGTGACCGCGCAGGGCGCCCGAGTGGCCGAGATCGCGCGCGGCCTGCCGCACCGTTTCGGCGGCCGCCTCGCCCGGCAGCCTCGCCAGATCGACGACGCTCAACACCCAGCCTGCCGCGCCGCGCTTCCCGAGACGCGGGAGCTCCCGCGCGGCGACGCGCTCGAGGTCATCGACGAGTGATCGGACGAGGGCGGCCGAGCGGGCCAGGCGCCGGATGATATCGGGCTCGAGAGCCTCGGCCAGGTACGGCAGCACCTCGTGGCGGATGCGGTTGCGCAGGAAGCGCGGATCCCGGTTACTCGCGTCCTCGACCGACGGGAGTCCTCGCGCACGCAGGTGCGCCTCGACATCACCGCGGCGGGCGTCGAGGAGAGGCCGGATGAAGATCCCGCGCACGGGGGCGATGCCTGCGAGCCCGCGCGGGCCGGCGCCCTCCAGGAGGCGCATGAGCACCGTTTCGGCCTGGTCGTCTGCCGTATGGGCCGTCGCCACGCGCTGCGCGCCCGCGCGTCGGGCAACCTCGCGAAAGGCGGCATAGCGGGCGCGGCGGGCCTCGGCCTCGAGTCCTTCCCAGGGCGGCTCCCGCCTGACCGCGACCCGCTCGAGGTGGAAGGTGATGCCGAGATCGGCGCACAGGCCGCGGGCAAAGGCCGCGCCGGCATCGGCCTCAGGACGGAGGCCGTGGTGAACATGGACGGCGTGCAGCGTCACGCGAAGCTCGGGGGCGAGGTCGCGGAGCACGTCGAGGAGGGCGACGGAGTCGGCGCCGCCCGACAGGGCGACCAAGACAACTTCGCCGCTCCGGGTCATCCCGGAGCGGCGAATGGCGTCGAGGGCGAGCGCGCTGAGGTCAGTGCCTGTGGTCACATTCGCCTTGGAGGCCGACCCAGACCTCCCCGTCCTCGAAGTACTCCTTCTTCCAGACGGGCACGGTCTCCTTGAGCGTGTCGATGGCGAAGCGGCAGGCCTCGAAGGCCTCGCTCCGGTGCGGCGAGGAGACGGCGATCATGACGCTCGACTCGCCGATCTCGAGCCTGCCGATCCTGTGCAGGAGCGCCACGCCGCGCACGCCGGGCCAGCGCGCCCGCACGGCGAAAGCGATCTCCCGCATCTTGGCCGCCGCCATGGGCGCGTGCGCCTCGTACTCGAGGTACTTCACGTGGCGGCCGCCCGTCTCCTCCCGCACGACGCCGGAGAAGAGCACGAGGCCGCCCGCGCCGGCATCCCCCACGGCGGCCATGACCCGCTCCTCGGAGAGCGGCTCGGCCGTCACCTCGACGAGATCGGAAGCGGCACCGCCGCTCACGGGCGGGAAGAGACAGATCTCGTCTCCCGATCGCAGGGGATGGGTCGAGGAAACGTAGTCGGTACCGAGGGCGAACAAGGTGAAAGGGCGGTACGGCTGAAGGACCGGAAAGCGGCTCGCCACCGCCTCCCAGGCCGACTCGACCGTGCCGCCCTCCGGAAGCTCCAGCTCGACATGGTCGCGACCGGCCGCCTCGCGGTAGCGGGCGAAGAGCCGGACGGCGACCTTCATAGCGTGGGTGAAGCGCTTAGAACTGGTGAGACGACCCGCAGCCGCAGGACGACTTCACGTTGGGATTCCTGATGGCGAAGCCTGCCCCCAGCATCTGGTTGTCCACGTAGTCGATCTCGCTGCCCTTGAGGTAGGGCATGCTCTTGCTGTCCACGAGGACCTTGACGCCGTGCGACTCCGTGACATCGTCGTCGGCCCCGACCGCGTCATCCCATCCGAGCTCGTAGGACATACCGGAGCAGCCGCCGCCGACTACGCGGATCCTGAGCCCCAGCTCCGGCTTGCCCTCTTCGAGCTTCAGGTCCGAGATCTTCTTCGCAGCGGTTTCGGTCAGCGAGATCATGACTGCCTCCTCAGGGGTCAGGGTCGGGTGGTGCGCGACGCCAGTGCGACGGCACCCTCAGTATAGCAGAGCCGCGCCACCGTCACAGGGGTCTCAAAGGACGCCTGCCTGGGGCAGGAGCGTTAGCTCCTCGAGCGCCGCCCCCGGTGCCAGGGCGGCCATGAGGAGGGCCGCCTCAGCGATTTGGTCGGGCTTCAGCATGAGGGCCCGGTCGGGCGGCTGCGGCACGACATCCCAGAGCGGAGTGTCCGTCGCGCCCGCCGAGAGCACGCCCACGCGCACTCCGTGAGCCCGCATCTCCTCGGCCAGGACCCGCGAGAAGCCCAGGAGGCCATACTTGGCGGCCGTGTATGCCCCGCTGCCGGGAAGGGTTCGGCTGGTGACCACGGAGCCGATATTGATGATGGTCCCCCGCCGCTGCGCGGTCATAGCCGGCAGCACGGCGCGGCAGCACAGGAAGACGCCCCGCAGGTTGACCGCCATCAGCTGGTCCCAGTCCGCGGTCTTGGCATCGGCGACGGGCCCGAAGGCCGCCATCCCCGCCGCCGTCACGAGGCAGTCGATGCGGCCACCCTCGGCGAGGGCGCGGGTGACGAGAGCCGCCACCGCGGGCTCCTGCCTGACGTCGGTCGCCACGGCCAGCGCCCGCCCACCCGTCGCCTCGATGTCGCGCTGGACGGAGGCGATCTCACGCGCCGAGCGCGCAGCGAGCACCACGAAAGCGCCTTCGCGCGCGAAAGTGGCGGCGACGGCGCGACCGATCCCCCGCCCCGCTCCGGTGACGACGGCGACCTGGCCGGCGAGTCTCACAGGATGAGGCCGCTGCGCGACTTGATCAGTTCCATGAACTCGGCGCGCGTTTCCGGGCGATCGCGGAAAGCGCCCAGCATGGCGGAGGTGACGGCCTTGGAGTTCTGCTTTTCGACCCCGCGCATGAGCATGCACAGGTGGAGGGCCTCGACGACCACGGCGACCCCGCGCGGCTGCAGCACCTCGTTGAGCGTCTGGGCGATCTGGGTGGTCAGCCTCTCCTGGACCTGCAGCCGCCGCGCGAACATCTCGACGAGCCGCGGGAGCTTGGACAACCCGACGATCTTCTTCGAGGGCATGTAGGCGATGTGGCACTTGCCAAAAAATGGAAGAAGGTGGTGTTCACAGACACTGTATAGGTCGATGTCCTTCACCACCACCATCTCGTCGTACTCCTCGGTGAAGAGCGCCTCGTTGAGGACCTGGTGGACGTCTTGCTTGTAGCCTGAGGTCAGATACTCCCAGGCCTTGGCCACGCGGGTCGGCGTCCGCTCGAGGCCCTCGCGCTGCGGATCCTCGCCGATCTCTTTCAAGAGCTCGCGGATCAGATCTTCCATGCGGGTCACCTCGCGGCTCGGCCGCGGTATTCGAAGGTGTTGTTGTCGGTTTCGACTACGGCCACGCGACGCAGGGTTCCGGCCGCCAGCGCGGGCTCCAGCCACTCCCAGAATGCGCGGGCGAGATTCTCGCCCGTCGTGGTCACGCCGGCCAGGGCGGGCACGGTGCTCGACAGGTCGTAGTGGTCGACGCGGTCGAGGATGAAGCGCTTCACGGTCGCGTCGAGGGCGCCCAGGTCCGTCGCCATGCCGGTGATGGGATCGGGTCGCCCCTCCACCGTCACTTCGACCAGATAGTTGTGGCCGTGCTGGCGGTAGCACTGGCCGTAGATCCGCGCGTTGTCCTCGGGAGAAAGGCTCGCGCTCTCGAGCCGGTGCCCCGCGCTGAAGTGGTACTGCCGCGTCAACTGGATCGCGCTCATGTTCCTACGTGATCGGCGTGGCCGAAATATTCCACGTAAAAGGTCGGATCCTCCCAGAGTCTCAGCCGCCACAGCCTCTCTTGCCCCAGCTTCGGCGCGAGCAGTTCCCAGGCCGCGCGGACGAGATTCTCGGTGGTGGGGATGGCGCCCTCGGCAAAGAGCGTGTCGGCGTTGAGATCGGCGTGATCGAAACGCTGAATCACGGCGTCCGACACCACGCGCTTGAGCTCGGCGAGATCCATGACCATGCCGGTCTGAGCGTCCACCGAGCCTCGGATCGTCACCTCGAGAACGTAGTTGTGGCCGTGCGGCACCGTGAGGCTGCCGAAGACGCGGCGGTTCTCAGCCGTGCTCCACTCCGCCCGCCAGTAGCGGTGGGCCGCGGAGAACGTGAATTTCCGGGTTGCGTAGATTTGACCGGCGCTCATCGGGACTGCCCCCTTTCGAAGCCCAATCTTACCGCTTCCAGGAGCCGCGCGGCGACGCGTTCGGGGGTGTAGGCGGCGACCACGCGACGTCCCGTCTCGCCCATGCCGCGTGCCCGCCGAGGATCGGCGACCAGCGCCTCGAGGGCTGCCGCGAGGCCCGCGGGGTCACGCGGCGGGGCAAGCAGACCCGTGACGCCGTCCTCGACCACCTCCGGGATCGCGGCAGCACGGCAGGCCACCACGGGCAGCCCCGCCGCCATCGCCTCGAGGAAGACGATGCCGAGACTCTCCTGCACCGAGGGCAGGCAGAAGATGTCAGCGCTCACATATTCCTCGGCCAGCCGCTCGCGGGAGACGTCGCCGAGAAGCGCAACGGTCTCGCCCAGGCCGAGCGTGGCGTGAAGGCGCACCACGTGCTCCCACTCGGGCCCCTTTCCTACGATGCGAACCCGCGCACCTGGGATTCGGTGGCGGAGAAGGGCTGCGGCCTCGAGGAGGTCGCCGATGCGCTTGCGCGGGTACATGCGCGCGACGCACAGGACGGCGGGGCCGGCGCGAGGACAGCGCGACGCGGCGGCGAAGAGCGCCGCCCATCGCTCGAGCTCGATGGGCTCGGGCACCACGGCGATCTTTTCTGCCGCGACGCCGTACTCGCGCCGGGCTACGTCGGCCGAATAGCGGCTAGGGGCGATCACGACGTCCGCGCGCCGCGCGTTGGCGCGCTCCCAGCGCGCCTGTATCGAGAGCAGCGCTCGAGTCAGCCCGCGCTCGTTCTTGAGCTCGTCGGCGATGACGCCTTTGAGGCTTACGACGAAGGGCAGGCGTCGGGCCCTCGCCCAGAGAAAGCCGTCCAGGTCCACGCCGTAGACGAGGTCGGCGTCCCGCGGCGGGCTCCAGGCGACCCCGGCGTTGTAGAGCCACCGATCCAAGGTGTGAAAGCCGGTGCGGAGTCGGAGCGGCCGGAGATTCAGGCTGTGGCCGAGCGCCTCCAGCCCACGCTTGAGGCCCGCGATACCGGCGAAGGTGCCGCTCCCCTCCAGCGGGTTCTGCGGCGTGGAGGAGAGAACGGCGATGCGCAGACGCTACTTACCCTTGAATCCGGGCTTCCGCTTCTCGAGAAACGCCCGCGTGCCTTCGGCGTAGTCGTGGCTGTTGAAGGTCTCGATGCCCATGTCGAAGAGCTTCTTCCTGTGCCCCTCGTTCACGCCTTCGAAGATCGCCTGCACCTGGGCCTTGGTGCCGCGGATGGACAGCGGCGCGTTCTCGGCCACCGTGCGGAGGTAGTCGTACGTGTACGCCTCGAGCTCGGACGCGGGCACGAGGCGCTGGATGAAGCCGATGCGGAAGGCCTCGGCCGCGTCGAGCGTGCGCGCCGAGTAGAGGATGTCCTTGGCGTAGGCGGGACCGACCAGGTCCACGAGCTGGTGCACCGGGTCGAGGCCGTAGATGATGCTGAGCCTGGCCGCCGGGATACCGAACTTGGAGCCGCCCGCAGCGAAGCGGAAGTCGCAGGCCATGGCGAGCGCCATCGCCCCGCCCATGCAGAAGCCGAAGATCATGGCCACGGTGGGCTTGGGGCAGAGCCTGATCGAGGTGTACGCGGCCTCGGTTTTCTTGTTGTAGGCGAGCGCGGTCTGGGTGTCCTTGCGGTTTTCCGTGAACTCGGAGATGTCCGCGCCCGAGGCGAAGGCATCGCGTCCGGCGCCGCGGTAGACAATGGCGCGCACCGCGTCGTCCTTGGCCAGCCCCTCCGTCACGTCGGCGATCTCGCTCCACATGGCGAGGCTGACGGCGTTGCGCATCCTGGGCCGGTTGAAGACCACGGTGGCGATGCCGCCGTCGCGCTCCACGAGAATCTCGTCGCTCATGCCGCTCCCCCTGTATGCTTCGTCCCGATCTCCTCCACCTCGGTGTCGTCCACGCGAAGGTCAGTCTAGCGGAGGCGTCCGGGAACTTCAATTTCTCTCTGCGGAAAGCCTTTGGTGCCAACGTGTATCTTCTGGGATACTCGTGTCGAATATGACTCCGAACCCTCCCGCGCGGCCCCGGCGCTTTCGGCTCGGCCTGGTCCTCGTGGTCCTTGCCGTCGCCCTCATGCCCATGCGGGCGGTGCCGGACGAGCCGGCGTGGCAGGTGTACTTCTCTCCGAATCACGGCGCCACCAAGGCCGTCGTGGATGCCCTCGACGCGGCGAAGGCGACCGTGCTCGTGCAGGCGTACTCCTTCACCTCGGCCCCGATCGCCAAGGCGCTCGTGGAGGCGCACGATCGCGGCGTCGACGTCCAGGTCATCCTCGACAGGAAAGAGACGGGCTCGAAGTACTCCTCCGCCGACTTCCTCGCGCACGCGGGGATCGTGACCCTCATCGACGGGCAGCATGCCATCGCGCACAACAAGGTCATGGTCATCGACGGGGTGGCCATCATCACGGGCTCGTTCAACTTCACCACGGCGGCGGAGCGGCAGAACGCGGAGAACCTGCTCGTGATCCACGACCGGGCGCTGGCCGCCCGCTACACGGAGAACTGGTCACGGGCTCGTTCAACTTCACCACGGCGGCGGAGCGGCAGAACGCGGAGAACCTGCTCGTGATCCACGACCGGGCGCTGGCCGCCCGCTACACGGAGAACTGGCGGGCTCACGCCGCTCACTCCATTCGCTACGCCGGAAGATAGCAGGAGCTGAAGGCTGCCGGGTAGGGTTCAGATGCTGCTGGCGGCGTGCGGACACGCCCGACATTCCCGAGATCAGGCATGTGGATTCCGGTCGTCATCAACGCGACCGCCGCCTCATGCTTCGCTTCGCTACCTTTGCTTCATCGCCCAGTCCGCTCGCCGCGCCCCTCGTCTTCGTGGCCTTCGCCTATGCGTTCATCTCCTCGGTCGTCTATCGGGGTGGCACGAATGGGGGCGCCTCGTAATCCTTGGGTGAGTGGTGGCGGCGGGAGGACTCGAACCTCCGACACGGGGCTTATGAGGACTCCCGCTCCCACCACGCCTCTACGTGGCACTGCTGTTGGCCGCTGGGAACCGCTCAGCGCAGGTCTCACGGAGTGCGCTGGAGTGATCAGGAATGAACCCGAGTCGGTCACAATTTGGTCACAAACAGGTCGCGGGCGCCTACTGAATCGGCTCATCGGATGAGGCATGCGCCCGTTCGAAGAGCACCCCTACCCCAGAGCCCCCGGGCCTCACCAGGTTCGACCGAGCACGAAAGTCGTCGGCTCCTTTGCTGAGTTCCACTCTGGCCCGGAACTCAGCTAGTCGGAGGCAGGCTAAACGTCATGACGTATGTGGGCCGCACCTTGAATAGCAGCCAGTATAGATCGGAATACTTTTCTCGAGCCCGCGCGCGGCGCTGCGCCGGCTCCCGCCCGCCGGGTGGAGCCCGATGATCCGGTTTACGGGAGGGTAAGGCGGTCCTCTTCCTGCACGCCGGCCTGCAAGCGGTAGAGCGAGGCGAAGGCGCCCGGGCCCTCCATGAGGGTCTCGAAACTGCCCTGCTCGACGATGCGGCCGTCGCGCAGGACCACGATCAGGTCAGCCTTTCGGACGGTGGCCAGGCGGTGCGCGATGACGAACGTGGTACGCCCTGCCGTCAAGCGCTCGAGACCCTGCATGATGAGGGCCTCGGTCTCCGAGTCGAGCGCCGAGGTGGGCTCGTCGAGGATCAGGATGGGGGAGTCCCGGAGGATGGCGCGCGCGATGGTGAGGCGCTGCTTTTCGCCCTCCGACAGCGTGAGCCC
>WNFC01005531.1_pt1 | contig 24413 bp, 28 predicted proteins | sample 5400541 | NCBI WGS metagenome assembly WNFC01 (sample SAMN13153342, study PRJNA577476) | soil metagenome | isolation source: 120 cm saprolite under Douglas fir tree site 2 hole 2 replicate 1 | place: USA:California | collected 2015-04-18
GTGGTCCGAGCAGAACGAGCGGACGTCGCGGTCCCAGCCGCGCCGGGCGAAGCACCGGTTCTGCACGAAGGCCGGCATCGGCGCGCCGCTGGCCGCGAGCTGCCGCAGATGGAGGAGCGAGACATTGCTGACGCCCACGAGCCGGGTGCGCCCCGCGTCGCGCTCGGCCAGCATGGCGCCCCACACCTCGACGTCGTAGTCGCTCCAGCCGTAGCCGGAGGCGGGGCCGTGCAGGACGAAGCTGTCCACGTGGTTGGTGGCCAGGTGCTCGAGCGAGCTGGCCATCGACTGGGCGACCTGCACGGACAGCTCGGCGGCGGGGTCATACGGCAGCCGGTGGTCCTGCCCGGGCTGGTAGGTGAACTTCGTCTGAAGGAACAGGTCGTCGCGCGTGACCACCCCCGCGCGGTAGGCCGCGGAGAGCCCCTGCCCGACGCCAGCCTCGAAGTAGTGCCGCCGCTGGTTCGCGGTGTCGATGCCGCGGAAGCCCGTCCGCAGGGCCAGCTCGACCAGGGCCGGGGTGCGGTCCTCCTTCCAGGCGGTCCCGTAGAGAAAGGCGGGCGCGGACGGGGCCGGGTTCGGTGACATCGCGCCATTCTGCCACGGCCGGCGCCCGGCGGTCTTGTGTCGCGCATCGGTCGCGACTAAGCTCGGCCTCCAGGAGGACCGACATGGCCGACCGCGGCATCGACGTCGTGCGCGCGCACCTGGCAAAGCTTCCCCCGTCCGACTCTCTCACGGTGGCCGAGCGCCGCGCCCAGTACGAGCGCGCCGAGAAGGCCTTCCCGACCCCGGCCGAGGTCAAGGTGGAGCGCGTGAGCGCCCCGGTCGCGCCCGCGGAATGGCTGCGCCCCCCGGGCGCGGTGGCCGGGCGCGTGGTCCTGTACCTCCACGGGGGCGGCTACGTGATCGGCTCGCCGCGCTCGCATCGCCATCTGGCCGCGGCCATCGCCACGGCCGGCCAGGCCGCCGCGCTGCTCCTCGACTACCGCCTGGCGCCGGAGCACCCGTACCCGGCCGCGGTCGACGACGCGGCCGCCGCCTACCGCTGGCTGCTCGATCAGGGCGTCGCCCCGGGCCAGGTCGTGATCGCGGGCGACTCGGCGGGCGGCGGGCTCACGGTGGCCACCCTGCTGGCCCTCCGCGACGCGCGCCTGCCCCAGCCGGCGGGCGGCGTCTGCATCTCGCCGTGGGTGGACCTCACCTGCAGTGGCACCAGCTACCGGACGAAGGCCGAAGCCGACCCCATCGTCCAGCGGGCCTCGGTCGAGGAGATGGCGCGCGCCTACCTCGGCGCCGCCGCTCCGCGGACCCCGCTCGCCTCGCCGCTCTTCGCCGACCTGCGCGGCCTGCCGCCGCTGCTCATCCACGTGGGCAGCGACGAGGTGCTGCTGGACGACTCGGCCCAGCTGGCGGACCGGGCCCGGGCGGCGGGCGTGGACGCCACGCTCGAGGTGTGGGATCGCATGATCCACGTCTCCGCTCGCACTCCGCCCGCAGCTCGACCGGCGTGTAGAGCGGCGGCACCGAGGCGGAGGGCGTCGCGCAGGCGGCCAGCCCGGAGAGGGCCAGGCCGAAGACGACGGCGAGCATCGCGCGCGGCAGGCGACGCATACGGGCACGGTACACCCGCTCTCCGCGTCTTGCGATTTCGCCGCGCTTCTGGGACGATCCGGCCATGCGGGAGCCCCCCTTCCCGATCGTCCGACATCCGGCCGCGGGAGCCCGCATCCCGATCCTGGTGAGCGTCCCCCACTACGGCACCCAGCCCTTGCCCCACATCACCCCCGACGACTACTCGGAGCCCTGGTTCGAGACCTTCGCCTACGGCTTCGCCGACACCTTCGCGAGCGATCTCTACCACGATCTCCACGAGCACGGGGCCACCCTGCTGGCCACCCCGTTCTCCCGCATCTTCGTGGACGTCAACCGCCGCCGTGACGACTTCGAGCACCACGACGGCGAGGTGCGCTCCCGGCGCGGGGTGGTGCGCACGCACACCATGCGCGAGGTGCCCATCTTCACCCGGCCCCTCGCGCCGGCGGATCTGGAAGAGCGCCTGCGGGCGCTCTACGATCCGTACTACACCGCGTGTGAGGCGCTCCTCGGCCACCTCCGCGACACCTACGGCTACGCCCTCCTGCTGGACGCCCACACCGGCAGCCCGCGCCGCATGAAGGACCACCAGGTCATCATCGGCACCCGCCACGGGGCCACCTGCGCGCCCGGCCTCGCCGCAGCGGTGGCCGCGATCTTCACCGGCCACGGCTTCGAGGTGCACGACAACGTGAGCGGCTACACCGGTGGCAACATCGTGGCGACCTTCGGCCGGCCCGACACCCGCCGCGTCCACGCGATCCAGCTCGAGATCAACGCGTCGCTCCTGATGACGACCAGCCGCGAGGAGTTCATCGCCCTGATCTCCCGCGGCGGCGTCCCCGAGAAGGCCGACCGCAACATCGCGCGGGTCCGGGAGTGTCTCCGGGAGGTCCTGGCGGCCCTGCCCCCGGCGCTGGCCGTCCTGCACGAGCGCGCCGACTGACCCGCTGCCGCGCCGGGCCCGGAGCGGTTAAGATCGGGGGCATGCCCGACCACACCGACCGCAAGCTCGAGATCGTCACCGAGGTCCCCGAATCCGCCATGGTGGTGTTCGCCCATCCCGACGACGCCGAGATCGGCTCGGGCGGGGTCATCGCCCGCTGGGTGGCCGCCGGCTGCGACGTGACCTACGTGCTGTGCACCAACGGCGACGCCGGCACCGCCGACCGCAACCTGGCCCCGGCCGAGCTGGCCCAGAAGCGCGCGCACGAGCAACGGGCCGCCGCCGATTTCATGGGGGTGCGGCACGTGGAGATGCTCGGGTATCCCGACGGCTACCTCGAGGACACCCGCGAGTTCCTGGGCGACGTGGTCCGGGCCATCCGCCGCCACCGCCCGCACACCGTGTTCGTCCACGATCCGTACCGGATGAAGGGCTTCCAGCACCGCGACCACCGCAAGGCGGGCATCGTCACCACCGACGCGGTGTACCCCTACGCGCGCGACCACCTGCACTTCGCCGAGCACATCACCCGGGACGGGCTCGAGCCGCACAAGGTGCGCGAGCTCTGGTACTGGGGCGCGGACGAGCCGGACATCATCGTGGACGTCACCCCCGGCATCGAGCGCCAGATCGCGGCGCTCGTGCGGCACCAGAGCCAGGTCCCCGGCTTCAACGTGCCGGAGGGCGCCACCATCGGGGAGCGGGTCAAGAAGCACGCGGCCGAGCTGGCCGCGGGCTACGGCTTCGAGTACGGCGGGGTCTTCCGCCGCCTGATCGCGCGCCGCTAGCCGGTGGCGGAGAAAGGCCCAGCTGCGAGGCGGCGCCCGAAGGCGGCACGCGAGGCGTACTCTCTGTACGTCGAGCGTGCCGCCGAGGGCGCCAACGAAGCAGCTGGGCCTTTATCCGCCGCCGGCGCTCAGTACTCCGAGAGCAGGCGGTCGACCATCGCCCGGGCCGCGGCCCAGTCGTAGGACCGGAACATGCGGCGGTTCACGACCGGCTGGGCCGCGGAGTAGAACATCTCGTACTGGAGCTGGCGCCCCCCGTACTCCGTCCCGATGAAGTCCCAGATCAGCTTGAGCAGCTTGACCCGGTCCCGCGCGGGCGTCCCGATCGACTGGTAGTAGCGCTCGGTGGCCGCGCGGGTCTCCGGCGACTCGAAGCTCCGCTCCGACGACGGCAGGTGCTGGAAGGCGCCGCCGGCCAGCTCGCGCACCGTCTTGTAGAGGTCGCCGATCAGCCGCCGCTGCAGGCTCATCCCCGCGTAGACGTACTGCGGGTGCGGGCGGGCGTAGCCCTCGCTCACGAGCGGGTAGCGCTCCGCCGCGGCCACCAGCGCGTCGAAGGTCGCGCAGAAGGCGGCGATGTCGCCCCCGAGAGTGGCCTGGGTGATCGGGTCCCCCTCCCCGCGCCCGACCTCGACCAGCTTCACCGCGAGCCCGGCGAGCAGCTCGAGCTTCACTCCGAACCGCACCAGCGACTGGAAGTTCGCGGTGACGTGCGCGGGCGACTCGTGAAACTGGGCGGTCACCCGCTCCACGCTCCGGTAGATGAACACGTGCTCCCAGGGCACCAGCACGTCGTCGAAGACCACCGTGGTGTCGATCTCGTCGAAGCGGGAGGAGAGCGGGTAGTCGTAGACGCTGGTGGCGAGCGTCGCGTAGGGGCGGCGCGGCAGCAGCCGGAGCCCCGCCGCGCCCACCGGCACCACCAGCGAGATCGCGTACGCCTCGTCGCCCGGGACCAGCGGGGTGATGTAGCTCACGAAGAGCCAGTCGGCCATGGTCACCGACGTGGCGATCGAGTGGGCGCCGCGGATCACGATGCCCGCGTCGGTCTCCCGCACCACGCCGGGATGGAGGAACGGCTCGGGATGCCGGTGAGCCGGGGTGCCCCGGTCGATCTGAGGCGGCACGATCGCGTAGGCCACGTAGAGATCCTCGTCGCGGGCCTTGGCGTGGAAGCGCACCACGTTGTCGCCGAACTGCGGCCCGCCGCGGTCGAAGAGCTGGCGCCAGCCCGCGAAGCCGGTGAGCACCGAGGCCACGTGGTCGGGGGTGCGGCCCATGAGCCCGTAGGAGCCTTCCGCCCAGAAGCGGTGCACCGCCCGGCGGCGCCCGAGGTCCTCGGCCGAGCGCGGGATCAGCCACATCGACCCGATGCGCCGGCCGCTCGCGGGATCGACGCAGGTGGTGATCTCGGGAGCCTCCCGCGCTGCCTCGTAACGCTCCGCGATGCGGCGGATGGGCTCCGCGAACGCGGGGTGGCTCGTCACGTCGGCGACGCGCTCGCCGTCGAGAAAGACGGCGCGGCCGTCGCGGAGGCCCGCCAGATAGTCGGCCGCCCGGCGCATGGCGGCAATCTCGCACAGCCCCGCGACGCGGCGCAAGCCTCGGTGCTACTATGCTCGGCGGACCGGACCCCGACCCAGGAGGACGACCATGAGGAACGCCGCGCTGCTCGCCGTGTGCACCACGCTCGCGCTGCTCGCCGGGCCCGCCCTGGCCCAGCCGCTGCCGCAGGCCAGGCCCGAGCAGGTGGGCCTCTCCTCCGAGCGCCTCGGCCAGGTGGGCCGGGTGCTGCGCGAGGAGATCGAGAAGGGCAAGTTCCCCGGGGCGGTCGCGCTGGTCGCCCGCAAGGGACGCATCGCCTACTACGAGAGCTTCGGGGTGCGCGATCCCGAGACCCGCGCCCCGATGACCCGGGACTCCATCTTCCGCATCTACTCGATGACCAAGCCGATCACCTCGGTCGCGATCATGATGCTGCAGGAGCAGGGCCGGCTCGTCCTCACCGACCCGGTCTCGAAGTTCCTGCCCCCGCTCGCGCACCTGCAGGTGGCGGTCGAGAAGAAGGATCCGAGCAGCGGCCAGACCACCGTCGAGCTGGTGCCGGCCCAGCGCGAGATCACGATCCAGGACCTGCTGCGCCACACGTCCGGCTTCACCTACGGCGCGCGGACCACCAACGCCGCGGCGAAGGAGGCCTACGCCCGGGCCGGCGTGGACGCGCGGGACCTGAGCAACGCGGAGCTGGTCGACCGGCTGGCCACCGTGCCCCTCGTCCACCAGCCCGGCGCGGCCTGGGAGTACAGCCGCTCCGTCGACGTGCTGGGCCGGGTGGTCGAGGTGATCTCCGGCAAGTCCCTCGGCGCGTTCTTCGCGGAGCGCATCTTCCGCCCGCTCGCCATGAAGGACTCCGGCTTCTTCGTCCCGAAGGAGCGGCTCGGCCGGGTGGCCCAGTCGCTCCCGACCGACCCGACCAGCGGGGAGAAGATCTCGCTCATCGACGTGACCGCTCAGCCGCGCTACGAATCCGGAGGCGGCGGCGCCGTTTCCACCACCGACGACTACGTGCGCTTCGCGCAGATGCTGCTGGACGGCGGCCACCTCGGCGCGGCCCGGCTGCTGAGCCGCACCACCGTCGCGTTCATGGCGTCCGACCACCTCGGGCCGATCAGCGCCACCATGCGCCGCCCGGGCTACACGTTCGGGCTCGGCTTCCAGGTGCGCAAGGACCTGGGGCTGGACGGCCAGTCCGGCTCGGTCGGCGAATACGGCTGGGCCGGCGCGGGCGGCACCTACTTCTGGATCGACCCCAAGGAGCAGCTCATCGCGATCCTGATGACCCAGGCGCCGGGCCCCTCCCGGCTCTACTACCGCCAGCTCTTCAAGGAGCTGGTCCAGCAGGCCCTGGTCGACTGACCCCGGAGGCGACGCCCGTGCCTGGACCTCACGAAGTGGACGTGATCGACACGCCGTACGCGCGCCCGGCCGGGCTCGAGATGCTCGCGCGCGTCTACCGACCGAAGGCGAGCGCGCCCTCGCCGCGCCCCGCGGTGGTATATGTCCACGGCGGAGCCTGGGCCCGCTCCGACCGCAGCGCCGACGCCATCCTGTGCGAGGCGCTCGCGGCCTCCGGCCGCGTCGTCGTCGCGCTCGACTTCCGCCAGGCGCCCGATCATCGGTTCCCGGCGGCGAGCGCCGACGTCGCCGCCGGCGTCCGCTACGCACGCGCCCACGCCGGGCGGCTCGGGGTGGACCCCGCGCGCGTCGGCATCCTCGGCAGCTCGAGCGGCGGCCACCTGGCCCTCCTGCACGCGGTGCGGCCCGCGGCGCCCGAGGCGGTGGGCACGCCGGTGGTGACGCCCGACGGCGCGCTCGACGCCACCCCGCGGGACGCGGCGGTGGCCTTCGTGGTGGCCCTCTACCCCGTCGCCGATCCGCTGGCCCGCTATCGCTACGCGCTCTCCCGCGAGCACGAGCCGCCGCCGCCCTCCGGGTTCGACGCCAAGCGGCTGATCGCGTCGCACCGGGCCTTCTTCGCGGACGAGGCGGCCATGGCGGACGCGAGCGTCACGCGCATCGTCACGGAGGGCCAGGCCACCGCGCTGCCGCCCGCGTGGATCGCCCAGCCCGACCTGGACGACAACGTGCCCGCGGCCATCACCCTGGCCTTCGTGGACGCCTATCGCCGCGCGGGCGGCCGCATCGAGCACGAGCACTTCCCGGAGGCCCGCCACGGCTTCGCGCAGCTGGAGAGCCCGGCCACCGACAAGTGTGTCGCCCAGGTCCTCGACTTCGTCGGCCGGCAGACCGGGCCGTCCGCGCGCTCGTGAGCATGGGCGCCAGCATCGACCTGCTGCTCCAGATCAACGCGGCCTTCAACAGCCGCGACGTGGACCGGATCCTCGCCTTCTTCGCCGAGGACGCCACCTTCCTCATGGCCCGCGGGCCCGAGCCGTGCGGCCGCCGCGTGCAGGGCAAGGCGGCCATCGGTCGGGTCCTCGCCGACCGCTTCAAGGTCATCCGCGACATGCGCTGGGACCACATCGACCACTTCGTGACCGGCGACCGGGCGGTCTCGATCTGGACCGTGACCGGCACCGGGGCCGACGGCGAGCGGCTCGACTACCAGGGCTGCGACATCTACCAGTTCCGCGGCGACCAGATCTTGAACAAGGACACCTACTGGAAGCTGGTGGAGCAGCGCCCCCGCCTCTGACGCGCGGGAGCGACCGTGACGATGCGACGCGTCCTGACCAATGCCACCGTGATCGACTGCGTCACCCCTCGACCGATTCCCGGCGCCAGTGTCGTCATCGACCGCGGCCGCATCGTGGAAGTGCTCGACGGCAGCCGCTCGCCGGATACGCGGAGCGGCGACGTCGTCGACCTCGGCGGCGCCTACCTGCTGCCCGGGCTGTGGGACGTCCACATCCATCCCGACTACTTGGCCTCAACCGGCGCCTCGGTGGCCGAGCAGACCGCCATCTTCGGCCATCGGCTCATGGAGGCCCTGACCGAGAGCGGGGTGGTCGGGGTGCGGAGCGCGGGCGCGGCCCACTTCATGGACGTGGCGTGGAAGCGCGCCTTCGACGCGGGCCAGTACGTGGGCCCGCGGGTGTTCGCGGCCGGCCACTTCCTGACCACGACCGGCGGACACTTCCTCACCTCCGGCCACGCGCGGGAGTGCGACGGGCCCTACGGCTTCGTGCGCGCGATCCGCGAGCAGATCAAGAACGGGGTCGACCACGTCAAGCTGAACCTGACCGGCGGCATCATGGGGCCGGCGTGGGATCGCCACACCCAGTCGTTCCTCCTCGACGAGGAGCTGGACGCCGCCTTCGAGATCTGCCGCAAGCGCGGCTTCCGGGTGATGGCGCACGCCGCGAACCCGGAGACGGTGGTCGCGGCCGCCCGGCGGGGCGCGCACAGCGTCGAGCACGGCTACATCATGGACGGCGCCTGCATCGAGGCGCTGCGCGCGCACGCCACCTGGTACGTTCCGACCCTCGCGATCACGCAGCTGACGCCGGACCAGGCTCGCGATCCGTGGGAGAAGCGGTGGGTGGAGCTGCGCGACCTCTCCCCGGATCTCTGCCGGCGCGCGGACGCGGCGGCCGAGCCCCATCGCGACGCCTTCCGCCGCGCGCTCGCCGCGGGCGTCCCGATGGCGCTCGGCTCCGACATCCGCCCGCTCAAGGACGCGGCCCTGCTCGAGCTGGGCCTCTGGGTGGCCGCGGGCGCCACCCCGTGGCAGGCGCTCCTGGCCGCCACCCGCCACGCGGCCGCGCTCTGCGGCGTGGGCGACGACCTCGGCACCATCGAGCCGGGGAAGCTCGCGGACCTGATCGTGGTGGCCGCGAACCCTCTCGAGCACATCACCAACCTCCGCCGACTGCTCCTCGTGTTCAAGGAGGGGCGCATCGTCTCGGACAAGCGCGTATCGGAGCCACCGACATGACCAGGATCGATCCCGTGTGGGCCGGCGTCGCCGAGCTGTCGCAGGCCTTCGGCGCCCGGACCCTCTCCCCCGTCGACGTGGTGAACGCCCTGCTCGAGCGCATCGAGCGCCGCGACCCGCTCCTCCACGCCTTCATCGCGGTGTACGCGGACGATGCCCGCCTCGCCGCCGAGGGCGCCGATCGCGCGATCCGCTCCGGCCACCGGATGGGCCCGCTCCACGGCGTGCCCATCGCGCTCAAGGACCTGGTCGACCTCGAGGGCCGGGTCACGACCGGCGGCTCGAAGGTCTGGGCCAACCGCGTCTCGCCGGTCACCGCCACCCTGGCCGAGCGCGCGATCGCGGCGGGGATGATCGTGCTCGGCAAGACCCACACCGTCGAGTTCGCGATGGGGAGCTGGGGCACCAACACCCACATGGGCACCCCGCGGAACCCGTGGGACCTCGCGGTGCACCACACGCCGGGCGGCTCCTCCAGCGGGTCCGCGGTCGCGGTCGCGGCCGGCCTCGCCCCGATCGCGATCGGCACCGACACCGGCGGCTCGGTGCGGCTGCCCGCCGGCTGGTGCGGCATCGTCGGCCTGAAGGTGACCGCGGGACGCATCAGCACCTACGGGGTCCTGCCGCTCTCCTTCACCCTCGACACGCCGGGGCCGATCGCGCGGTCCGTCGAGGACGCCGCGCTCCTCTTCCGGCTGCTCAACGGGCCCGACCCGCGGGATCCCCAGACCCTGGCGTGGCCCGCGGCCGATCCCCTGCCCACCCTCCGGCGCGGCGTCGCCGGCCTGCGGATCGCGGTGATGCCCGACGCGGAGCGCTCGGGCGTCGATCGCGAGATGCTCGCCGCCTACGACGCCTCGGTCGACGCGCTCGCCAAGCTCGGCGCCCAGGTCTCCCGCGTCACCCTACCGCACCGCTTCGGCGACTACGCGGCCGCCACCGGGCGGATCATCGGGGCGGAGGGCTATCGCTTCGTCGGCCATTTGGTCGACGACGCGGCCCAGCCGGTCGATCCCCACGTGCGCCCGCGCATCCAGCTCGGCCGCGGGGTGTCCGCGCGCGACTACCTGCTCGCGCTGTCCGAGCGCGAGACGCACCGCCGCGCGGTCGAGGCGGCACTCGCCGACGTCGACGCGCTCCTCACGCCCACCGCGCTCACCCCGCCGATCCCCATCGAGCAGGCGGACCAGGCCGGCACCGCGGCCCACTTCACCCGGCCGGTGAACTACCTCGGGCTCTGCGGGCTCGCGGTGCCGAACGGCTTCACCGCGGGCGGCCTGCCGCTCTCGCTCCAGATCGTGGGCCACGCGGGCGACGAGGCGACCGCGCTCCGCATCGGCTGGGCCTACGAGGCGGCCACCGACTGGCACACGCGCCGGCCGCCCGAGCGATGAGATGGCGGATCTGACCCGTCCCTACGACGTGCTGGTGATCGGCGGCGGCAACGCCGCCCTCTGCGCCGCGATCACCGCCCGTGAGGCGGGCGCCCGCGTCCTCCTCGTCGAGCACGCGCCCCGCGCGATGCGCGGCGGCAACAGCCGGCACACCCGCAACCTGCGGGCCATGCACCCGGCCCCCACCTCGGTCCTCACCGACGCGTACGCGGAGGCCGAGTACTGGGACGACCTGCGCCGGGTGACCGGCGGCGCCACCAACGAGGCGCTCGCCCGCATGACGATTCGCGCCTCCGCGGAGGCGACCGCCTGGGCGGAGGCGCGCGGCGTTCGCTTCCAGCCGTCGCTGACCGGCACCCTGAACCTCTCCCGGACCAACGCGTTCTTCCTCGGCGGGGGCAAGGCCCTGGTCAACGCCTACTACCGCACCGCCGAGCGCCTGGGCGTCGACGTCCTCTACGACACCGAGGTCCAGTCGCTCGTCCTCGAGGACCGTCGCGTGCGGGAAGCCGTCCTCAGCAGCAAGGGCTTCCCGGAGACGGTGCGTGCGACCTCGGTCGTGGCGTCCTCCGGCGGGTTCCAGGGCAATATTGAATGGCTCAAGGAGTACTGGGGCGAGGCGGCCGAGAATTTCCTGATCCGCGGCACCCCGTACGCCCGGGGCCGCATCCTCCGCAACCTGCTCGACCAGGGGGTGGCCGCGGTGGGCGACCCGACCCAGTGCCACGCGGTGGCCATCGACGCGCGCGCCCCCCGCTTCGACGGCGGCATCGTGACCCGCCTCGACTGCATTCCCTTCGGCATCGTGGTGGACCGCGACGGCAAGCGCTTCTACGACGAGGGCGAGGACCTGTGGCCGAAGCGCTACGCGATCTGGGGCCGCCTGGTCGCGCAGCAGCCGGGCCAGATCGCCTACTCCATCGTCGACGCGAAGGCCGAGCGCCTCTTCATGCCGTCGGTTTTCCCGGCGATCCGGGCCGGCTCGATCGGCGAGCTGGCCCGCGCGCTCGGCCTCGACTCCGCCGCGGTCGAATCCACCGTGCGCGACTTCAACGCGGCGGTGCGCCCCGGCCGCTTCGACGGCCACGCCCTCGACGACTGCGCCACCGCGGGGCTCACCCCGCCCAAGACGCACTGGGCCCGCGCCATCGACGCCCCGCCCTTCCTCGGCTACCCGCTGCGCCCGGGCATCACCTTCACCTACCTGGGCGTCGGCGTCGACGAGTGCGCCCGGGTGCTGATGCAGGACGGCCGCCCGGTCACCAACCTGTGGGCGGCCGGCGAGATCATGGCCGGCAACATCCTCGGCAAGGGCTACCTGGCCGGCTTCGGCATGACCATCGGGACCGTGTTCGGCCGGATCGCGGGCCGGGAGGCCGCCGCCCATGCGCATCACTGACGCCCTGCAGGACGCGAGCCGGGCGATGCAGGTCTGCAACGCCTGCCGCTACTGCGAGGGCTTCTGCGCCGTCTTCCCGGCCATGGAGCTCCGCCGCGAGTTCGCGGATACCGATCTCACCTACCTCGCCAATCTCTGCCACAACTGCCGGGCCTGCTTCTACGCCTGCCAGTACGCGCCGCCGCACGAGTTCGGGATCAACCTGCCGCGCACCCTGGCCGACCTGCGCGCCGAGACCTGGGAGGAGTACGCCTGGCCCGGATTCCTCGCCGGGCTGTTCCGCCGGAACGGGACGGTGGTGGCGCTCGCGACCGCGCTCGGCATCGCCCTGCTCCTGCTCCTCACCGGGCTCCTGCGCGATCCGGCGGTGCTCTACGGCGTGCACACCGCGCCCGGCGCGTTCTACGTGGTGATCCCGTCCGGGGCCATGGTCTCCGTGGCGGCGGCCACCTTCTCGTTCTCGATCGTGGCCCTGATCGCGGGCGCGGTCCGGTACTGGAAGGGCACCGCGTCGGGCCCGTTCCCCGGCCCGCGGGCGTTGTGGCGCGCGCTCGGCGACGTGGCCACCCTGCGCAACCTGGGAGGGGGCGGCGACGGGTGCAACGAGCGGGACGAGGGGTTCTCCCAGGCGCGCCGGTGGCTGCACCACGCCCTCTTCTACGGCTTCGCCCTCTGCTTCGCCTCGACCACCGTCGCCGCATTCTACGAGCACGGGCTGGGCCGGCTCTCCCCGTTCCCCCTCGCGAGCCTGCCGGTGCTGCTCGGAACGGTGGGCGGGCTCGGCATGACCGTCGGCACCGCGGGCATGCTCTGGTTCAAGATCGCGGCGGACCCGGAGCCCGGGGCGCCGCGCCTGCTCGGCACCGACTTCGCGTTCATCCTCCTCATCCTGCTGACCGCGGTCACCGGGCTCGTGCTCCTCGCCCTGCGCGCGACCGGAGCCATGGGCACCCTGCTCGCGGTGCACCTGGGCTGCGTGCTGGCCCTGTTCGTGGTGATGCCCTACAGCAAGTTCGTGCACGGCATCTATCGCGGGGCGGCGCTCCTGCGCAACGCGGTCGAGCAAGAGACCGCCGCGCGCGAGAGCTGAGGCGAGGCGGCGGTGAGGCTGCTGGACGGCATCCGCGTGATCGACGCCGCGAGCTACATCGCGGGGCCGGTGGCCACCACCGCCATGGCCGACTTCGGCGCGGACGTGATCAAGATCGAGCCCCCGAGCGGCGACACCTATCGCCTGCGCAACGCGGGCTACCCGCCCAGCCCCCACAACTTCCCCTGGATCGTCGACAACCGGAACAAGCGCAGCGTGGTCCTCGACCTCCGCTCCCAGGACGGGCGCGGCGTGCTGCATCGCCTCGTGCGAGGCGCCGACGTGTTCGTCACCAACCTGCCGCTCGACGGGCGGGCCCGTCTCGGCGTGCGCTGGGAGGACCTGTCCCCGCTCAACCCCCGGCTGATCTACGGCTCGATCACCGCCTACGGGGAGGCCGGCGCGGAGGCGAGCCGGCCCAGCTTCGACAGCACCGCGCTCTGGGCCCGCACCGGGCTGATGGACCTGGTCCGCCCGTCGCCCGAGGCGCCGCCCTCGCGCTCGCTGCCCGGCATGGGCGACCATCCCACCGGCATGTCGCTCTTCGGCGCGATCATGGCCGCCCTCTACCAGCGGGAGCGTACCGGCCGCGGAGCGATGGTCTCCACGTCGCTCCTCGCCAACGGGCTGTGGCTCAACGCCATCGCGGTCCAGGGCATCCTGTGCGGCGCGCGCACCGTGGTGCGCCCACCGCGCGAGGAGGCGGTCGACGCCCTCGGCAATCTCTATCGCTGCCGCGACGGCCGCTGGTTCCTCATCGCCCTCACCCCGGACGGCCGGCGGTGGGAGGACTTCACGGCGGCGATCGGCCGGCCGGATCTCTTCGCCGACCCGCGGTTCGCGACCCCCACCGCCCGCCGCGGCAACACTCGCGCCCTCATCGCGATCCTCGACGCGGTCTTCGCCGAGCGCGACTGGGCGGAGTGGCGCCGGGTGCTCGAGGCGAGCGGCATCGCCTTCGGCGTGGTGGGCACGCTCGACGACATCGCCCACGACGCGCAGATGCGCGACAGCGGCGCGCTCGTCCCGATCGACGACCCTCGCGCCGGCGCCCCGCTCACCGTGAGCAGCCCGCTCTGGATCGAGGGCCAGGAGAAGGTGGCCGCCACCATGGCTCCGGGCCTGGGCGAGCACACCCTCGAGGTCCTTCGCGAGGCGGGCCTCGACGAGGCGGAGCTCGCGCGGTTGCTACAGGACGGCGTCATCACCCAGGGCAAGCCCGCCTGAGCGGTCCGGTCGGGCCGAGGCTCACTCGATCACCTGATCGGCGCGCCGCCGCACCGATTCGGGAATGGTCAACCCGAGCGCGCGCGCGGTCCGCTCGTTGACGACCAGCCGGAATCGCTCCGGTCGCGTGAGGGGGAGCTCGGCGGGCCGGGCGCCGGCCAGGATCCGGCCCACGTAGTCTCCGCAGCGCCGGAACACTTCCGGGAGATCGGGCCCGTAGGCGGCCAGGCCGCCGGCGTCCGCGTAGACCGGGTAGAGGAAGAGCGTCGGCATCCCGCGCTGTCGCGCGATGTCGGCCGCGTCGCGCCGGAACGCGAAGAGCCGCGGCGAGGAGAGCACGACGAGGGCGCCGCCCGCCCGGCCCGGGGTCATCGCGAAGGCGTCGCCGAACTCCTGGGCGCTGCGAATCTCGAGATCGCGGACCGTCACCGAGCGCGCGCGTCCTTCCCGCTGCATGGCCTGGAAATGGGCGATGTGGACCTCGGGATCGCCGACGATCGTGAGCGCGGCGAGCTTCGGCAGCAGCTCCCTGAGCAGCTCCACCTGCCGGGCGCTCAGGTCGGCCACGTCGAGCGCCATCCCGGTCACGTTGGCCCCCGGCGGCCGGCCCGGCGCGAGGGCATCGCCGTCCAGGTCCATGGCCACGATGGGGATGGTGCGCGTCGCCTGCATCGCGGCCCGCACCGCCTGCGCTCCCCGCGCGAGGATGACGTCGACGTTCAGTCGAGCCAGGTCGGCCGCCGCCGCCGGGAGCAGGTCCGGGCGGTCCCGGGCCTCGCGGCGCTCGAAGATCACGTTCCGGCCCTCGACGTAGCCGCGCTCGCGCAGCCCGGCCCGGAGGGCGTCCCAGTACTGCGGCGGCGGCTCGGGTGGGCCGATGGCCGACGAGAGGGCCAGGTCCCCCACGCGCGCGGGCGCGGTCGGGGGCGACTGCGCGCGGGCCGAGGAGCCGTGGGCCCCGACGGCGATGACGGCGGCGAGTCCGAGGGCGACGAGCTTCATCCGCGCGGCCGGTCGCCTTCGCCCTCGGCGCGAAGCGGGATCAGCCCTTCTTCGACGCCTTGGTGTCCTTGTGGGCGAGCGCCACCGCGGCCTCGGGCGTCAGCACCCGGAAGGTCATCGACTCGACGAGCTTCCGCACCACGTTCAGGACCGGGTAACCGCCGTCCCCCACCGCCTGGGTGAGGCCGGTGTAGGAGCGGGGTCCCAGCGCGATGGCATACGGGCCGTCGACGCCGGCCAGGCGCAGGAGCCGCGTCGCCTCCGCGATGCTGCGGGGATAATCCTGGTAGTCGTCGGGAATCGGCAGGATCGGATAGGCGGTGACCTGGTCGATGCCCTTGATGCCCCCGGCCGCGTAGCCGTGGAAGATCGCGGTGTCCTCCGCGCAGGCGATGCGGGTGGCCGCGTCGATCAGGGGCTGAAGCTCCGGGTCCTTCGCCCCCCGCTCGACCGCGTCCATCTCCTCGCGCGACAGCTCGAAGTACGCCCGCAGCTCGACGAGGGGGAGCACCTGCCGGCGCGAGGCCTCCACGTCGGCGACCGGCGCGGCGCCGAGCCGCTCGCGGCGCCCGGTGTTCACCGCGGCCTCGGTGGGCCCGAGCGGCCCCTCGAAGTCCACCAGCTTCCGGCCGGCCAGCTTCAGCTTGAGGACGCGGGTGGCCTCGACGTCGATCTCCTGCCAGGCCGCCGTCGAGATCGGGGCTAGCTCTCGCTTCAGGTTGTTCATAGCCCCTGCCCTCCCTTCAGGCTGCCGATGCCGAGCGAGCCGCCGCCACCGGCCGAGCTGCCCGCGGCGCCGCCCCCGTCACCGGCCACCGCCTGCTCCCGGGCGATGAGCGAGCCGCTGCTGAACAGGTATTCCTTCAGATGCTCGTCCATCTTGGCGTCCCGCCGCCGATACCACTCCAGCAGCATCGCGAAGTGCTCTTTCTCCTCGTCGCGATTGTGGGCCAGGATCTCCTTGAGCTGCGGGTCGGTCGCGGCGTCGACCCGCTGGTCGTACCAGTCGGCCGCCTCCAGCTCTTCCTGCATGGAGGTCAGCGCGCGGTGATTGTCCTGCGTCTCGGGCCTGAGCTTGCCCTCCGATTCGTGATACCCCACCGAATTCGCCATCAGCCCCCCTCCGAGAGGTCATCGGGTTGTGCTCCCACGTAAGAGAACCCCGTCACAATACTCCAGACGGTTGTGGCTCGCACGCGGTTCCCGGGAGGAGCGCGAGGGGCCTAGATCCGCCCCATCCGGGTCTGGACGTCGACGATCTCGTCCGCGCGGGCGCCCATGTGGGACAGGATCAGCTGCCACTGAGACCGGGTGATCTCGTGGGCCTGGATCTCGGGCGGGCCGAGCAGCCGGCGTCCGAAGGCGGCGAGCCACGCGGTCTGGAGCATCCGGGTGTCGAGATCGAACAGCTTGCCGACGATGTACCGCCCTCGACACTCGAGCGAGGCGCCGCACGCCCGGTACTCGCGCTCGCCCCACCACACATCCAGACCGAGCCCCGTCTCCCGCATTCTTTCCACGTCCGACCGACCTAGACCTTCCGGCCCCGGGCGTCCCCTCGCTCCTCGTCGATCTTGGCCTTGAAGGTCCGCTCGGCCTGGGCGATGGCCCGCTCCCTGGTCTTTCCCTGGAAGAGCGCGAAGAAGGTGCCGGGACCCGGGCGGCGCTGGATCGCGTTGGTGCGGATGAAGTACACCTCGGTCACCACGCGGGTCGCCTCGGTGCGGACGATGATCGTGTAGGTGACGTCGCGGTACTTCCGCTCCGGCAGGCGCTCGCGCACCACCAGACTCGCCTCTCGACGCTCGATGATCTGCTTGATCTCGGACTCGGCCTCCTTCAGCGCGCGGTCGGAGGCCTCATCCACGAAGGACACTTCCGGGCCGGAGGGCAGGAGTCTCGCGTGGGCCTTGAACACGCAATCCTCGACCGCCTCGAGCTGCAGGGTGTAGGTCACTCCCTTGTAGGTACGATCACCCATGAAGTGCCGTCGCGTCGTCGCGTACCGCCTACTTGCCTCCATGGCGCGCCGCCCCCAACCGGCCCTTCGGGCCTCTCCGTGCCGGCACGCGGGCGCTCGGCGAGGACCGGTGCGCGACCGCGAGGCGTCGGCCGCGGCTCCGGATCGCCCGGACCGCCTGCATCTGGACCTCGATGTTGGCGACGATGGCCCGATCGCGGTCCCGCTTCAGCCCCTCGTCGATGAGCGCGCGCAGAACCATCTGCAGGCTCACCGGGGCCTTCAATCGCGTGATCGACTCGCCCGCGAACACGCGCGCCCGATCCAGGACCTCCTGGGGGAGAATGAGCAGGACCCGGGCCTTGTCCTCGAACATCGCCACCTCCGTGTGTGGGGCACGTGTCGTATGCCGGGCGCGTGTCGGGCCGTCTCGGGCGTCCGACATATACTTAGGTCTTCTTATGTAACTTATATCATGATTGACGACCCCCCGGCAATCTCCCGCCGCGGCGGGCAGGAGGCGTCATGACGATCCCGGTGAAACAGGTCCTACTCGCGGTCGGCATCGTGCTCGTGATCATCGGACACCTGGGCGACGGGACCGCGACCCGGGAGGCCGCCTTCTGGCTCGGCGTCGCGCTGAGCGTGATCGGGCTCGGCCTGGCCGCGCGAGAGGGGCGCCGGAGATGAAACGGCCGGATCCCTCCCGGGATCCGGCCGTTGGGTGACGCGGCGGTGCGGGTCAGACCTTGCGGACGTTCGCGGCCTGAAGCCCCTTCGGCCCCTTGGTCACCTCGAACTCGACCTTGTCGCCCTCGGCCAGGCTCTTGAAGCCCTGGCCCTGGATGGCGTTGAAGTGCACGAACACATCCTCGCCGGCCTCCTGGGTGATGAAACCGTAGCCCTTCGCATCATTGAACCACTTGACCGTACCCTGTGCCATCGACGCGCCCTCTTTCTGGCGAGGCTTTACGCCTCCGTCAAACCCCGCCCCGATGGCGGGGACGCCCTCCTGAAGTGGAGGACAAACAAAAACGCCGAGCGACCTGACGTCCGCCCGGCGTTACGCTCGACCCTCGTGCTCGCAAGCCGTTGCACCGATGCACAGGCTACCGAGCCGTCCCCGCCCTGTCAAGGAATGTATCCCAGGCGGACGTCACCCGCCCCCAGCCGGGCCCCGCCGACCAGTCCGCAGCCGCGGCACGGCTGCCGGCCCCCGCGGAGCGTGGTGGTGAGCCCGATGGGCCACCGGAAGAGCACCGCGATCGCCCGGCGCGCCTCTCGCTTCGTCGACACCGCGCCGTCGAGGAGACCGGCGAGGCAGCGGGCACAGTAGTAGCGCCCCGGCTGGTCGCGGAGCATCGCTCCTACGTGGCACCGCGCCAGCTCCTCCCCGATCATGGTGAGCGTCGCCGGGCGGTCAGCGACTGCGATCGGGCTGGCCGCCGCGCAGGCATGGCGTCGGGCGCCGGCAGCGCCCGCAGGGCCCCGCCGGCATGTCGCTGAGGGGCGCGGGGGCCTGGAACACCTTGACCATCGCGAGCTCGACCTCGGATCGTCTCCACCCGCGGTGCAAGCGCTCGAGCGTCATCCCCACCAGACAGGCGGAGCAGACTCCCCGGCCGCGATAGGTGCCGTCGAGCACCCCGCCGACCGTGCGCCGGATGAATCCCTCGGTGGTGTACGGCAGGCTCACGGGACCGGCACCCCGAGGCAGGGCATCGTGCTCCCCGCGCACGCCCCGCAGGTCGACCTCGCCAGGCGGGTCATGCGACCGGGGGCCCGGAAGAGGTCGGCGATGGCCAGGGCGAGCTCGCGCGTCGGGTGGCGCCGATCCAGGTGGTCACGGGTCAGCTTGACGAGGCAGCGCGAGCAGAGGAATTTGCCCCGGCACGCCCCGCGGAGAAGACCATCGACGACCCGCCGGACGAACTCGCCGACGCTCAGAATCGCTGCCGGCATCCGTGCGAAGCCTCCGCGCCACCCCCGGCGCCCGAACGAGAGCATCTAGTCTAATATGATATATAACTTGTATTGATGTTATATCCGCCGCGTCAGGCGGTCAAGTCCGAATCTCCCTCGGCGGCGCGCGCAAGATTGGCCGCGGGCCGGCCCCGCGTTTGCGCTATAGTCGACGTCTCTCCCCTGAGGAGATCGGCAGGTACTGGCGCCCCCGCCGTGCTCTCGGTCCTCGCCCCGCAGTCGATTCCGGTCTCCATCGAGGGATCCCTGACATGCCTATCAACGATCGCCCGCTCTCCCCGTCCGTGCCGGGCCGCCTTCCGTGCGCCAACCGCGTCGAGGTCGATGCCGGCATCGACATCGTCTCGGCGGCCGACGTGCGGGCCTGGGTGACCCACCTCCGCTCGCACGGCTGGACCGATAGCGAGCTGGACCTCGTGTGGATCACCCGCGCGCGGCAGGGGGTCGTTCGCTAGCGCCGCTCCCGGATCGGCGGGCGGGCCGGGTCGGCGTTCAGCCGGTCCAGCAGCCAGGCGGTGACGCGGTCGTCGGGGGCCAGTGCGCGGGCTCGCTCCAGGTGGCGGTGGGCTTCGCCGGTCGCCCCCTGCTCCCACCGCGCGACCCCGAGACCGCGATGCAGGTCGGCGTCGTCCGGGATGAGCGTCGCGGCCTCCTCGAGCAGCGCGGTCGCCTCGGTGAGCCGGCCGGCCTGGGCCAGCTCGAGTCCGTGGTTCCCGAGCGCGTGGCCGAGATTGCTCCGGCTCCGGGCCGACGTGGCGTCGTACGCGGTGCGCAGCAGCGGGATCGCCTCGGGATAGCGGCCCTGGCGCGCGAGCACCGTACCCAGGTTCCCCGCGCAGACTCCACAGCGCGGGTCGACCTCGACGGCCCCGCGCCAGAGGGTCTCCGAATCGTGCCAGATCTGACCCTGCACCACCGTGTTCGCCGCGAGGGCCGCGAGCGCCAGCGCCGCGCCGCCGAAGACGGCGGCCGCCGTCACGCCACGCAGGCGACCGCTCGAGCGCGCCCGCGCGACCCTCGCCAGGCCGCCGCCGGCCAGCACCGCGAAGCCGAGCCCCGAGAGATAGCTGTAGCGGTCGTGCGCGAGCTGAAACCCGGCGTGGACGATGCCGCTCACCGGGGCGACCACCACCGCCGAGTAGGCCCACGCCGCGAGACCGGCCGGCCAGCGCCGCCGCAGTGCAATGAGCGCGACCGAGACGAGGGTCACGATCACCGCGGGGGCCAGGAACCGCCCCTGCCCCAGGTGCACGTCGGCCGGGATCTGGTAGAGGGGCGACAGATGGGCCGGCCACAGGAATCGCGCCGGGTAGATGAAGACGCTGTAGGCGACCATGGCCACGCGCGCCTCGGGCCCGTGGCTCGCGTAGGACGTGACGCGAATCCCCTCGCGGAGGGCGATGACGGCCACCACCGCGCCTCCCAGCGCCAGGGCCGCGTAGCCTGCCTTCTCCCGCAGCACGTGCCGCCCGCCCAGCCGCCATCGGCCGAGCGGATACCAGTCCAGGAGCAGCAGGACCGCGGGCAGAATCATCACCGAGGCCTTCGAGAGGAGTCCCGCCGCGAAGCAGGCCAGCGAGAGGGCGTGCCAGCGCTTCTCGAGGACGGCACTCTCCGCCGCGCGCAGGTAGGCCAGGACCGCGAGCAGGTAGAACAGGCCGCTCAGGACGTCGCGACGCTCCGTGATCCACGCGACCGACTCCACCCGGAGCGGATGCAGGGCGAAGAGCGCCGCGGCCGCCGCGGCCCCCCAGGTCACCGGCGGCGTCGTCCAGTCCGCCGCTCCCAGGGCCGCCGCGAGCAGCCGCCGGGCGATCAGGTAGACCAGCACCGCGTTGGTGGCGTGGAGCGCCACGTTGACCGCGTGATAGCCCCAGGGGTTCATCCCGCCGACCATATAGTTCAGGGCCAGCGTCAGCCACGTCAACGGGATGTAGTGACCCATGAGAGTGGCCGTCGCGATCCAGCGGAGGTGCGGGCCACTGAGCCCTCGGTAGCCGGGGTTGTCGACGAAATTGACGTGGTCGTCCCAGTCGAGGAATTCGCCGCCGAGGGTCGGGGCGAACACGAGGATGGTGACCACTGCCAAACCGACCGGTAAGACGAGACGCGAGGCGCGCGTCGTATCGACGCCGAGCACGGGAACATTTTACCGCCGTCCCTCGTGAGACCCGCCACGAATCCGAGGGAGCGCCGAGCCCCCATCATGTCCTTACTGACCGCCTCATGAGTAAATTGCCTTAAGAAATGCGGATGTACTACCCTGAATCCATGGGGGAGCCTACCCCGTCTGCGCTCGGTAGCGAGCCCGGGGGCACCCACGCCTTCATCCAGGCCTCGGAGAGGATCGTGGGCCTGGCCCTTCGATCCCTCGGTGGCCGTTACGCCCGGGTGTACCGGATCGACGCGGAGCGCAGCGCGACGGGATGCGTGGCGTCCGCGGAGCCGGACGACGCGAGCCTGGCCCACGCGGGATTCGCGGTCGCGGACATCGCGTTCAGCCGCCTGGTGTCGGCATCCAACGCGGCCCGGGGCACGCCGGACGTCCTCGCCGAGCCCGCGTGCCGGCTCGACCCGGCCACCCGCGAGCTGATCAGGCGGCAGGGGCTCGGCGCGCTCGCCACCGCCGCGATCCGGGTCGGCGGCACCGTGATCGGGAGCCTCGTCCTCGCCGACCGGACCGGCCGCTGCTACACCGAGCCGGACCTCCTCCTCCTCTCCGCCTTCGCCGACCAGGTGGCCCTCGTCGTCGAGAACGCGCGCCTCGAAGCCGAGACTACCCGGCAACGGTACGAGGCCGGCGAGCTCGCCCTGGTGGCCAGCCTGATCGGCGAGCGCCTCGACCCGCTCTCGGTGGGACAGCGAATCGCAGAGAGCGTGCTCGGCCTCCTGGGGGTCCACAGCTCGGTGATCCGGCTCTTCCAGCCAGACGGGGCCCTCGGGGCGATCGCCCTGGCCGGTCGTGCGAAGGAGTACGCGGTGATCGGAGACCGCATCCCGGCCGGCCTCGGTCTCGTCGGACGCGCCGCGGTCGAGGGGCGGCCCATCTGGACGAGCGACATCCGCATCGACGACCGCTTCGAGCAGAGCCCGACGCTGCGCGCCCGCAACGTGGCGGCCGGGATCGTGGCCGGGCTGGCGGTTCCCATGCACGCGGCCGGGGTGGTGATCGGCGTGCTGTCGGTGGGCAGCGGCGAGCCGCGGACGTTCACCCAGCCCGAGATCGACCTCCTGCAGCGCTTCGCCGATCAAGCCGCTCTCACCATCAGCAACGTCCGGACGCAGGAGACGCTCGTCAAGCAGGCGAAGCGTCTCCAGATCCTGCACGACATCGATCTCGCCATCATCACCGAGACCGCGCCGGTCGCGATCGCGGAGGCGGTGCTCGGCCGGCTCCGAGAGCTGCTCGGGGTCCCCCGCGCGATCGTGAACCTCTTCGACTGGGTCGCGGGGGAGGTGGAGTGGCTGGCCGCGGTCGGCCGCCACCGTATCCATCGCGGCCCCGCGGTCCGGTACCCGCTGCAGTTCGCGGGTGACCTGGACGCGCTGCGACGCGGCGAGCCCCAGGTGGTCGACGTGCGCGCGCTCCCGGCGAGCCCCGAGGCCGACGCCCTGCTCGCCTCGGGGGTTCACCTGTACATGGTCGTCCCGATGATCGCGGCCGGCGAGCTCATCGGCTCGGTGAGCTTCGGGGGCGACCAGGAGCACTTCCCCGAGGAGCAGATCAGCGTCGCCCGCGAGGTGGCGACCCAGCTCGCGATCGCGCTCGGCCAGGCCCGGCTCGTGGAGCGACTGAAGGCCTCGTACGCGGAGCTGCAGCAGGCCCAGGCGCAGCTCGCGCAGTCCCAGAAGATGGAGGCGATCGGCCAGCTCGCGGGCGGCATCGCCCACGACTTCAACAACCTGCTGACCGTGATCGGGGGCCGCAGCAGCCTTCTTCTCATGAGGCTCGGGCCGGACGATCCCGCGCGCAAGGAGGTCGACCTGATCCAGACGACCGCGCAGCGGGCCGCCGGGCTGACCCGCCAGCTCCTCGCGTTCAGCCGCAAGCAGGTCCTCGAGCCGAAGCCGATCAACCTCAAGACCCTGGTGGCCGGCGTCACCCCGATCCTGACGCGCCTCATCGGCGAGCACATCGAGATCGTGATCGTGGCCGCCGACGGCGCGGCCCAGGTCATGGCCGATCCCGGCCAGATGGAGCAGGTCATCGTGAACCTGGTGGTCAACGCCCGGGACGCGATGTCGGACGGCGGGACGCTCACCATCGAGACGTCGGATCGCCTGGTTCCGGACGGCGGCCTCCGCGCCCACGATCGCCCCGTTCCCCCCGGCTCGTACGTGACCCTGAGCATCCGCGATACGGGGAGCGGAATGGACGCGGCCACGCTGGCGCGAATCTTCGAGCCCTTCTTCACCACGAAGGAGCCCGGCCGCGGCACCGGCCTCGGCCTCTCGACCGTCCACGGGATCGTGCACCAGAGCGGCGGCTACCTGGCGGTCGAGAGCGTGGTCGGCCGGGGCACCGCCTTCACGATCTACCTGCCGCGCCTCCTGGCCCCGATCAGCGTGTCCGTGGCCGGCCAGGACCTCGTGCCGGATCTCCTGGGAGGCTCGGAGACGGTGCTCCTCGTCGAGGACGACGATGAGCTGCGCCGACTCACCTCCGAGATCCTCCAGGCCTCCGGCTACACGGTCCTGGAAGCCGGGGATCCCCTCGAAGCCCTCACCCTGTGTGATCGGCGGGACGGGAAGCCGATCGATCTGCTCCTGACCGACATGGTGATGCCGGCGATGCGGGGACCGGAGCTGGCCGCCACGCTGTCGGAGACCCGCCCGGGCCTGACGGTGCTCTTCATGTCGGGCTACGCGGATGAGTCCGTGACCTCGCCTCAGGCCGGCGGGCCCGGCCGGGCCTTCCTGGAGAAGCCGTTCACGCCCCACGACCTGACGAGGGCGGTTCGCGAGGCCCTCGCCTCGAGGGGAGCCGGACCGGCGCGGTAGTGCAGTCCTACCAGCGGTAGATCAGACCACTCGCGCCGCAGCCGCAGGCCGCGGCCACGAAACGCTCCCGGAGCACCAGAGCCTCCATGGCCGGCTTGAGCTCGGCCGGATTCCGCCCGAGGTCCTTCGCCATGCACTCGGCGCAGTAGGCCCGGCCCTTGTTGTCCCGCAGTCGCTGCCGCACAAGTCGCTCGCTCATGCTGTAGGCCATGGTGTTTACCTCCCGGGTCAGGGCAAGCCAGGACCCACGAACGGGCACGTCAGTGGCGAAGAGCGTACAGGAGCAGCTTGCAGCCACACGGTCCCTGCACGATCACGTCCTTGCTCGGCTCCGCGACACGCTGGACCGAGACCGTGTCTCCGACCATGAGCGGTCGGGGACGCTTGCACGTGTGGTTCGCCTCGGTCATGCCACCGTACTGGTAGTGAGCGATGTTTGTCCGGAGGGTCCAGGTCTTCGGTCCCGCCTCCGACACCTGGAACGACACCCCCACCAGCTGCTTGTCCATTGGTATCCAAGACTACGCCCTGCGAGGGGGGTACGCCATTGAACTTTGGTCCAAGGCCCC
>WNFC01001523.1_pt1 | contig 24395 bp, 28 predicted proteins | sample 5400541 | NCBI WGS metagenome assembly WNFC01 (sample SAMN13153342, study PRJNA577476) | soil metagenome | isolation source: 120 cm saprolite under Douglas fir tree site 2 hole 2 replicate 1 | place: USA:California | collected 2015-04-18
CTCGAACTTCGTGGGCTGCTGGATGGGAAGATCTCCGGGCTTGGTGCCCTTGAGAATCTTGTCGACGTAGCCGGCCGCGCGCCGCCACATGTCGCGGGTGTCTACCGCATACTGGATGAGGCCACCGGCCTCGACGACGCCCGGCTCACCCGAGATCATGGGCAGACGGTGCTTGAGTGCCAGCCCCCCGACCAGCCCGGCGTGGGTCTGGAAGAACGGGTTCGGAAGGATGGTCATCGCGCCTGCTCGGCCGCGGACCGCGGCCTGGAATGCCCCGTCCAGATCGGCCGGGTCCTGGACGCGGAGAAGTTGGAGCTCGACGCGCACCACGCGGGCCGCATCCTCCGTCTGCCTGACGAAGATCTCGCCCAGCGGCGGAGTGTACGGAGCCATGAGCGCTGCGACGCGGGAAACCCGTGGCACCGCCTCCTTCAGGAGATCGAGACGTTTAGCGGACAGGTCGGCCGCCATGTTCGTCAAGCCCGTGACGTTCCCGCCGGGGCGCGCGAGGCTCGCCACGACACCCGCCTCGACGAGAGCGCCAGCGGTCGAGGTCACGATGGGAACTGTGGTCGTCAGCCGCTTCGCAGAGATCGCGGCACCCGTGGTTCCGACGACTACCACGTCCACCGGTAACAGGATCAACTCGGAGACGAGGGCCGGCTGGCGTTCGATCCCTCCCTCCAACCAGCGTAGCTCGAGGACGATGGTCTTCCCCTCGACGTAACCGAGCTCCTCCAGACCTTGGCGGAACGCGATCACCTGAGCAGCCTGCCCTGACACTCCTAGTACCCCGATCCGCGGGAGGCGGCCTGTCGGCTGCGCCCGGGCGGCGAGCGGCGCGGCGAGGAGGCCGCCCGAGACCAGCGCCATGAAGGTGCGCCGCTGGATCGATGGCTCCAGCCGAACGCCGTCTCCGAATCGGGGGTCATACGGGGCTTGGGGCAGCCGGGTCGGGTCCATGCTGGAGCCCTCCTTACAGGCTGGGCGAGAGTCTAGCAGTACGGGAGGGCCGGGGCGAGTGCGTCGAGAAAAAGTGAGCTGAAAATTTTCTGCGGATTTATCCGGCCGCGCGAGCCCGCGGGGACCCCGATCAAGGGGGGGTGCTCGCCCCCTGGGCTTACGCAGCGTGCATGCGATCGTCCTTCGGTCCGACGCATGCTCGCCCGGAAACCTGCCCCGCACGCCCGCCCAGCCGCCGCGCGGGCTCAAAGTGAGAAGCGCGCGCAGCGGATGGCTCGACGGCGCGCCCCGCCGAGCGGCTTGGATCGGGGCGCGCCGGCCCGCGGAGCGTAGGTTGGTTGCGGCTGGGTTGCGGATCGTGCTACGTTCTGCCGCGTTCTGCATCGTCGCGCTCCGCATGTTTACGTGGTTCTTGAGGCCGCGAGGGTTGTGCTAGATCAGATACAGCAGGGTGCATTTCTTCGGATTCATGCACGAGCGGATCACCCGCACTTTCCCCCGACCGGGCGGGCCGTAATGGCTGTCACGGCCACACATTGCGGCGACGGGGCAGGCTGGGGCGCAGACACTCTGAAGTAGTCTCCGTTCGAGTGTCGGAGTCATGGTCGCTCATTTCCTCTGCGGCCCGCGCGGGTCGACGGAGTCGTGGAGGGAGTCGGTCATCGGCTCATCGTCGCCCGGACCTGTGGCAGCACGCAGAGGCCAAGAGTCCCGACCAACGAGGGCGCAACGATCAGCGCCGGTGTCCATCCCATCCAGCCTCCTATAACCCCACAGGCAACCCCCGCCAAGCACAGGCTATAGACTCCGAGAACCAACCGGTGCCCCCATCGTCTCAAGCCCCATAGCGAATAGGACATCAGGAAACTGATGACGGCGCCGACCGCTGGGATACCGATCCAAAAGACATGGATGAGAAGATTGACCCGGACCGGGTCTAGAAAGAGAGGGCTATAGAGGGCCACGATCACCAGAGGGATCAAGAAGGCGATACCCACTAGACCGTGCATCACAGCGACAATCCTCAGAATGACGACGATCATGCTTCCAGTAGGCAGTAGAGCGGGGCGACCACGATGCACGGCAAGCGTCTGGTCATAAGCAGAACTCCGTGATGGACACAACCTAGCCACCCTTTTTCAGGCCACCCTTGCGGCGATTCACGTAGAAGAGAACGAGATAGTATAGGTTGAAGAGCCGAAGCGGCTTCACTTGAGTTTGAACGACGCGAGTTCCCGTTCCCGCTGCCCGTTCGACAGGATCTCGCGGATCTTGACCCACTGTTTCACGTCCGGCGCGAACCACATCTCGTAGTTGAGGGCGCCGGTATTCTTGTTCTTCCAGGAAATCTTTATCGTTCGAAATGTACCGGCAAGGACGGTGATGGTCTCCTCGGCCTCAACCGTCCAAATGCTGTTCCGATCTAGAGTGGTCCGGTCGACCGGACGCTCCTGCCGATTGCTCTGCTCCCAAGTCTTTCCGACCGTCAAGGGCCAGAGATACGAGAGACGTGACGGCGTGTCTCGGGATATGACGACGCCGTCAACACGTTCGAGGCTCGAGGCCAGATCGGACACGCGGTAAAAGATCTCACGGGTACCAGATTTGATGACGTAATGCTCGACGCCGTCAAGCAATTCCACTCGATTGACCGACCACACATACGTTCCGCTATCGGTCGGGCTCTTGTACGCATACTGCCATTCGTCGCCGATCTTCCAGACGGGCGCCATGATCGGCCCCGATGGGCCAGCGATAGCGGGGCTCGCGGACCCGACCGCCACTGGCGCCTGCCGCGCGTCTCTCTTCTGCGCCTTCGCCCAGTCAAGGAATGGGTGAGCCTGGAACTGCGTTTTCATGCATGCAAAGAATCGTGAGTACTCATCTGATGTGCTGGCGCCAACGCCGCGCGCGAGAATCCAGTAGCGCCCATCGGGATCAACGCGTTCGAGTTTGGTTGTCGGTGTTTCGCAGTTGCGCCCCATGTCGTACGTGTAGTCCTGTTGGGGAGTAGTCTGGGTCGTGGCGCATGCCGCGAGGATCAGAGTGACCAGGACGTAAAGCGCGCGGAGAACCCGGAGATGACGCCAGCGGCTGGTCATCGATGCCTCCCTTTTCGGGAGCGGGCGTTGTGGGGCCACAGCACCGATACGCGCGCGCTGACTACGAGTCTAGCAATCGAGCCCGCGCGGGACCTAGTACAATCAGTCAGTATGTGCGGACGCTATACTTCGACCGCTGCCTTCGACGAACTCGCCCTCCGATTCGGTATTCCGGCCGTGCGGGCTCCGGGCGACACCACGAGCCCCCGGAGGCCACGAAGCCTCGCAGCAGGAGACTGATCGTGGCGAGGATCGAGCGCGCAACACTGGCGGACGTTCCCGACGTCAAGCGCGTCCTCAGTGAGACGTGGACGGCGACGTATGGTTCCTTCCTGTCCGCCGAAGCAATCCAGCAAGTCACGTCAGTGTGGCACGCGCCAGACCGTCTCGCGCGTCAGGCGGGGAATCCACAGGTGTTCCTCGGCGTGGCGCGACTTGACGGCCCGTCCATTGTTGGGATGGTGACCGTGAGACACCGTGACACGGGCACGGTCATGGTGGATCGGCTCTATGTACTCCCGATCCATCAACGGCAAGGGGTAGGAGATGCCTTGCTGCGAGCGGGCCTTGCCGCCTTCCCGGGATCACGGCGCGCGCGACTAGACGTGGAGGAACAGAATCGGATCGGCCGTACGTTCTGGCAGAAACAAGGGTCTAGTGAGGTTGGCCGAAGGGTCGAACGGGTCGCAGGGGCGGTCTTGGAAATGGTCGAGATGGAGAAGGCGCCTGTCTAGCTTGCCGCGTGAGGGCGTGCAACAGGGCAAATGATCCGCCGGCACGCGGCCTCTAACGCGCGCTGGCAGCAGAAGCGGCCAGCGTATCGGACTGGTATCATTCCGTCATACGCCGCTGCCCGTCCGGTCCGACAAGGGGTGATCCACGATGTCCCCGCTGCTGGAAATTCTCGCGACCCTCGCGGCCGGCCTCTTCGCGGGGGCTGCACTCTACGTCACGGCCGTCGAGCATCCGGCGCGCGTGAGCTGCGGATCAGCCCTCGCGGTCACCGAGTTCCGCCCGAGCTACGAGCGAGGGGCCATCATGCAAGCCACCCTGGCGCTCACCGGCGCGCTCGCCGCGATGGTGCGGTGGGGCCTCGGGGGCCAGATCGGATGGCTTATCGGCGGGCTTCTGCTCGGCGCCGTTGTTCCCTTCACGCTCATCGTGATCTTGCCGACGACCGAACTTCTACTCGACCGCTCCCTGGATCTCAACTCGTCGGAAAGCGCAACGCTGCTGAAACGCTGGGGTCGCCTTCATGCCGTCCGTACTGCCGTGAGTCTTGTGGCGTTTGCCGCATTCGTGTTGCTGCTCGCGGGCGGCTGAGCGCATGCCTGCCATCCCGCATCTCCCCAGCGCCGAACGATCCGTCCCTGATCCCACGAATCGCGTGCTGATCTCATTCGTCTTGACCGAGCGATGGCGGTAGGCCGGCTTGCGCGGCAGCCCCAGTCACGGTGCGGCCCGGAGTCTAGCAGAGTCATGGATGGGCGCAGAGAACACATCGCGATACACTCTTCGCCATGTGCGGGCGCTATACTTCGACCGCTGCCTTCGGCGAACTCGCCCTCCGGTTTGAGGGCACATGAAGAACCCTCATATCCGTGGGCTAGGCGAGATCGTTCTTCGTGTGAAGAACCTCTCCGTGATGAAGGACTTCTATTCCCGAACCATCGGACTGGAACTCCTGAAGGAGTTCGACGGCATCGCCTTCTTCTCTATCGCCGATGGCTTCGGCGGCCACACGCAGATCCTCGGGATGTTCGAAGAGGGGCGCGCCGTACCGGTTCCACAAGCATCGCGGGGGCCGGTGGCTCCTCAATCGACTGCGCTGCACCACTTCGCCTTTGAGATCGACAAGGCCCACTATTCCGAGGAACTGAATCGCCTGACGGTACTCGGACTCACTGTCTCGACCGCGACTCATGCGTGGTGTCATTGGCGCTCCATCTACGTCCTCGATCCCGAGGACAACATCGTCGCACTCGTGTGTTACGACGAGACGGTCACGTAGGGGGTCTCTGCGTGAGGGAGCGGAAAGGAGGCGTGGCAATGAACGACATTTTGGAACAGCTCACGAATTGCCCGCTCGCATCGGACGGTCCGGCCACTCGCTTGTTTCGTGCCGCTGGTGTCCAGGACTTCGTCGCGGCGGCACACCACATCTGGAAGTTGCCTTACGGGCGGATTGCGGACCGCAATCAGCTTGGGCTCGTGCTGAGCGAAGGGCGGGGTACATGCACGACCAAGCACGCCCTCCTCGCAGAACTTGCTCGTGAACAGCACATCGATGCGCAACTGACCCTTGGCATTTACGAGATGAGCGAACGGAATACGCCCGGCGTGGGACAGGTGTTGAGCCAATACGGGCTGTCATATATTCCGGAAGCCCATTGCTATCTCCGCTACGGGGGCGAGCGGATCGATGTGACGGGAGTGCCAACGGGCGCCGAACCTATTGAGGAGTTCCTCTATGAGGAACCTATCGCGGTAGGGCAGATCGGAGCGTACAAGAACGACCTCCACAAACGGTTCCTCAGCGACTGGATCTCCCGCACGGAAGCGGTCCACCCGCGAAGCCTCGAGGAAGTGTGGCGCATCCGTGAGGAATGCATCGCCGCCTTGGGTGCGGGCGAGTACGCCAAGCCCGAAAATTGAGTACCGTCACGTCGGCGATGTCGGCCGCCGGGATCCCCTGGCGCGCGACTCAGGCGAGCATGGCCAGGACCTGCTCCAGCGTGCGGACGCGCGCGTACATCTTCATCGACGTGTCGAGGCTATAGGCGTGGGCCCCGGAATCGCCGCCCCAGCAGCACTCGCGCACGACCACGGTGTCGAGATCCATGCTGAAGGCTTCGCGGACGCTGGTCTCGACGCCGCGATTGGTCGCGCCGCCGCCAATGACGAGCGCGGTGCGGCGGAGCAATCGCAGGAGCTCGGCGACCCCGGTGCCGTAGAAGGCGCTGGGGCGACGCTTGAGGTACACGTAGTCCTCGGGCCGAGGGGTGATCTCTTCCGGGAAGCCCGCCTCCGGCGTGCCCTCGATGCAGTTGGTGAGCGACGGGACTCCCGTCTGGACGCTGAGATCGGTGGGCAGCAGCACGACATCGGCGCCGTCCGCCCGGCTGACCGGGGTGGTGTAGATGATGGGCATGGCGCGCGCGCGACACGCGCCGATCAGGGCCACCCAGGCGTCGAGGACGGGCCGCATCGCGGCGCGCCGCGCCGGATCGGCGGGAGTCAGGGCGCGGCGGCAGGCATCGTAGACGATCAGGGCGGCGCGCGAGGTGTCGATGCGGTCGGGCGCGGCTCTCGTACTCATGGCAGGATGCTCGGGTGACCGGCATTGTTCACGGATGGTGCGAGCCCGGGTTCGGACGAGTGCGGGATGCGCTCTCCGAGATCCTCGCCGGAGGCGAGGAGATAGGCGCGGCGCTCGCCGTCTGCGTCGACGGCCACCTCGTTGTCGACCTGTGGGCGGGCTATGCAGATGCTGCGCGGACGCGACCGTGGGACCGCGACACAATCGTCAACCTGTACTCCATCGGGAAAGCGGTCACCGCCGTCTGCGCGCTCCGGCTCGTCGAGGCCGGCCGGCTCGATCTCGACGCTCCGGTTGCTCGCTACTGGCCTGAGTTCGCCCAGGCGGGCAAGGCGCAGATCCCGGTGCGCTATCTGTTGACGCATCAGGCGGCTCTCCCCGCCATCGCCCGCCCGCTGCCATCGGGAGCGTGGAGTCACTGGGATGTCATGACGGCGGCGCTCGCCGCTCAGGCGCCGTGGTGGGAGCCGGGCACCGGCCACGGGTATCACGTCAACACGCAGGGATTCCTGGTCGGCGAAGTCGTCCGCCGCATCACGGGCAAGACGCTCGGCACCTATCTGCGCGAGGCCGTCACCGGTCCTGCCGGTGTCGATTTCTTCATCGGTTTGGGCCCCGAGCTCGAGGGCCGCTGCGCCGATGTGCTTCCTGAACAGGCGACTCCCGAGGGTGACGAGCTGCGGCGGCAGCTCAGTGTGAATCCTGCGAGCCTGAGTGGCTTGCCCCTCATGCGCGTCAACGCCTATCGCAACCCACCGGAGGTCTCCGGGACGGGTGTCGTCAACACCCGCCCATGGCGGGCGGCCGAGGTGCCGTCGACGAACGGGCACGGCAATGCGCGCGCGGTGGCCCGCCTCTACTCGGCGCTCGCCGGTGACGGCGAGCTGGGCGGCGCTCACGTCCTCTCTCCGGAGATGATCGCACGCGCGACCGAGCAACAGGTCTACGGAGACGACATCGTCCTGCAACGCCCCACGCGCTTTGGGCTCGGATTCCAGCTCACGATGGCCGAGCGCCCGCTCGGTCCCAGCCCGCGCGCATTCGGGCACTTTGGCGCCGGCGGCTCGCTCGGGTTCGCCGATCCCGACGCCCGTGTCGCCTTCGGCTACGCCATGAACCAGGGGCGCGGTGGGTGGCAGCACAAGCACGTTCGTCATCTCATCGACCTCGTGTACGCGACGCTGTAGCCGTACCATCGCGCGCTGCTTCGCGCCCGCCGGACGGCCATCCTTCCGCTGGCTACTGTCTCGGGGGAATGCCGGTCGACTGCCACGACACGAACTGGAGCCCGCCCGACCGCTTGGCCCAGATAGCGGTGAAGCGCAACGGCACGGTGCGATCCTGGCCGCCCGCCGTCACCTCGTACACCGCGGTCCCCGTGATGATCGCGAGGCAGCCGTACGTGCGCGTCGTCACGTCGCTGTTCTGCGTCATCTTGCGGTACTTCGTGCGCCCCGAGCGCATGGCGTCGATGTACTTCGCCTTGTCATCGCTGGCGGCGGAGGAGTGGTTGTACGTGAGGTCGTTGCCGAACAGCTTCTCCATCGCCGCGAAGTCGTTCGCGGTTTGCGCGGCGTAGCGCGCCAGCTCGGCCTTCATCGCCTCGTCGGCGGTGATGATTCCGCTGCACTCCTCGGCGGCGGCGGCGCCGACGCCGACGAGTCCCAGCATCGCGCACAGAGCGAACAGCCGCAGTGATCTGTGTGCCATCGCGGTCTCCTCCCGTTGGTCTTAGGAGAGCGTAGACAACATCGAGCCCATCCTGGACGCGCGCATCACGGCGCCACGACGTGCCGAGCTTGGCTCCGCGCGGGTTTGCTGTCGCATACGGTGGCGATACTGCCAGAGCGGGGGGATGAGGTCAACGCTTCAAGGTCTTCTCGCGGCGTATCTATCGACTCGCGCCGGGAGGATGGTGCGGGGGCGACGCCGATGGCGGGGGGACTCCCTCGCCACCGGCCTCGCCCCGCGGGGGTTACTTGCGACGCTTGCGCTCGAGGCGCACCCCGTGGTCCACACCATCCAGGAAGGTGCGGGCCAGGATGTGGTCATAGGCCGCCTTGAGCCGGCGTCCCTCTGATGTCGCCTGGCCGTGATCCTTGAGCGCTTGCTTGGCCTGCTTCTGCGCCTGCTTGATGGTCATCGCCTGCCTCGTCTTGTCGGCCCGGCACGTTCGGCCGGGGCTTGCGTGGGCACGATAGGCGGCCGCCCTCCATGCGGGCAGCCTCGTAGATTTCATCGGCCGATGGCGGCGGGATTCGGAGGCCCGATCTTCGCTTATTTCCTGCACGCTTCGTCCAGGGCAAGGAGGACGAGCTGACCCATGTCTTGTTTCCGCTCGGTCGGGTTTCTGCTGACGAACCGATCCACGATCGTCCGGACCTCCGCGGTGGACAGCCGCCCTGACACACACCTGACGATTTGACCGAAGGTCGTGCTGAACATCGGCGACGGGCGAGCGCGCATGACCGTGTCCGCGACGATCCAGCCCTCGAGTGTCCCCGCCACGTACATGGCCCGTTCCTGCGGCGTGAGGCGCTGGTAGTCGTTCCCGGTGATGGCCGCTGCTTCCCCGGCGGCCAGGACGATGCATGCGAGAGCCACGTACCCGTACACCTTCCTCATGCGCTTCTCCTTGGCGGCCGCTGATCCCGCTCGACGCCGGGTCTACAATGGCCGCATGGCAGATAGCTTTGGTGAGCTGGAGGCCTCGAGCCTCTTCTGCCCGCGCTGCAAGCTGGCGACGGCGGTTCGGAAGAAGCTCCTGCTCGTCCTGCCGACCGGCAACAAGTACGACTACACGTGCAGCGTCTGTGACACCCAGGTGGGCGGGAAGACCGATTCCAACAGCAGCGACTTTCACCGCGTAGCGTCAGCCGCCCGGAGGCCTCTCCCGCCTCCTTCAGGGCGCCCGCCCCGCTGACTCGCGGGTCAGGGCCGACTTTCCAGGTCCCTGAGCTTGGCCTCGAATTCTTCCTTACTGATCTCGCCTCGCGCGTAGCGCTCCCGGAGGACGGCGATGGCTGGATCGTGGCGAGAGGCGCGGCTGGTCTTCGTCAGCCAGCGGATGCCCAGCACGGCCGCGACGACCCCGAGGATGAGTGGGGCGAGGTGGAGCAGGACCCAGCCGAACAGGACGAGCAGGAGCAGGCTCGCCGCCAGCGCGGCAAACGGCCACCAGATCGGATGCATGTCCCACCGCCAATCGAAGCTCGGCCCCTGCGCCCATGCGGAAAGGGGCCGCAGCAGGGCTGCGAGTACCACCGTGACTGAGAGCGGTCGCATGGTCGGGAGTCCTCCTGGTGCGACGCGGTCGGCGCTGATCCCACAAGCTCCCGCCGGTGCCGCGTTTACGGGATCAGCGCCGCGCGGGTGATGCTCGTCGTCTCCTTGTTGTGCCACTCGGAGGCGGCGAAGGCCTCGTTGATCTTCTCGAGGGGATACTTGTGGGAGATGATGCGGTCCCAGGGCCAGCGCGCCTTCGTGCGCACGAGGAAGTCGAGGGCGCGCGGGATGATCCACGGATCGTACTGGATGACGCCCACGATCTTCTTGGAGCCCCACACGAGGAGCGAGGGCTCCAGCTCGATCTTCGCGCCGCGGCTGATCGTCCCGATCTCGAGATAGGTGCCACCCGAGCGCAGCATCTCGATGCCCTCGGTGATGACGGCGGGGAAGCCGACGAAGTCACACGCGACATCGGCCCCGACTCCGCCTGTCCACTCCCGCACGAGCTTCACGCGCTCCCGGCGGTCCGGCACGTCCTTGAGGTTGAGGGTGTGGTCGGCGCCGAATGCCTTGGCGAGCTCGAGTCGCCCGGGGATCTGGTCCACGACGATGACGGTGGCCGCGCCCATGTCCTTGGCGACGGCGGTGGCCTGGAGCCCCAGCCCTCCCGCGCCCTGGATGACCACGCGGTCGCCGAAGCGCACCCCGGCCACGTGCAGGCCGTACATGACCTGGGCGAGGGCGCAGTTGACGGGTGCCACCACCTCGTCGGGGAGCTCCGCCGGCACCGCGAAGAGGGCCCCGCCCGGGCGGAGATAGTAGTGATCCGCGAAGGCGCCGTGCAGATGCGGGGGTGTGCTCGGCCCGAGTGGCCGCTCGAGCTTGTGCGGGCAGGCGGCGGGCTCCTTGTTGAGACAGGCGTAGCAGCGGCCGCACGGGTAGAAATACGTGTAGGCGACGCGATCGCCTTCCTTGAGGGGCCGGCCGAGTGAATCGGCCTTGATCCGGGACCCGAGCTTGTCCACTCGGCCCGTCATCTCGTGGCCGAAGATCCAGCCGTCCTCGGGGAGCCTGAGCGGCGCATCGCCGCGCCAGAAATGAAGATCCGATCCGCAGATGTTGGCGGCGGTGACGCGGATGAGCACGCCGTTGGGGTCGACCTCGGGGATGGGCACCTCGCGGATCTCGAAGGGCTTGCCCGGCCCGAAGAACACCGCGGCCCTCGCGGTGGCGGGCACGACTAGGCCCCCCGTTCCTTGGCGAGCTCGAAGGCGTCGTGCAGGGCGCGCACGGCGAGCTCCGCGTACTTGTCCTCGATCACGCAGGAGACGGCGATCTCGGACGTGGAGATCATCTGGATGTTGATGTTCTCCTTGGACAGGGTCTCGAACATGCGCGCGGCCACGCCGGAGTGGCTGCGCATGCCCACGCCGACGATGGAGACCTTGGCCACGCGGTCGTCCGCGGCCACGCCGCTCGCCCCGACCTCCTTGGCCACCGTGGCGAGCGCGCTCTCCGCGCGCTGCCGGTCCGCGCGCGGCAGGGTGAACGAGATGTCGGTCGAGCCGTCGCGCCCGATGTTCTGGACGATCATGTCGACCACGATGTTCTGCTTGGCGAGCCCGCCGAAGACCTGGCTGGCGATGCCCGGCCGATCCGGCACGCGCAGGATGGAGAGCTTGGCCTGGCCTCGGTCGTGCGTGACGCCGGTGACCACCACGTCTTCCATGCTGCGATCCTCCCTCATCACCATGGTGCCGGGATCGGGCTTGAACGTCGAGCGGACGTGCACGGGGACGCTGAACTTCTTGGCGAACTCGACCGAGCGCGCCTGGAGCACCTTGGCCCCCAGCGCGGCCATCTCGAGCATCTCGTCGTAGGAGACGCGCGCCAGCTTGCGGGCGTCGGGGACCACGTTGGGGTCGGCGGTGTAGACACCGTCCACGTCGGTGAAGATCTCGCACACGTCCGCCTTGAGGGCGGCGGCCAGCGCCACCCCCGTGAGGTCGGAGCCGCCGCGCCCGAGGGTGGTGATGTCTCCCGATTCCGTCATGCCCTGAAAGCCCGCCACCACCACGACCTTGCCCGCCTCGAGGGCGGTCTGGATCCGCTCCGCGGTGATGCGCCGGATGCGCGCCTGGGTGTGGACGCCGTCGGTGATCATCCCGACCTGGGGACCGGTGAAGGAGCACGCGGGGTGTCCGAGACTGGCGAGGGCCATGGCGAGGAGCCCGATGGTGATCTGCTCGCCCGAGGCCAGCACCATGTCCATCTCGCGCGGGTCGGGAGTCGGCGTGATCGCCTGCGCGAGGGCGACGAGACTGTCGGTGGTCTTGCCCATGGCCGACACCACGACCACCATCCGGTGGCCCTGAGAGGCGCCTTCGGCTACGCGCCGCGCGACGCTCTTGATCTTCTCGGGATCGGCGACGGACGAGCCGCCATACTTTTGCACGATGAGCTGGCCCATGAGGCAGTCATCGTACACGACCCCTGCGGAGACTGTAAAGGAACCGAGGCTAGCGCGGCGGCCGAGGGCCGCGCGGGCCCGGGCCGGGGCCGTGAGCCTCCCCGCCGGGTTGCTCACCCTCGGGCCGTGGCTCGCTCGGCCGCGCGCCAGGTCCCTCGTGAGGCCGGCGCTGGCGCGCCTGTTCGCGCAGATGCTGGCGCTGCTCGGGCGTCATCTGGCGCCACTTTTCCGCGTTCTTCTCGAAGCGCTCGCGCTGCTCGGGATTCATGGCCTGATAGCGCTGGAAGCGCCGCTGGAGCTGCTGCTGTCGCTCCGGCGGCAGCTTCTGGAAGCGCTCGTGCGCCGCCTCGAGCTCGCGCTTGCGATCCTCGGGCAGGCTGTTCCATCGATGGAAGTCCTCCATGATGCGCGCGCGCTCGCTCGGCGGCATGTTCCGCAGGCGCTGGAGGTTCTGCCGCGCCGCCTGCCGCTCGCCCGGAGTGAGGCTTTTCCAGTGCTGGTAGTTCTCGAGCGCCCGCTGCCGCTGCTCCGGCGAGAGCTGCCGCCACTTTTCCAGATTTTTCTCGGCCTGGGCCCGCTCCTCGGGCGTCAGTCGATCGAGCCCGCGGACTTCGCTCTCCGAGGTCCGGGGCGCCTGCTCACCGGAGGTCTGCGCCGCCGATGGAACGGCGGCCGACAGCACGGCGACGGCGAAGAGGGTGATCACGACACGGCGGCGCATTTACCTCACCTCCTTGGGAGTGGAGCCGGTTGGGGGAGTGGAGCCGGCCGGCGGCGTCTGGCCCGCCGGCGTGGCCGGGGCAGTGGGGGTCTGGCTCTCCAGAGCCCGATAGGACTCGAGCACGCGGAGGCGCTCCAGGAGCCGCATTCGCTTCGCCACTTCTCGGTCGCGCGAGTAGTCCGGGTTGTCGAGGAGGTCGAGATCGCGCAGGAACTCGGCGTCGAGGGGCTGGGCGGTCGTGGACCCTTTGGACGGCGCGGCGGGCCCCGCCGCCCAGGCGGTGCCGGCCATGGCGAGCAGAGCGGGCAGCGCCAGGATCGTTTGCCGGAGCCACTTCGCGATCACCGCCGTCCCCTATCCCTCATTGGTGTTTATCCTTCGTTGACCGTCAGACGATCCAGTCGGCTGATCACGTCGAAGTCTTCGAGGACGTCCAGCCGCTGGACCACGTCCAGCTGGACGATCAGGTCGAGCCGGCTCGCCAGGATGGCGTTCTCCACGAGGGCCAGATCCGCCCCCTGTCGACCCGGCAATCCGACCCAGGCGAGGACGGCGACGAGGCTGGTGGCGACGGCGATCTGGAGCGGGCGGCTCTTCCAGCTCCACGCCCACGTCCAGGGCGCGGGCGCCCGACGCCGCTCGAGCTTGTCCCGCAGCTCGGCGCGGTAGGCGCCCCAGTGAATGGGCGGCGGCTCGGGCGCGGTGCGCCGGAGCTCCTGGACGAGATCACGGAACTCGTCTTCTGGCGGCCTGTTCATCTCCGATGACGTGTTCATGCCTGCTCTCCGAATCGACGCTTGAGCGTCGTGTATGCGCGGTGCAGATGCACTCGCACCGTCGCTTCCGACAGGTGAAGCACCGCCGCGATCTCCTTGGTAGAGAGCTCCTCGCGGCACTGGAGGAGCACGGCCGTCCGCTGCTGCGGGGAGAGCTCCTCGACGGCCTCCCAGATCTGGTTCATGTGTCGCTCCGCCCCCAAGGCCTCGGTGGGATCCACGAACGGCGCCGGCAGCCGCTCGATGGGATCGCTCTCACCCTCCTCGCCACCCCCGCCCCAGCCGAGGAGCCGCCGCCATCCCCGCCGCCGGCGCTGATGGTCCAGACAGCAGTTGACGAGGATGCGGTAGAACCACGTCGAGAACTTCGCTTGCCCCGCGAAGGTCCCCGCCGACTCGTGCAGGCGGATGAACGCTTCCTGGGAGCAATCCTTGGCGTCTTCCCGGTCGCGCACGATGGACCAGGCGATGCGATACGCCCGCTCCTGGTAGCGCTCCACGAGGTCGTCGAAGGCTCGCCCATCCCGGTCCGCGACTCTCTTGCAGAGCGCTTCGTCGGACGGCGCGAGAGTCTCCACTGGCGTCGATCTTCGCACATGGTTGTCGGGGAGCCCAAAACCCTGGCCGGGACTGGCTTCGGCATCCCCCGGTTGCCTTCGGCCCGACTCCCGGGGGTTAGACGACACCGCCTCGCCGTCCGTTTACAGGGTCGGGTACTGGGCCAATTTGCTTCGCCAGGTCAACTCAGCTCTCGCCTCGCGGCAGGGCCGCTCAGCTCGAACGGCCACGTTCTCGGTCGCCAGCAACGCTCAACGTACGATCCACTCAGCCCTCGCCTCTGGCTCCGCCCTCAGCTCGAAAGGCCACGTACGCCTCGCGTTGCTGGCTTCCTCGGGCCTCGTCTGGCTCGCAACTTGACCCAGTACCACGCGGCGGAGCCCCGGGCCTGGGGCCCCGCCGCCCTCGGGCCCGTCCTACCCCGCCCGCCTCGCATGCACGTCCCGGCGCAGCTCCCGCCGATCGTGGCGAAGATCCCGCACGTCGCCGTGCCGCTCATGCCGGTCATGGCGAAGGTCCCGGACATCGTGGTGACGCTCGGCGACGTCGTGCCGCACCTCCCGCCGGTCCTGCCGCAGCTCGCGGCGGGCGTTCCGGATGGCCCGGGGATCGCCCGACTTGATGGCGTCGCGAAGGCCCTGCCGGTCGCCCCGCAGCTCGCGGCGATCCTGCCGGATCTCCCGGTTGTCCTGCCGGATCTCCCCTCTGTCCTCCCGGATGTCGCGCGTGTCGCGACGGATGTCCTGGCGGTCGCCGCGGATGTCCCGGAGATCGTCGCGGATCTCCTGGGCCCCCGCCACCGTCGCCCACAGGGCGATGCCCGCGAAGATGCCGGTCACCACCGCCACTCCCGTCGTCCAGCCTGAGATTTCTCGATTCATGGTCGTCGTCCTCCCGTATTGGCTCGTGTTTGGCAAAAGTCCTGACTGCGCCTTCACGGGATAGACGCCATCCCGCGACGACGCGTTTACGGGGAGAGAGGCCGCGGGGTGCCCAGAAACCCGCCGGCGGGAGGTTAATCCAAGTAGTAGCCATGCCCTCGCGAGCGAGAGTGTTCCGCTTCGAGCGCCGGCTGTGCCGGCGCAATCGAACTGGGGGGAGGCCTCGGAAGGGGGGCGGCGCCCCCTCCGAGTCTTACTCGCTGGCGGAGACGACCGGCCTCTGCGATGCGGCGGAGAGGCTCACGTGCTCCACGACCAAGAGGGCGAGGCCCCAGACCGTCACGGGCACGAACTGCGAGGCGTGGAGCAGCAGCGAGAAGCTGAGCGCGTCCGCGCGCGGCACGCCGAAGAAGGACAGCGCGAGCACCGTGGCGGCCTGGATGATGCCGATGAAACCCGGGCTCGACGGGAGGCTGACGCCGAGCCCCACGAAGGCGATGACGGTGAGGGCGGCCAGGAGCGGGAGATCGAGGCTCGCCGCCCAGAAGGCCGTCCAGAATCCAAGCACGACACAGACCCAGACCATCACGGACCAGATCACGATGGGCACGAGCTGGCGGGGACGCCTCATGCTCTGCAGGCCGTCGGCCATGACGTCGAAGGCCTGCAGCAGCCGTCGCTCGATGCCGGGCCAGCGATAGGTCAGGGAGTGGATGAAGATGCGGCAGGGCAGGGGCGCCACCGCGATCACCACGAGCGCGAGCAAGAGGAGGAAGACGAGGGCGCCGAACACCTCGGCGGCCCAGGCGATCTCGCGGGGTGTGGGGACCAGGGTCAGGCTGGTGGCGAGGATGAGCCCGATGGCCAGCCCGTCGAGGGCGCGCTCCACGACCAGGGTGGCCACCACCGTCGACACGCGGGGACCGTGGCGAGCCGCCACGTAGACCCGCAGCACCTCGCCGGCGCGGAGGGGCAGCACGTTGTTGCCCATGTAGCCGATCATGACCGCGTTGAAGAGATGCGCCGGATGGGATCCTCGAGGAAAGAGATGGCGCCAGCGGATGGAGCGCGCCCAGAGAGAGGAGAGGTTGAGGGCCATGCTCAGGGCGAGCCACCGCCACTGGGTATCCGCGAGCCGAGCGAGCACGGCGCGGACGTCCACGTTCCAGAAGAGGTAGACGAGGAGGGCGACGCTGATCGCGATCCCGAGAAGGATCTTGACCAGCCGCGCCGCGCCGGGCACGTCCGGCTAGAGTCCGAGCTGCGCGAGGACGGCGTCGAGGCGGGCGGGCACCGTCACCGGGCGCGTGGCCGACTCGAGGGCAGTGTCTGGATCCTTGAGGCCATGGCCGGTGAGGGTCAGCACGAGCGTGGAGCCGGGCTCGAACTTCCCCGCCTTCACCATCTTGGCGAGTCCCGCCACCGTGGCGCAGGAGGCGGGCTCCATGAAGATGCCTTCCTCGCGGGCGAGCATCCGGTAGCCGCGCACGATCTCCTCGTCGGTCACGGCGTCGATCCAGCCGCTGGAGTCCGCCAGCGCTTCCTTGGCCAGCCCCCAGGAGGCGGGATTGCCGATGCGGATGGCCGTGGCGAGGGTCTTGGGCTCGGCGATGATGCGGTCCTCGACGATGGGGGCGGCCCCGGCCGCCTGGAAGCCCACCATCTTCGGCAGCTCCTTGGCGATGCCCGCCCGGTGGTACTCGCGGTAGCCCCGCCAGTACGCGGAGATGTTGCCGGCGTTGCCCACGGGGATCAGATGGTAGTCGGGGGCGCGCCCGAGCTGGTCCACCACCTCGAAGGCGCCCGTCTTCTGCCCCTCGAGACGGAACGGATTGAGGCTGTTGACGAGGGTGACGGGGTGGCGCTCCGCGATCTGGGTGACGATGGAGAGCGCCTGGTCGAAGTTGCCCTCCATCATCAGCACGGTGGCGCCGTGAATCGCCGCCTGCGAGAGCTTGCCGATGGCCACCGCGCCCTTGGGCACCATGACGAAGGCGCGGATGCCCGCCCGGGCCGCATAGGCGGCGGCGGAGGCGGACGTGTTGCCCGTGGAGGCGCAGATGACGGCGCGCGAGCCCGCCTCCACGGCCTTGGAGATGGCCATGGTCATGCCGCGATCCTTGAACGAGCCCGTGGGGTTGAAGCCCTCGCACTTGAGGAAGATGCGCAGGCTCGGATCCGTGGCCTCGGCCAGACGCGGGGCAGGGATGAGCGGCGTGTTGCCCTCGTGCAGCGTGACGATCGGCGTGGAGCTCGTGACGGGAAGGAACTGCCGGTAGCGCTCGATGACGCCCGGCCACAGGCTCATGCCGGCTCCACGCGGATCATGGTCGTGCGCGAGGCGACCACGGGGAGCTTGTCGATGGCCTGGAGGGCCGCGCGCATGTCCCGCTCGCGGGCCTCGTGCGTCATCATGACCACGGGCACCGCTTCGCCCTGGGCGCGTCCCTTCTGGAGGACGGAGACGAGCGAGATCTCGTGCTGCCCCAGGATGCCCGCCACCTGCGCGAGCACGCCGGGCCGGTCCAAGGCCATGACGCGCAGATAGTAGGAGGAGCGGATGTCCTCCATGCGCCGAAGGGGCAGGGGCCGCTCGCTGATCGAGGGCAGGTCTCCTTCCATGGCGGGAACGCCGTGGGCGACGCGCCGGGCGATCTCGAGCGTGTCCGACCACACCGCCGAGGCCGTGGGCAGCTGGCCCGCCCCGCGTCCGTAGAACATGAGGTTGCCGACGTTGTCGCCCGTGATGAACACGGCGTTGAAGACGCCGGAGACGGCGGCCATGGGCGAGGCGGCGGGAATCATGGTCGGATGCACGCGGGCCTCGAGGGCGCCGTCGGAGGCCTTGGCGATGGCGAGCAGCTTGATTCGATAGCCGAGCTCGGCCGCGTTCTCCACGTCCTGCGGCGCGATGCCCGTGATCCCCTCCGTGTGGATGTCCTTCAAGTCCACCGCGGTCCGGAAGGCGATGGTGGCCAGGATCTGCAGCTTGTGGGCGGAGTCCATGCCCTCGATGTCCAGGGTGGGATCAGCCTCGGCATAGCCCTGGGCCTGCGCCTCCTTGAGGACCATCGAGAAGTCCAGCCCCTCGTCGGTCATCTTCGAGAGGATGTAGTTGCACGTGCCGTTGACGATGCCGAAAGCGGAGAGTACGCGGTTGGCGGGCAGCCCGTCCTTGACGGCGCGGATGAGGGGAATGCCTCCGGCCACCGCGGCCTCGAAGCCCAGGAGGACGCGATTGCGCCGCGCCGCCTCGAAGATCTCTTGCCCGTGATGGGCGAGAAGGGCCTTGTTGGCGGTGACCACGTGCTTGCCCGCCTCGAGGGCGCGCAGGATGAAGCTGCGGGCGGGCTCGAGTCCCCCCACCAGCTCGATGACGATCTGGACGGAGGGATCAGCGAGCACCTTGGCCGCGTCGTTGACGAGGGGCAGGGTTTTCAGGTCGAGCCCCTCGCGGGGCCGCGTGAGGTCGGCGTCGGCGATGGCGTGGAGGCGGAGGCGGCAGCCCGCGCGCTCCTCCATGTCGGCGCCGTGGCTCTGGAGAACCTTGACGACCCCGCTGCCCACGGTGCCCAGGCCGAGGAGGCCGATCTTGATCTCGTTCATGGCAGGACCGAAGGCCGCTCTGCGCGCCCGGTCAGCGGGCGCCCAGAGCCTTGAGACCGCGGAGTGCCTGTCGGATGCGCTGCTCGTTCTCGACGAGAGCGAACCGGACATAGCCCTCGCCGTACTCGCCGAAGCCGATGCCCGGGGAGACCGCGACCTTGCACTCCTGGATCAGCATCTTGGAGAACTCCAGCGATCCCATGGCGCGGAACCCGTCGGGAATGGGCGCCCACACGAACATGGTGCCCTTGGGCTTGGGCACGGACCAGCCGATCTTGTTGAGCCCCTCCACGAGGACGTCGCGGCGCTTCTGATGGAGCTCGACGATGTCGCGCACCACGGACTGCTCGCCCTCCAGCGCGACGATGGCCGCGATCTGGATGGGCTGGAAAGCGCCGTAGTCGAGGTAGGACTTGATCCGGCCGAGGGCGTGGATCATTCGGGAATTGCCGCACACGAAGCCCATCCGCCAGCCGGGCATGTTGTAGGACTTTGAGAGCGAGAAGATCTCGACCCCGACGTCCTTGGCCCCCGGCACCGCGAGGAAGGAGGGGGGCCGGTAGCCGTCGAAGGCAAAATCGGCGTAGGCGAAGTCGTGGACCACCATGAGCTTGTGCTCTTTGGCGAACTCCACCACCTTGACGAAGAAGTCCTGCTCCACGCACATCGTGGTCGGATTGTGCGGGAAGGACAGGATGAGCATCTTGGCCTTGGGCCAGGAGAGGCGGGCCGCCTCCTGCAGGCGGGCGAAGAAGTCCTCGCCCGGCACCAGGGGCACCGAGCGCAAATCGCCGTCGGCGATGACCACCGAGTACGAGTGGATGGGGTAGGTCGGGTTCGGCACCAGCACCCCGTCCCCCGGCTGGAGGACGGCCAGGGCCAGGTGGGCCATGCCCTCCTTGGCGCCGATGGTGGCGATGGCCTCGGTTTCGGGATCCAGCTCGACCTTGTAGTGGTCCCGGTACCAGGTCGTGACGGCCTTGCGGAGCCTCGTGATCCCCCGTGAGGCGGAATACCGGTGGTTGCGGGGATTCCGGGCGGCCTCGACCAGCTTGTCCACGATGTGCTTGGGGGTGGCCTGGTCGGGATTGCCCATGCCGAGGTCGATGATGTCCTGGCCCTGGCTCCGAGCCTTCGTCTTGAGGTCATTGACGATGGCGAAGACGTAGGGGGGCAGCCGCTTGATCCGGTAGAAGTCGTCCATAGTGTCCTCTGGATTCGCCGATGATACTTCGGACCCTTTCCAGGTGTCAACAAACCCAAAGCGACGCGGACATAGCGCGCATGGCGGCGGGTGGATTTCCGGGGTTGACACCCCGGAAGAGCGCGTGCTACAAGGACCGAGATCTTCATACATCCTTCCCATAGCTAGGTCGAGCATCGCCACTCCCTTCCACCCGCCTTGGGGCCCGGAAGGTGATGCTGAGCGCGCCGCACTCGCAGCACCGGTGAAGGAGGCTGCCGGTCGACCATGTGGATGCGCAAGCGGAAGTCCCCCGGCCGGAACGGGCTGACCGCCTTCATCGACGAGGGCTCGGAGATCGAGGGGAAATACACGTTCAGTGGCACGGTCATGCTGAACGGACGGTTCAAGGGTGAGATCTCGACGACCGACACCCTCATCATCGGCGACAAGGCGGTCGTCAACGGGGACGTCCGCGCGGGGCGGGTGCTGGTGAGCGGCGAGGTGGTGGGCAATATCTCGGGCACCGAGCGCGTGGAGCTGAAGCGCACGGCGCGGGTGTTCGGCGACGTGGAGGCGCCCGTGGTCGTCCTGGAGGAAGGCGTGCTCTTCGAGGGCCACTGCCGCATGACGAAGGTCAATCCGAACGCCGAGGCGACGACGACTCGGGATTTCTCGGTCGTCCCGCTGAAGCGCTGAGGGAGCATGCCGACACCGAAAGAATTCAATCTCCTGGTCGTGCATGGCGACGGACGCCGCGTCGTCCGTCTCGCTCTTTCCCGATGGGTCATCGTGGTCGCTCTCGGCGTCCTCCTCGCCGCGCCCATTGCCCTGGCCGTGATCTACGGCGACTACCTCCAGCTCCGGCGCGAGCGCGCCTCGCTCGCCCAGCTCACCGCTCGCCTGACCGAGCAGCAGGCCTTGATCGAGAGCTCGCAGGCGCGCATGCGTGAGCTCCGTGCCGAGATCGACAGCTGGCGCGATCTCCAGGCCAGGATCTGGGAGCCCTTCGGGCCCGAGGACGGGAAGGCCAAGCGAGGCAGCGCGATGGGCGGGCCGACGGGGCCCGGGCGGACGGGCGAAGGGCCCGACCGGAGCGCCATCGGCGACGAGCTGGAGCGGCTCACCTCCCTCGTCAAGGACGAGGGCGAGAATCTCCGCTCGCTCGAGCGCTTCCTCGTGCGCGCCACGCGCGTCCTCGCCGCCCTCCCCTCGCGCTGGCCGCTGCGCGGCCCCGTCAATTCTGGTTTCGGCGGCCGCGTGTCTCCCTGGTCGGCCAAGTCCGAGTTCCACAGCGGTCTCGACATCGGCGCGCCCATCGGCACGGCCGTGAAATCGCCCGCTCCCGGAACGGTGGTCTTCGCGGGGATCCATCCGGAATACGGCCAGACCCTCATCATCGAGCACGGCCACGAGACGAAGTCGCTCTACGGTCACCTCTCGAAGCTCCAGGCGACGGTGAACCAGAAGGTGCAGCGTGGGGAGGTGATCGCGCTGTCCGGCAACACCGGGCGGTCCTCGGGCCCGCACCTCCACTACGAGATCCAGGTGAAAGGCCAGTCGGTCAACCCGACCAGCTACCTCTGGGAGTGATCCCCCGTCGCCTCGTGCCGATGGTGGCGCTGGCGCTCCTCGCGAGCGCGGGGTCGACCGCTGCTCAGCCCCTCGACCCGAGCTCGCAGGACGTCCTCAGCCAGACGCTCCAGATCCTGCTCGACCCCAATGCGCGTGCGGCCGAGCTGGCGAAGAACCCTCAGGGCGCGACGGTGGACCAGCAGGTGCGCGCCCTCACGGGCTCGGACGCGCTCACCCAGGAGTTCTACGCGGTGGCCGGCCAGGTCCTCAGCGAGCTCACGGAGAATAGCGGCGGCGACGCGCAGAAAATGCTCCAGGCCGTCGAGCGCGCCAAGGCCGATCCGGCGGGCTTCGCCGCCATGCTCAGCCCGCAGACGCAGCAGCGCCTCCGCGACCTCGCCGTCAAACTCTCCGACCAGAAACGCTAGCAGGAGGCTCAAAAGGGTCCAGATGCGAGGCGTCGCCCGAAGGCTGCAGCCGAGGGCGACAACGAAGCAGATGGGCCTTTTTCAGCCGCCTGCTTAGTTCAGGTGCTTGCGGAGAAAGCTCAGGATGGTCTCGTTGAAGGCGGGAGCCTGCTCGAGGAAGTGCATGTGGCCCGCCTCGGGAATACGGACGAGCTCGGAGCCGGCGATGCGCTCGTGGAGATCGTCCGAGGCGGAAGGCGGCACCAGGATGTCCTCGGTGCCCGTGGTGATGAGGGTGGGCATGCGGAGCTTGCCCAGCCGATCACGGGCGTCGTGGCCGCGGATGGCCTGGGCCTGCCGGTTCAGTCCGACGAGGGTCGTCTGGAACGGATACTCGAGGGCTCGCTGGATCCACATCTCGACGAAGTCGCGCCGCTCCGCGAAGGTCTTCCGGCAGAGGAGCCAGGGCAGCACGAAGAGGGTGAACTCCTCCACGCTGCCGCGGGCCTTGGCGCGCAGAAAGTTATCGATGACCGCGCGGCCCCACTCGTCGACATGGGCCGTCGTGCAGTGGAGCTGCAGGCTGAGCACGCGGTCGGGATACCGGAGGGCCACCTCCTGGGCGATCATGCCGCCCATCGACGCCCCCGCGATGTGCGCGCTCCGCACGCCCAGCTCGTCCATCAGCCCGGTCACGTCCTCGGCCAGGTCCGCCATCGAATAGGTGACGTCGGGAGCATCGCTCTGTCCCGCGCCTCGATTGTCGAACGCGATGACGTCGAACTCGGCGGCGAGGGCGGCGACCTGGAGCGCCCAGGCGGTGTGGTCGCCGCCCCAGCCCATGATGAGGACGAGGGAGGGCGGTCGGGCGGGACCGGTCCGCTGGTAGAACAGCTCGACCTGCCCGACGCGGATCCGAGGGATAGGTCAGGCCCCGACGGCCGACAGGATCTCGGCGAGCTCGTCGAGCGTGCCGCGGTCGAGTGATGCTAGGCGCGAACCTGACACGCCACCCAGTGCCCCGGCGAGATCTCTTTCAGGACCTGCTCGTTCTCCGAGCAGCTGGGCACCCGGATGGGGCAGCGCGTGTGGAAGCGGCAGCCGGAGGGCGGCTTGATGGGGCTGGGCACGTCGCCCTCGAGCAGGATGCGCTTGCGCTTGACGGACGGATCCGGAATCGGAACCGCAGAGAGGAGCGCCTCGGTGTATGGGTGCTTGGGGTTGTTGTAGAGCTCCTTGGCGGGCGCGATCTCCACGATCTTGCCCAGGTACATGACGGCCACGCGGTTGGAGATGTGCTCGACCACGGAGAGATCGTGGGCGATGAAGAGATAGGTCAGGTTGAACTGCTTCTGCAGGTCCTCCATCAGGTTGATGACCTGGGCCTGGATCGACACGTCGAGGGCGGAGACGGGCTCGTCGGCCACGATGAGCTTGGGGCTCACGGCGAGCGCCCGCGCGATGCCGATGCGCTGCCGCTGGCCGCCCGAGAACTCGTGCGGGTAGCGGCGCAGGTGATCGGCGCTGAGGCCGACCGTCTCCAGGAGATGGATCACGCGCTCCTCGCGCTCCTTGCGCGTCTTGGCGAGCTTGTGGATGACGAGGGCCTCGCCGATGATCGAGCCCACCGTCATGCGCGGGTTCAACGACGCGTAGGGGTCCTGGAAGATGATCTGCATGTCTCGCCGGAGATGGCGCAAGGATCGCTTGTCGAGCGTCGTGACGTTCTTGTCCTCGAAGATCACCTCCCCCGCGGTCGGCTCGATCAGTCGGAGGATGCACCGGCCGGTGGTGGACTTGCCGCAGCCCGACTCGCCGACCAGGCCCAGCGTCTCGCCCTTCAGGATCGTGAAGCTGACATCGTCAACGGCGTGGACGCGCGCCACCTCCCGGGAGAAGAGTCCACCCCGGATGGGGAAGTACTTCTTGAGGTTCTTGACCTGGAGCAGCGGTGTCTCGGCCATATCGTGATGACCTAACCTTTCCGTCCCTAAGTGACCGCAATGTAACCGGCTGATTCCATCTCACGCGTCTGCCCTTCCCACTTCGAGCGCGGGCTCCGCCCGCGCCGCCTCTTGGGGGAGGCATTGGAGGGGGCCACCTGGGCCCCCTCCAAAATTAATATAGCCAGCAGGCGACCTTGTGCCCGGGCTTGACTTCCTTGATCACGGGATCCTTCTCGGTGCAGACGGACTTCACGAAGGGGCAGCGCGGCGCGAAACGGCAGCCCGGCGCGATATCGCCCCGCAGCGTGGGGACCGTCCCGGGAATCGTCTCGAGTCGGCGCCGCTCCGTGGCGGCGAGATCGATGCGCGGGATGGACCGCAGGAGCCCCTGGGTATACGGGTGCAGCGGCTCCTTGAAGAGATCCGCCACGGAGGCTTCTTCGGCCACCTTGGCGGCATACATGACCACGACGCGCTGGGCCGTCTCCGCGATCACGCCCATGTCGTGGGTGATGAGCATAACGGCCATCTTGAGCTTGCTCTTGAGCTCGTTGAGCAGGTCGAGGATCTGGGCCTGGATGGTGACGTCGAGGGCGGTGGTGGGCTCGTCGGCGATGAGGAGGTTGGGATTGCAGGACAGGGCCATGGCGATCATGATGC
>WNFC01002734.1_pt1 | contig 24382 bp, 19 predicted proteins | sample 5400541 | NCBI WGS metagenome assembly WNFC01 (sample SAMN13153342, study PRJNA577476) | soil metagenome | isolation source: 120 cm saprolite under Douglas fir tree site 2 hole 2 replicate 1 | place: USA:California | collected 2015-04-18
AACGCGCCGCCTGCTCACATTTTATTAATGAGGCAACTCACCAACCGGGCGGTCATGCCGGAGACGCCGGGGTGGGCTGAATGTCGTCGCGCTGAATGAGCGAATCGCGCAGCCATTGAACATCGTCATGTTCGGGATGGTCGATGGTGTAATGAAGACCGCGCGATTCCTTGCGCGCCATCGCGCACCGCACCACCAATTCCGCGACCGTCACGAGATTGCGCAGTTCGATCAGATCGGAATCGAGCAGATGGTCCCAATAGTAGCCGTGGATTTCTTCCTTCAATAGTTGAATGCGCCGAAAGGCCCGCTCGAGGCGACGATCGCTCCGCACGATGCCGACGTAGTTCCACATCAGCCGCCGGATTTCGTCCCAGCTATGCGTGATCAGCACCCGTTGCTCCGTCCGTGCGGCGCCGCCGGGATCCCATTCAGGAAATTCCGGTGGCGCCCTAAAGTCGTTGTGCAAGGCCTCGCGCACGGCGGCGAACGTGCGTCGTCCCATCACCGCGGCTTCGAGCAGCGAATTTGACGCCAGCCGGTTCGCCCCATGCAGTCCCGTCATCGCGGTCTCGCCAGCAGCATACAGCCTCGGGATCGTGGTGCGCCCTGACAGATCCGTCGCTACGCCGCCGCACATATAATGCGCCGCCGGTACCACCGGGATCGGTGCCGACGTGAGGTCGTAGCCAAAACTAAGGCAACGTCTGTAAATATTCGGAAATCGTTCACGCACATGCGAGGAGGGACGATGGCTGATGTCGAGATAGACACAGTCGAGGCCCAGCCGCTTCATTTCCGAATCGATCGCACGCGCAACCACATCACGTGGGGCCAATTCTGCATCGGGGTGATAGCGTTTCATGAAGGCAGTACCGTCGGGCAGACGCAGAATTGCACCTTCGCCGCGCAGGGCCTCGGAGATCAGGAACGATTTGGCCGCCGGATGGTATAAGCAAGTTGGGTGGAACTGATAAAACTCCATGTTGGCGATCGGTGCCCCTGCCCGGTAAGCCATCGCCACCCCGTCACCTGAGGCGATATCGGGATTAGTAGTATAGAGATAGACTTTGCCGGCGCCGCCGGTCGCCAGCATCGTCGCCCGAGCGAGCACCTTGCGCACAGCCCTCGTCGTCTTGTTCAAGGCATAAGCACCCCAGCAGGCACCATTGCCGCCATGCTTGTTTTCGATCAGCAGGTTGACCGCGACGTGGTTTTCCAGCAGGCGTAAATTCGCACAGGCGGCCGCCGCTTCGCCTAACGCACGCATGATCTCGCGGCCTGTGAGATCCTGCGCATGAAGCACCCGCCGATGGGTGTGGCCGCCTTCGCGGCCCAGGTCATACTCGTCTTCGCCACCGGCGTCGATCCGAGTGAAGCGCGTGCCCAGGGTGATCAGTTCGCGTATGGCGTCCGGCCCATCGCGGACAATAGTCTCCACGGCCAGGCGGCTGCATAGACTATCACCCGCCCGCAACGTGTCACTCACGTGGGATTCGAACGAGTCGTCGACGCTCCATACGCTGGCGATACCGCCCTGCGCGTAGGCGGTATTGGCCTCGTCGCTGGCAGCTTTCGTGAGGACCGTGACGGTGCCGATGGTGGAAGCTTTGATTGCGAAGAGCAACCCGGCAATGCCGCCGCCGATAACCAGGAAATCGCTGCTGATTGGCTCCATACCTTGACGCAATGCTCTGGGCGAACCTTCGACGCTAGTTCAGGCTCGCGCGGACAGTCAAGCCAATCAACACGCTTCGTGCGGTACGACGTCACAATTGGACTTGATGGAGAGCATCTCCTCCCGGCTAGCCAGACCGAATCATCGCTCGGAATTCGCACGCTGGATTGCCACACGCTGAACCTTGCCATATTGTCGAGTTGAGGGGCTTTCCAGCTTGCCGGTAGTTTTCGCAGCGCAGTATTGGCAGCCGTTGAAGCGAGCGAGAGCTGCAGCCTGTCCCGTTGCCATAGCGGAAGTTGTTGACCTCGCCGCGGAAATCTATGGAAGGCATGATCGGTGACTCTTACCACTCCCAATCTGCTCACGCTGGTTAGAATTGGCACCGTCCCAGTCTTGGTGGTGCTGTTGCTGTTTCCAGGACCGGCACCTTCGGCGTGGGCCGCGGCGGTGTTTTTTGCGGCCACAATTACCGATTTTCTCGACGGCTATATCGCGCGCAACTACGACAGCGGTAGCACGGTCGGCAAATTCCTCGACCCGCTCGCCGACAAGCTGGTGGTCACGGCTGCGCTTATCATGCTTTCAGGAATGCCGCGCGTGCCACGGGTGCCGGCATGGATAGTAGTGGTGTTGGTATCGCGGGAAATTCTGGTTACCGGGCTGCGCGCAGTCGCCGCAGCCGAGGGCCGGATCATCGCCGCGGAGGAACTCGGCAAATACAAGATGGTGCTCCTGGCGATTGCTCTCCAGGGACTGCTGATTCATTACACTTACTTCCACATCGATTTCTTTGCGGCAGGTCTCTTTATCCTCTGGATTGCCTTGGTTTTGAGCATCTGGTCAGGAGTCGAGTATTTCGTCAACGCATTTGGGTTGCTGACAATGCGCGAGCGCACTCAGCCGGTCAAGCGCGCGGTAATGTGAATCGGATCAAGCCGATGGCCAAAACACAAACAGCACCCGAAATGAAACCCGAAGGGGCCGAATGCGAAGCTGGCGAACGGTTCCAAAAGTCTGATACGGGACCGATTTCCGTCCGATCAATGGTCAAGATAGACGATGATTTCCATGGTTGGCTACTTGCTCAAGCAGCAGCATTGCGTCAACAGCATCACTTCTTGCTGGATTGGCAACATTTGGCAGAAGAATTAGAAGCGATGGCGGCGCGTGATCGGCGCGAGCTTAAAGAGCGTCTCAAAAACCTTCTGCTTCATCTGCTTAAGCTTAAGTTTCAACCCGGCGAACTACATCGCCATCACAGTTGGCGAAGTTCCGTGCGAGAGGCCCGCGAACAGATTAGTGACATCCTTGAAGATTCGCCGGGTATTTTTCAGGGGAAACGCGATGCGGTCTTAGCAAGCGCCTACAGCCGCGCACGCGATAAAGCGGCTGACGATTCGGGCCTGGCGATAGACCTTTTTCCGGTTGAATGTCCATGGTCGTTTGACCAGATTATGCAGCATGACTTTTTCCCGGGCACACCACGCGACAGTTAAATCGCCTCTAAGGCCTGTTACAGGGCAAGACTAGGCAATATCGGAACTCGCGTTGACAAGAGCGGCGCGGCTGACGACAATAGGGGCGGCCTTTTGGTGAGAGCGGGTGTAGCTCAGTTGGTAGAGCGTGTGCTTGCCAAGCACAAGGTCGACGGTTCGAAACCGTTCACCCGCTCCAAACCTTTCTGATCCTTCGGTCTGAAAAGCAGGAGCACCGGCGACTATCAGCTAAGCAGTTCCTCGCCGCCCAGTAGGGTTCGGAGCGGTCGCGAGGCTCATCAGTTCGGCAACGGCGCGATCCAGTTCCTCGAGCAGGGGGCGACGCGAGAGGACTTTCTTCGCTTCATCGCCTTCACCAGTTCGGGGTAGTACCACAAAGTGCCCTCTCTTTTGCCGTTGAATCGCTCCTACACCGTTTCACCTTCGGCACGCGAATCCTTAATGATGTCCCGGACGTTATGCAGCTTGTCGGCTGCGGAGACTAGCAAGGCGGATTCGTCAAGTTGGGGAAGGTGCTGCAGATATGTCTCTTTGCGCTTCCGCCACTCAGGTTTATGTCGCTCGGTCGTGTCCGAGCAGGCCAGCACGATTTTCGCCACCCGCTCACCGAAGCGCTGGGTGATTTCGGGCACCGAAGTGCGGTCACTCTGATCTTCCAGCGTGTCATGCCGCAAAGCCGCGATCGTTTCCGCCTCATCGCCGCCATAGTCCAACACCAGTCCAGCGACAGAAAGTAGGTGGCCGATGTAGGGGATTGGGGTCGCCTTTCTGCACTGATCCCGGTGCAGTTGGTGAGCGTAGTCCAACCAACGCCTGATCGAACAATTCCGATAGTTTCATGGCGCGCCTCCTTATGTCTTAATCATTGATTTTTTCAAGGCGTCATGCGTGCTTAATTTTTACGCCGGACGGAACGCGGCGAATCGGTGAGACCGGCAGAGATCACGATATATGGTTGATCCGACAAGATTAGATCCAACATCGGTTTGACCATAATCGAGAAAAGTGATTCCCAACTCATGCAAAAGGTCTTCACCGCACTTCTGGCTTTTACTCCGGTAACGCTCGCGGCTTCGCTTTTTGGGCTTTCGCCAACCATCCTTTTCTTTCTTTCGGCGTTGGCAATTGTGCCGCTGGCAAAATTTATCGGCGAGGCCACCGAGGAACTTTCGGCGAGGAGCAGCCCGGCAATGGGCGGCCTGTTGAATGCGACCTTCGGAAATGCGGCTGAGCTCCTGATCGGGCTCTTCGCGATTCGAGAAGGCTTGATTGAAGTAGTGAAGGCATCACTCACCGGCTCGATTGTCGGAAATCTACTTCTCGTTCTGGGAACGGCAATTTTCGCCGGTGGTGCACGCTATAAAACGCAGAAATTCAATCGCACCGCCGCCCGCGCGAATGCCTCGACGCTTCTTTTGGCGGTCATAGCGATCACTATACCGGCGATATTTTTCCAGACCGTTCCTTCAGTGGGCCGCAGTGACAGGACCGAGTCGCTGAGCGTGCTTGTTTCCGTCCTGATGATCACAACGTATCTTGCAAGTGTATGGTTTGCCGTCCGTACACACGCACATCTCTATAGTCAAGAAGTTGAAGGCTATGAGGCGAAGTGGACGGTCAAACAATCTATGGCAGTACTGTTTCTCGCGACACTCGCGGTCGCTTGGATGAGCAAAATTCTAGTGCGCGCGATAGAGCCGGTGGCGCTCAGACTGGGCTGGACCCAACTCTTCATCGGAGCTGTCGTGGTGGCTATCGTGGGGAATGCCGCGGAACATACCTCTGCAATCCTCATGGCGGCGAAGGACAAAATGGACTTGGCGCTTCAAATTGCGATCGGCTCAGCAACCCAAATTGCCATGTTCGCCGCGCCGGTGCTGGTCCTCGCGAGTATTTTTTTTCCGCAGCCGATGAGCTTGATATTCAATACCTTCGAGCTCGCCGCAATCATTCTTTCGGTCCTGATAGTAAATCTTGTGGTCGGCGACGGAGAGTGCAATTGGTTCGAAGGCTGGCAACTTCTCGTCGCCTACACCATTATCGCGGCTGCTTTTTTCTTGCATACATAGCCGTGGCAACTCGGGGGCATGGTGCATAATTGGATACCGCGTCATCGCTAGCGCAGTTGAGCTTAGCACACTCCTAGTGGCCTGTAACGTTGAAAACGATTTGGACGTGTCGTATCGAAAACGAAGCCGGACGACCCCCACCTAACCTCTCCCTGGTTTGATATTCACGGGTCCATTAGACGCGCCACGTTGCACGAAAGTAGAAGGCAAATCCGTAGCGAACGGCTCCTTGCGACCGGTATCGTCTCTTTACCTGCTTGCCCTACCGCCCAGGCAAATCCCCCTCGGCTGCGCTCGGGGCTTCGGCTCACCGGGATGACCAAAAAAAAGGCTGCCAGCGTCATAAACCACTACTTTCATGGCAGCGGGAGGGATTTCCTGCGATACCGATCTCAATGTCGCACCCCACTAGCGAAGACAGCGTCGGGATCCCCGAGGACATGAGCATCGTGCCGGTCAGCCTTTCGTTTGCCAGCGAGGTGGATTATCGGGGCGGACGTACATGGAGGCAGGCCACTGCGTTCTGCTTCGCTCGGCACAAACCAGTTACATCCATCGACGTTCCAATGTCGGAAACTATTTGATTCCATCTGTCCCAATCCGCCACTAACATGTAACCAGTAGACGCATTATGGAGACGATTTATTTTGCTTCGATTGCCAGGGCCGGATTAACGCACGCGGCTTGCGGGCGCTGTTGGTTGCCAGGTTGGTCCAGATGCTCGTCCCCTTCCTATTTGCGGCGACCCTGTGTTTGAGCAACGTGCTTCCAGCGGCGGCGGGGACCATCGCAGACCTTGATCCCGCGGTTCACTACCAGACCGCGGCCATCACAATCACTGGCAATCATCAATTTTCCAAAAGCGATCTGCTCGCCGTGATGCAGACCAGAACCAGGCCGGCGTACGAACTTTGGAAATCGCGCCCGGACTTTAATCCTACAACGTTTAAAGGGGACCTTGACCGCATCAAGCGCTTTTATCAGGTCCATGGCTATTATGCTGCCACCACCGATTACAAGCTCGCCGTCAATGGTAAACTCGTAAGCGCAAATATTAGTGTGAGCGAGGGGAAGCCGGTCACGGTCAAGGCCATTCGAATCGCGGTCGAAGGCTCGGCACCGCAGCCGCAATCACTTGAGCCCTCTTTCAAACTTCCCCTGACAGACGGCGACACCATCACGCAGGATGCCTATGAACTGGGCGAGGCCCAACTTCTCGACATCTACATGCACCACGGCTACGCCCACGCTCAAGTAAATCGCCGAGCGCAAGTCTTCATCGGCCCACGCCAAGCTTTTATCTCGTATGTGGTCACGCCCGGCAACTACGGCGCCTTCGGCGCGACGGTCGTGCAAGGCACGAAAAAAGTGTCCCCCCAGCTGGTGCTGCGTGAACTTACCTACAAACCGGGCGAGATGTTCGATTCAGCCAAAATTGCCGCCTCGCGGACCAAAATTGTTGGATTGAGTCTTTTCCGCTCGGTCGAATTTATTCCGCAGGAGAATCCCTCCGACCCGCAGGTCGTGCCGATCTCAATAAAAGTGCAGGAAAAGCCCAAGCACACGGTGAGTCTCGGGCTGGGCTATAATACGGAGAGTCAGTTTAACATCGGGCTGCAGTGGAACGACTACAATTTCCTGGGTGGCGGACGCCAACTGAGTTTGCTGGCGCAGTATTCGAATGTTGTCAGCACGGTCGATTTCAAACTGACCCAACCCTATTTCCTTTCATCAAAATCTAGCTTTATTGCTGAGGCGCACGTGTGGCAGGAGGTCTACCAGACCTACACCCTGAACGCCGGGCAGATGGAGCCGCGCGAGAGCTATCAATTTACCCCCGAGTTAACCGGCAGCTTTGGCTGGCGCCTGGGATATCTGAAGTTCAATTCACTCGATCCGCGCACGATAGCGGCAATCGGCGCCGTGCGCCGCAGCGGGATTCTCTCCGGACCGTTCGCGCAACTGATTTGGAATAACACCGAGGACCCCTTTAATCCGCAGCGTGGCGAAATCGCTACCTTATCCGCGAATACTGCCAGCCATCTGCTCGGCAGTGATTACCGCTATTGGCGGGCGGTGGGGGAAATTCGCAAGTACCATCTGCTGGGGTGGCAGACCGTCCTGGCAACACGTCTGAAACTTGGCTTCGAGCATTCCTTCAGCACGATAGGTGATATCCCGCTCTCCGAGCGATTCTATTCCGGTGGCGAGGGTAGCGTTCGTGGCTATGGCCTCAGGCGCATCGGGCCGTTGAGCGCTGCGAACCAACCGCTCGGCGGGGTGAGCCTGGTTGATGGCTCACTCGAGCTGAGGCGGCCGCTGTTCTGGAAAATTGCCGGCTCTCTGTTTTTCGACTGTGGCCAGGTCTCGACCCATCAGTACCGTGTGCCGGTGGATGCGCTACAGTGTGGTTATGGGCCTGGGATAAGTGTGACCACACCGGTCGGTCCGATGCTGGTGGATTTGGGGTTTCCGATGAGGACGCCACGCGGCGACTCGCACTGGCAGGTTTATTTCAGCATCGGGCAATGGTTTTGAGCTGAATGTCGGACAGGCTTTGCCTGCCATCCTCGCCGAGAAGCGCAAATGCGGACCGCGTTGAGATACCTACGGCGTGCAATCACCATAGTATTGTTGCTCGTAGCGTTATTGGTCTTTGCGCTGCTGATCATTACGCGCACGGCAGCCATTAATCGTCTCCTGCGCGACAAGGTGATCGCCTTCGTCGCTGCCAACTATCGCGGCCAGCTTAGGATTGCCCGCATTGAGGGTTCGATATGGGGCAGCCTCCGTCTGGAGCAGGTCGCGCTGTTCTACGAGGGGCAAACGATCGCCTCGATTCAGCAGCTTTCGCTCGACTACTCGCTGCTTCCGGTGCTGTGGCGCACGGTCCATCTGCGCATCACGATCGATTCACCGCAAATCGACGCGAGCCGGCAATCCAACGGAAACTGGAACCTGCTCGAGGCACTCTCAGAACGAGTACCCACTACGCCTGCATCAGCGAAACGGGCCGTCACGATCGATGTTGATTCCGCGCAGGTTATCAACGGCGCACTGCAGATCATGCCGGCCGGCGCCGGCGGCCCAAAATACCAGGTCACAAATCTCAATCTCGATACGGGGGTTAAGCTGCCCTCTTCGGGCATGGCGGTAAACCTGCACCGGCTGAGCGCCAGCATCGCTGCCCCGAAGATGCCGCTGCTCTATACCGCCGTTTCGCTCGACTACAACGCGATCATTTCGCCGGCCACAGCTCATCTGACTGATTTCGATTTGCGGACGCAAAGATCCACCATATCGATAACAGGCGACGCGCGCCTCACGCGAACTCCGAGCATTGATCTCAAGCTGTCACTGCGCAGATTGGCAGCGGCAGACATCGCGCAGATCTACCCGGCGCTACCGTTGAAGGCCGATCTGAATGGAACGATCAGGCTGCAAGGACCTGAGAACGCCCTCCTCACCAATATCGCGCTCAATACTGCAGGTGCGAGTCTCAATGGAACTGTAGATGCCGACGTAACCAAAAAAGCGCCGCCCTACACAGTCAAACTACAGCTCTCCAATGCTGACCTGCAAAGGATCATGCGAATCGGCGGTCTAGCCGGTGTCCTCGACGCCACTCTTGATAGCAAAGGAACGGGTTCAGACATCGGCGCTGCAACCGCAGATGTTCATTTACGTGGCCGCAATCTGAAAGCTAACCAATACGACTTGGGCGCGCTGGAACTGACGGCCACCGCCGCCAACAAAAACGCCCGTCTTAAGCTCAGCCTCGCGGCCCCCGCAGGCTACCTGACCGCCAGCGGCACCACCAGCATCGCTGCGAATCCGGCTTATCACTTTGAGCTGGCGGCGAAGCATTTCAATGTCGCGAAGGCGGGAGTTGCTACTAACATCCGGCAAACCAACCTCAACCTCGACGCAATTATCGATGGTCGCGGTTTAACACCCACCGCGGCCGACACCGGAATCTCGGTCCGCGTTGACCGCTCACAGCTAGGCCAGATTATTGTCGATCGCGGCCTGCTGGATGCTCGGCTTGCAAATAATCGCGCCGACATTGCGCGGCTCCATTTCGAGGCTGCAAAGAGCACGCTTGACGTTCGGGGCAGCGCAGGGCTCGCCCCCAATGCACTATCGAACATTTCCTATGCGGTACGTTCACCAGATATAAGAGACTTGCTCGTTCTCGCCAAGATGAAGGGCAGCGGCCGTCTCGATATCGATGGCATCGTGGGCGGGCCGCGTTCAGGCCTGCGGACCCGTGGCACTATAGAATTCAGTTCGCTTCACACAGCCGGCTACTCAGTGCAGCACGGGACCACCCGTTATAGCCTCGCGCTTACCGGCTCGGGCGCCCCCTACGGCAGGCTCGACGCCACAATGAATGGAGTCAAAGCCGGTACCGAATTGCGCACAGTAGCGATAGCGCTGGACGCGATGCCCGGCATGCCGCATGCAGTCGCCTTGCGGCTCGACGTGACCGACAACGCGGGCCGAAAAGACCTGGTCGCCACCCATCTCATTTACCGGCCGCCGTCGATAACCGGACAGCTCACGCAGATGAGTCTTGGCCTTCCCAGCGGCAACTGGCATTTGACCGCGCCAGTCGACTATGACCAGAACCCGCGCGGTGTATCGGTAAGCCGGCTGCAACTGGAGAGCGGCTCCCGCGAACTGGTTCTGCAGGGCACCATTGCCCGAGAGGGGGCCCAGGACTTCAATCTTATCCTGAATCGGTTCGAGCTCGCGGCCCTGCAGCCCTTAACACCTCGTCTACATAACGTTCGCGGGATGCTGTCGACGAAGCTACGGATTGCAGGAACGGCCGCAGCACCAACGATCAGCTTCGCAGCGCTGGCGTCCCGGCTCGGAGTCGGCCAGCAGCCGCTGGGCGATTTGAACACCACGATGAATTATGGCGGCGAGCACGCCACTTTCCACGCTTTGCTCCAGCAAAGCGCTGCAGATCATTTGACTGCAACCGGTTCCTTGCCGATGAGCTTGAGTTGGAATCACGGCGTCAAGGCAAAACTCGGCAGCGCCGTCGATCTTACGGTAAATTCCGCGAGGCTTAGCCTGGCGCAACTGAGCAGCCTCTTTCCTGATGACGTGCGGAATTTTCGGGGAGAGGCCGCAGTCAATCTCCGCGTCCAGGGTACGCTGAAGCAACCGCAGCCGGCCGGATCAGTCAGAATTACGGGTGTCCAGGGCCAAATCGTCCCCCTTGGAGTGGCAATTTCCAATGCGGAACTGATCGTCAACCTCGATCCACAGGCGGTTCATATTGCGGCCATCGAAGCCCATGCCGGCCGCGGCACCATCACCGGCAATGGCGTGATTGGACTCGTGCAAAACGCACCAAGCACAATCGGCGTGAAATTAAGCTTCAACCAATGGCCGGCGATAAATACGCAACAATATGCCGCGACGATAGGTGGGCATATCGCCGCCGACGGCACGCTCACCCATCCTCGTGTGCATGGCGAACTTGAAGTCCTCAACGGTACGATCCAGCCTGACATAGCTTTTCTTAGTGCAACTTCGAATCTGTCCCCCGACGAAACCATAGAGGTGATCCAGCCTGGCCAGCGCGTGCCGCAACCACTAAATAGCACGGCCGGACCGCATGGCAGGCGATTCGCCCCCCCGGCAGCTCCCCCTCAGCCTTCGACGTTCAACAATCTTGCTATGAATGTCGGGGTGATCATTCATCGCAATACCTGGATTCGTCATCCCGACGCTGCGGCTGAACTCGAAGGTAATCTGGATGTGGACAAAGACCCGGGTGGTCCGGTCAGAGTAGCGGGCGAAGTGCGAACGGTGCGTGGATGGATGAACTACTACAATCGGCAATTTACGCTGAAAACCGGCGTCTTCGCTTTTACCGGCGGCCGTAAAATCGACCCTCAATTGGACATCGATGCTCAGTATCCGGTTACTAACTATATTATCGACGTCGTGGTCGGGGGTACGGCCGGCAAACCGACATTACAACTCAAGAGCCAGCCAGAACTGGCCCAGGCCGACATTCTGTCGTTGATCCTTTTCGGCAAAACCACTGATGCACTTGGGCAAAGCCAACGGGCCGGCCTGCAGCAACAGGCGACCAAGATGGCGACCGGCATGGCCGCTCAGCAAATTGGTCAGGCAGTGGCTAGTTCAATGGGGCTGCAGAGTATGGGAATAGCACTGAACGACGTTAGCTCAAGCGGTCCCTCGGTGGGTATCGGCCATTATCTGGGCGAGAACACTTATGTATCCGCGTCGCAACCAATCGGTGGCAGCAGTGGCCAAAGGCTTTCGGTGCAATACTTCCTCCTGCGATGGCTGTCGGTTACGACCAGCAGCGCGGCCGACGGCTCGCACGAGCTCGATCTGAACCTGGTCAAGCAATACTGATAGATCGGCGGACTCGAAATGCCTACTAACGGCAATCAGCAATCACCTGCCTCCTCGCGCATGCGCGAACGACTGTATAGCCGGCTCTCAGCCGAACGTGGCAGAGCCGATCTGGCGCGGCTTGAACGGCTGACGCATCGCGGCCCTCTCCGCACGCTGCGCGCCGCAGTTATCGGCTTCAATAACCATAACGACACTCTATGGGCGTCAGCGCTGACCTATACGCTTAGCCTGTCACTCGTCCCGATTCTGGCGGTTGGCCTCTCCGCGGTGAAGGGACTTGTCGGCACCGACGCGATTAAGCCCGTGATCGAGCGGTACCTGGCGATTAACTCGCCGGAATTGACTGACAAGATCTTGCAATACGTTGGAAATGTTAATGCGGCCACACTCGGTACGGTCGGCGGCGCGACGCTGCTGGTGACGGTGCTATTGACACTCGGCACGATCGAGCGAGCGCTCAACACGATCTTCAACGTACCGCAGGAAAGGACGTTGCTCCGAAAATTCACTGATTACCTCAGCATCACCTTTACCGTTCCCGTGCTGCTGGCGGTTGCGGTGCCACTTAAAACCGGCCTCACCAGGAATTTGCCCCAATTTCCCGGGCTGGGATGGATTGTAGCAATACTGCCGATCTGGGCCGGCTTTTCCTTCCTTTACCTTTTTTTCCCAAACCGCCGCGTCCGATGGGATTGCGCAGCGCTGGGCGGACTGGTTGCGGCAATCCTGCTCGAGGTTGGGCAGTGGGCCTACATTACATTTCAGGTCAGCGCGGGCCGTTACCAGGCGATCTATGGAGCGCTCGCCGCGGTGCCGATTCTGCTGACCTGGATCTACCTTGCCTCGACAATCGTGCTGGCTGGCGCGGAGCTGGCAGCCGCGGCCCAGGGGACGGAGGCGGGTTTCTCGCTCGATTACCGCTCGCCGGGCTTCCTGCGAACTGCCGTGCTGCTGATGCTGTTTCGGACAGCCGAACGCGCTCTGTCGCGCGATGGAGCTGCATGCACGATTGAAAGCCTGGCGTCCGAACTCGGTGCACCACCGGCGATTTTGCGTCCTATCCTCGATCAGCTCGAAAACGCGGGAATTATAATCGAAGTGGTCAGCGATTCGACTGCATCACGCTCTGGGCTCTTCCTGGCGCGCGATTCGTCAGAGCTGAGATTGACGGAGGTGTTCGAAATTTTCGAGCCCCGCGAGGAACTTCACGGCGACGAGCGCATTGCTGCCGTATTGAAGAGTCTCGCGGCAATCGAGCACGAAACCCTCGGCGCCTTGACCGTCAAGGACCTCGTCATCGGCCGAATCAGCCTACAGCGAGATGCGAGGAACGAGACGCGAGAAAAGAGCGCAGAATAGCTACGCCCTTTCTAGAGGGTTATACATGCCTCGTCTTGTCCTTTTCGATGGCCCCAGGACAGCTTAGACCAGTCTCTAGCAATGTATGCAGCGCGCGCAGATCCTCACGGATCTCGCGCAAAGCGTGATGAACGCCATTGCGTGCCACGCTGACCGATAATTCTGATTCCGGGCTGGAGCCCGCTGAGGCAGCGTCCAAGTGAGTCTTCCCATCTGATGCCGCCCGTTTGGACGGCATAAAGAGATCGCGGACACGGTCCAGCCCCTTGTCACGAACGAATTTCCGGGCGCCGGCAATCGTGTAACCTTCTGTGTGTAGCAGACGCTTGATGACCTTGAGCGTTTCGACGTCCGCCTGGCTGTAATATCGATGGCGCGAGCGCGATTGCTTGGGACGGATAAAGGAAAACTGCGTTTCCCAAAAACGCAGGACATACGGCTCCACGCCGACCAGTTTGGCCGCTTCGCCGATTTTGCGCGGACGCTCTGTGGCGTTATTCCCCACCGCAGCCGAACGCGACGGTTTTTTACCCGGCGGCCATACTCTTGTACGCTCCGATGCCATCACCCCCAACCGCAGCTACCTTAGCCTACAGAGCCGCTCCTTGAGAATCTCACTGGCTTTGAAGGATAGCACGCAGCGGGAGCCGATGATTAGAGGGTCCCCGGTTTGCGGATTGCGCCCCCGCCGGGCGCGTTTCTGGTTGACGATGAAGCTGCCGAAGCCGGAAATCTTCACCTTCTCGCCGCGCCGCAGACTGTCCTTAACGATCTCCAGCACGGTGTCCACCGCCTTAGCGGCCTCCTTCCTGGAGAGACCGACGCGCTCGTAGATCACTTCCACGAGATCGGTTTTGGTCATGCCCGGCAGCGAACTGCCCCCAACCACGGTTTCGAAGTGGGCTGCTACAATCGCAACTCGGCCCCTAATCGGGACCGCGCCTGTTCTATAACCAGACTATGAGCGCGATTAACTTCTTCATCAGTTAGGGTCCGATCTTTCGCGCGGTATCGGCAGGTCAGCGCAACGCTCTTTTTGCCAGCCGGGATCGACTCACCCTGGTAAACGTCAAACAGCTCGACGCTTTCAAGGAGCGCAACATCCAGAGCGGAGACCGTCCGCACCACGGTATCCGCCGGAAAGTCGCGCTCGAGCACCAGGGCAAGATCCCGGCGCACCGCCGGAAATCGCGGCGGCGGTTGCACCACTCGGGTCCCTCCCATGCAATAGGTCATCAAATTCGCCAAGTCAACTTCAACCAACACGCATGGATAACTCAATTCGAGTCGTAAGGCTTCTGCCGGATGCAGCTCGCCAAGCAAACCCAAAATCGAACCATCGCAGGAGAACTGCGCCGCGCGCCCGGGATGCAGATAAGGCGCGAGTTCTGGCTGTGCAGGTTCAAATAACACTCCCTGCTGCATACCGATAGACAGCAGGCAAGCTTCGAGGATGCCCTTTAGAGTAAAGAAGCTCGCCTTCACCGCCGGCTGGTCCACGCCCCCCATCGTATAGTCACCATAACTGACCCCAGCCAGCCGCTGGGCTTCGCCTGGAATTCCGTCGACCGCCGTGAAGACCTTTCCAATTTCAAACGTATGGAACGCATTCGCTTCACGGTTGAGATTGAAACGGAGCGCCGTCAGCAGTCCCGGCAACAGGCTCAGCCTCAACTCCGACAGTTCCGCCGACAGTGGATTGACCACTCGCACGGGCTCGGCCATAACCGGAGTGCTCTTCCCGGCAATGAAACCGGGGAAACGCTGGTTTTCGTCAGGCGCGATGAAAGCAATGGTCTTTGCCTCGACCATGCCACTTCCGACCATGATGTCGCGCAGTTTTGTTACAAACGACCGCTCGGCGTTGGGCACACCAGTGAGCGTCGGGCGCCGTGGCAGGCTCGCGGGGACCTCGCTCAGGCCGGCAAGCCGGGCAACTTCCTCGGCCAAGTCCGCCGGTTCGTTGAGATCAGGCCTGAACGTCGGTGGAACAACGATGAGACGATTGCCCGCGGCCGCTTGCACCGTGGCACCGAGCGACTTTAGCCGCCGCCTTATCTCCGGGGGCGGGATGCTGGTTCCCAACAGCGAATCTAGAAAACCGATATTCAATTCGATGCGGCGTTGGGGAGCCGGCTGCGGTTCCACGTCAATCAGCCGCGACGCCGTTTTGGCACCCGCAACTCTGCTTAGCAGCGCTGACGCAAGCAGGATTGCGCCAACCTGCCCGGCGCGATCCACTCCGCGTTCGAAGCGGTAACTGGCCTCGCTCCGCAAACTCAATCGCCGTGCGCTGCGCGCTATAGTCATCGGTTCGAAATAGGCACTTTCGAGCAGTATAGTTTTGGTCGAAGGGGAAACTTCAGAGTTCTGCCCGCCCATCACGCCGGCGATCGCCAGCGGCTTTTCGCGATCAGTGATCAATAGGTCGTCGGCCTGCAAGGTTCGCCGGATTCCATCGAGTGTCTCAAATTCACGGTCATCGCCTGCTCGTCTGACGATAATCTCCTTGCCCGCGATTTGCTGCAGGTCGAAAGCATGGAGCGGTTGCCCGATTTCGAGCATCACATAGTTGGTCACGTCCACGACGTTATTCACTGGACGCATCCCGCATAATTCGAGCCGCCGTCGCATCCAGACCGGCGCGCTGCCAACTCCAACTTCTTTCATGGCAAACGCGGCATAACGCGGACACAGCTCCGGTGCATGGATTTCAACGTTGATGGAAACGCTGCCTTCGCTGTCAGCCAATTGTTTGACCGGCTTGAACCTCGGCAGCTTAAGCGTGGCCTGGAATAAGGCCGCTACTTCCCGCGCCAGCCCCAGAATCGACAGACAGTCTCCCCGGTTCGGCGTGATCGCAATATCGAGCACTACGTCCGGGATTTGAAGATAACTCTGCAGCGGGTCGCCGGATTTTGCATCCGCGTCGAGCTCGACAATGCCCTCGTGGCCGGCGGACAGCCCGAGCTCCAGTTCCGAACACAACATCCCCTCGGACTGCACGCCGCGAATGACCGCGGCTTGCAGTGGTTGAGCGTCTTCGAGGCTGCCGGAGCCTTGGCCGTGCACGCCGCTCGCGAGCCGAGCGCCGACCCTGGCGAACGCGGCAGTCATACCAACGCGAACGTTGGGGGCACCACAGACGACACGAAAACGTCCGGCCCCGGCGGCGTCGACATCACAAACACTCAGCCGATCGGCATTGGGATGGCGCTCGAGGCCAACCACTCGCGCGACAAAAACGTCAGTGAAGGCTGGAGTGATCCGGTCGATATTTTCAACTTCCAGCCCCGCCATTGTCAGCCGCCGGCAAAGCTCCTCAATGTCAGCCTCGACTGTGACGAATTCGCGCAGCCAGCTCAGCGGGAGTTTCATAGAGCGGCCTCGCCCGAGCGGAACTGACGGAGAAAGCGCAGGTCATTTTCGAAAAACAACCGCATGTCATCCACGCCGAGCTTGAGCAGCGAAGTACGTTCGACTCCCATGCCAAAGGCGAAACCCTGAAATTGGTCGGGGTCGTAGCCGACTGCTCGCAGCACGTTGGGATGGATCATGCCGGCACCGAGAATCTCCGTCCATCCAGACTGCTTGCAGACTCGGCATCCTGCGCCATGGCAGAGCAGGCACGAAATATCGACTTCCGCGCTGGGTTCGGTAAATGGGAAGAAGCTGGCGCGGAAGCGAACCCCGCTGTCGGCACCAAAGAATGCACGCAGGAATTCGGTCAGCACGCCCTTGAGATGCGCCATCGTGATGATGCCTGTGCGGTCAACCATGAAGCCTTCAATCTGGCTGAACATGGGTGAAGCGCGCACGCTCAGTTCGTCCGGCCGGTAGCAATTACCCGGACATACGATCGCCAGCGGTGGCTTGCGCCGCTCCATCACGCGGATTTGCCCGTTGGAGGTATGAGTGCGCAGAAGCAAGCCGCCGGCCAGGAAGAAGGTGTCCTGCATCTGGCGGGCGGGATGGTCCGGGGGGAAATTCAAAGCGCCGAAATTGTGGAAGTCGTCCTCCACTTCCGGCGTCTCGACCACCTCAAAACCCATCGATTCCAGAATATCCAGCATCCGCTCGCGGCTCTGGGTCAGTGGGTGAAGGCAGCCGCGTGGCACGCGCAGGCCCGGCAGCGTTATGTCGATCCGGGCCCCGGCGAGTGAACGCTCCATCGTCGCACGCTGTTGTTGCTCTGCCAGGCGTGCGATGCGCCCCTCGAGTTCATTCTTGATCTCGTTCACCAGCCGGCCAATCGCCGGACGTTCCTCGCGTGGCACTTCCGGCATGCGCCGCATGATTTCGGTCAATTCGCCCGAACGCCCGAGCACCCGCACACGGACCTTCTCGATCTGTTCCTCGCTCGCGCCTTCCGACAATTCCTGCAGTGCGTGAGCGCGAATCTGCTCTAGTTGTTCCTTCATTTGACCTTAGTGCACGCCTTCTCGGCATCTCGAGCGTGGCAAAGAATGGCCCGGCCCGAAGCCAAGCCGTTTTGCCGTCCATCGGCGAAGACGGCGATCAACGGCAATCAAACGAAAGACCATGTGGCTGCCACATGGTCCTCGAAGCTCAAAATACGCAGATGTCAGGCGGCTTGCTGGCCAAGCGCATCTTTGGCGGCACGTACCAAGTCGCTAAACAATTGATCACGCCGCAAGGCAAGCGCCGCGAGTTGCTTGCGATCCAGTTCGATGCCGGCCTTCCGCAGGCCGTCGATGAAGCGGCTATAACTCAGGCCGTGCTCTCGCACCAGCGCGTTGATCCGGGTAATCCATAGCGCGCGGAAATTACGCTTCTTCTGCTTGCGGTCGCGATACGCGTAGGTGAGGCCCTTTTCGAGCGTGCTGCGGGCTTGCTTGTACAGCTTGCGGCCACCGACAAAGCCGGAAGCGAGCTTCAGTTGGCGTTTATGGCGGCGGCGAGTTTTCGGTCCGCCTTTCGCACGAGGCATCGGAAATCAACCCCTCCTTAAAAAACGTTCGGCGCTCACCGAGACGGGCGGCTTAAAGATACGGCAACAGCGCATGAGCAGTAGCGGTATCAGCTTTGTTGAGCGTTCCCGTCTTGCGCAGCCGGCGTTTACGGCCGCGGCTCTTGCTTGCCAACAGGTGGCGCAGGAAGGCGCGCTTGTGCTTCACTCCACCATTCTTGGTGAATCTGAAACGCTTGGCGGCGCTGCGCGATGATTTAATCTTCGGCATACGTCAGTAGCGCAGGAACACCGCCCACGCTCCTCTTCTCCCTCGCTTGGGTTGGCCGCTCAGTATTTGTCGACCGCTGCCACTCCGAGCCAACCGCGTCGGTGAACCTCACGGCGCCCGTGTCAGCGCGGCGTCAGCAGCACCGACATGTTGCGGCCCTCCATGCGGGCGTTGCCTTCCGGCTGCGCGACATCCCGGACCTGCTCGATAATCCCGTCGATCAGACTACGTCCCAGTTCAGGATGGGTTATCTGCCGGCCACGAAACGAAACCGATAGCTTAACACGCTGACCTTCACCGACAAAGCGTCTGATATGCTTGACCTTGAATTCGACATCATGCTTTTCGGTCAACGCGCCCATTTTGACTTCCTTGACGGCGCTGCCAGCAGAGCCGCGCTTGGAATCATGGGCTTTTTTCTTCTGCGAGTAACGATACTTGTCGAAGTCTATAATCCGGCAGACCGGCGGCTGTGCGGTTGCAGCGACCTCGACCAGGTCTAGTCCGCGGCTCTCGGCCAGCCGGATTGCGTCGCGGACGTTCATGATTCCAGCCTGCTTGCCGTCGGCATCGATCACGCGCACCTCAGGTGCGCGAATGTGCTGGTTGACACGAATCGCAGGCTCTCTCGATGGGGGCGTACGAAAATCTCTACGGATAAACCACCTCCCCCGGTCTCACGCCGGGCATTAGGCTAATGCGAGAAGCGCAAGCGATCCCTTTGACTCCCCCGCGGGCATCGCACCACCAATCGCATTCGAAGTTAAATATAAACACGACCAATACACAAACTATTTACGCGGGCGGCCGTTTCACGCTCGCCTACGACCGCCATAAACGGGACCTTGGCAAGTTCGCCCTCTCGCACTTTGAAACCAAGCTTCTCATTGCGAAGGTCTGCGCTTACACGAAATCCATGCTGACGCAGCAAGCTGGCAATCTCGCTGGCATACGCCTCGGTTTTCTCGCTAAGTGAGAGCACCCGAATCTGTTCCGGTGCCAGCCAGAAAGGCAGCACGCCGCCAGTGTGCTCAAGCAGGACACCGATAAAGCGCTCCAATGAGCCCAGGATTGCCCGATGAATGATGACCGGGCGGGCCGCGCTTCCGGCGCTGCTCGTAAAGGTCAGATCGAAGCGCTCGGGCAGGTTGTAATCGAGCTGGATGGTAGCAACCTGCCATTTGCGCTTGAGCGCATCAGGCACGTAAATCTCGATTTTCGGTCCGTAGAATGCACCTTCTTTAGGATTGAGTTGAAACGCGATGCCATTACGGCTCATCGCGCTGGCCAGCTTTTCCTCGCTCATTCGCCACTGCTGTTCGGTGCCGAGATGTTGATCGGGCATCGTGGCCAGCTTGAACTCGGGTTGCGCGAAGCCGAGGGTCGAGTACACGTCGCGGACCATCGCGAGGTTCATCGCAACTTCATCTTCGATTTGCTCTTCGGTGCAGAATATATGCGCATCGTCCTGCGACATCACCCGCACTCGGCTCAGTCCATGTAGCACGCCGGACCGCTCTGCGCGATGAAGCCGGGAAAATTCGGCTATCCGGAGGGGCAGATCGCGATACGAGCGCTTCTCCGCGCGGTAAACAAACGTATGTCCCGGACAGTTCATCGGCTTAACGCCGTAACCGATGCGCCAACCATCGGGACTCGTGTCCACATCTGCGCCGCGGTCTTCGGGGTCGGGCGTCAAAAACATGTTGTCACGAAAATTGTCCCAATGGCCTGAAGTGTGGAACAGTTCGTTTTTGTAGATCTGCGGCGTGATTACTTCATCAAAGCCATAACGGCGATACAACCGGCGGACATAGTCGACCAACGCGTTAAAAATGATCATCCCCTTAGGGAGGTAGAACGGCTGCCCAGGCGAAATCGGATCGAACAGGAACAGCCCCATCTCGCGCCCGATTTTGCGATGATCGCGCTGGCGAGCAAGCTCCATCATCGCGAGATGCTCTTCGAGTGCTTCCTTGGTAGGAAAAGCGGTCCCATAAATGCGCGAGAGCATCGGATTGTGCTCGTCACCCCGCCAGTACGCGCCAGCTACGCTGGTGAGCTTGAAGGCACGGAGATAGCGGGTTGATGGCACATGGGGTCCGCGACACAGATCCATCCAATCGCCCTGCCGATAGATCGAAACGCGCTCCTCTGGAATTCCCTGGATAATTTCAACCTTGTACTTTTCGCCCATGCGCTCGAAGATCGAGATAGCCTCTTCACGCGGCACTTCGACTCGTTCGACTTTAAGGTCGGCTTTGGCGAGTTCGCGCATCTTCTGCTCAATTTTCGGCAAGTCGTCAACTGTGAACGGCCGTGGCGGCGCAAAATCGTAATAAAAGCCGTCCTCGATCGTAGGCCCGATCGTGACCTGGGTGCCCGGGTACAAAGTCTGTACCGCCTGCGCCATCAGGTGGGCGGTCGAATGGCGCAGCACGTCGATGCCGTCGGGGCTATCGGCGGCGACCGGTTCGACTGACGCGTCTTGCTCAACGGGACGACTCAAATCGACCAGCCTGCCGTTGACTCGGGCGGCGACGACGTCACGGCCGAGCTTACCGTCGAACACATCCCGCGCACGTGTCCCGCGGGCCACCGTTCGGGAGCCACCGTCGAATGTGACCGTTATTTCAGCGCCCATTTGAACGCATCTGTCGAAACAAACTCATGAAGATGACCATTTCTGGATGGTAAGGCAGAAGCGAGCACAAAAGTTTTGGTAGGCACGGGCGGGATTGAACCGCCGACCCCTTCCGCGTCAGGGAAGTGCTCTCCCGCTGAGCTACGTGCCTGTTAGTGGCGATATGTAATGGCGAAATCAAGCAAATAGAAGATAAACAATTTTCGAGAAATGAACAACTGAAGGCCAGTGCGTCTTGGTCCAACTCGCAACCAGCGCTTTCGCTCTTATGGAGTGTGCAGCGGTAGGACAGACGCATTGCCGAGGTTGAACTATGCTACCTAACTCCACACAGCTCCGTTTGCAGTTGGCGTATTTACGTCAGGCTTCACGTTCGTGGCGCCGCCCGAAAATGCCAGACTGATCGTGAAACCCCAAACACGGCGGTTCCCCGCCACTGACGTCGGCGCGACCAGCGAGCCCAGGCTGGTGAAAGTGTTCAATCCAAAAAACAGAAAGCAGAAGCTCGTGTTGACCTTCCTGGGAGCAGAGAACACTGGCGAATTCGCGATCGTGGCGGGGTCGCCGACCACCTGCGATACGACGCTTGACCCGAGGGCCCATTGCAGTATCGCGCTGACCGTCAGTCCAACAGCAGCCGGATTAAGGACAGGGGCGCTGATGGTTGCCGATAACGCCGAACTCAACGCCCCGCAACTAGTGAAGCTCAAAGGCAAGGGCAAGCAGGTAAGCTCAGTTACCAGCCGGACACGCTGAATTTCGGCACAGTGGAGCCAATGCAGCGGGTTCCGCTAAAACTGTGGTGGTTGCCAACCCGAGCCCACTGCCGATTCCATTTGCGGCGTCGATCAGCAGGGATTATGCGATCGCGTCCAACGATTGTCCTTCGACGCTGCCCCCCCATCAGCGCATCATGCACTATCGGCGTAATCTTCAAGCCAAGCACGACCGGGCCCCGGCCTGGAGCGTTGTACTTCACCGACACTCCGACCGCTAGCCCGCAAACCGTTAAGCTCACCGGTAATGGCCAATGACATCGTAACGATCCAGCGTTACGAATTTCCTTCAAATCAAGGCGCCGGTGGTTGACCCTCGCTGACGTGTTGTTATTCTGCTTATTTACGCTCACCTATGCCTCTTTCTTCCCTGTAACTCCTATAGAGCGTTTACATTAGCGAGCTTCTGCACAGCTTCCGAACTGCGTGGCAAGAGAGATTGATGCTGAAGCGTCGCGCTTCGGGGGAGTTGCTTATGGGTAGGAGACCCACGCACGCGCGGATGAGAACTCCAATCCCTCCCCCTGACCAGGGGAATTATTACGGACTTGACACCCACCACCATTAGGTGTAAAGTCTGTTCATGCTGAGCTTCCGACAACTTCACGAACAATTCGGAACCCAAGACCAGTGCATGGAATTGCTCACCCGCCTTAGGTGGCCTGCGGGAGTGCAGTGCCCACGCTGCTGCAATGACAAGGTGTTCCGGCTGAAGTCCCGCGCTTGGAATTGGGTCTGCAAGAGCGGCAAGGAAGGCTCTGGCGCAAATGGTGAGAAAACCGTTTGCAATAAGAAAAACGGCTATCGTTTCTCGCCATTGGTCGCCACAGTGTTCGAGAACACCAATTATCCGTTGCCAGTTTGGTTTGAAGTGATCTATCTCATGTGCCAGAGCAAGAAGGGCATGAGCGCCCTTCAGATTCAGCGGCAGCTTAAGGAAGATGGCAGGCCGACCGCCTACAAAACTGCTTTTTACATCTGCCATCGCGTCCGCGCCATGCTGCCGAACGATGAGTTTCCGAGTCTCATGGGCGAAGTAGAAGTAGATGAAACTTTCGTTGGCGGAAAGGATCGGAACCGACACGCCAACAAGAAAACCCATATCAGGGGCGGGGAGAAGAGCGGCAAGGTTGGCGTTATCGGTGCTATCAGCCGAAAGGGGAATGTGATCTGCCAGATCATCGAAAACACCGACACCGCGACGTTGGATCGCTTCGTTCGCAAGACAGTTGGCGAGAACGTTGGAGTTGATCGCTACCGACGAACACTCGGGTTATCGGTTGCTCAAGCCTAGTGGCCTGCCGCACGCATCCGTGAGTCACGGGCAAGGCGAATACGTGCGAGGGATTGTCCACACGAACAATATCGAATCGTTTTGGAGTCTGCTCAAGCGCGGCATCATGGGAAGTTTTCATCACGTCTCCAAGAAGTATCTGCCGCTGTACCTGAACGAATTTTCGTGGAGGCACAACAACCGTAAGAATCCCAACATTTTCTTTGATGCTATAGCAGGATGCTGAAGCGTCCGAACTGGCGGATGCTTCTGCATCCTGATACTCGACCAATCCAGCTGGCGTTTCCTTTCTATTCCAAGCGCCGAAGCTTTTATGGGGAAAAAACATAAGTCAAAGCATAAAACAGCGCGATCAAGCCCCAGACGGTCAACACGCCACATAGCGCCGCCCAATCCTCATCGTAGACCAGTCTATCGGCGAGCGACCTTTTGGACTGTCGTCTCGATTGGTTTGAGCATCCTCGGCGTAGTCTTATGGGGGCCGTTTTATGTACCACACTTTGCAATTGATATTTCATCAGCCACTCTCTCATCGCCAATGCCTTTATCTTTTCACGCCACGAAGAGTGGCAGTATGACAGCGTATCGCATTGAATATCTCTGTTACATCCTTCAGCTGGATGCGGAAGCGACCAGTCCCGATCTATCTGCTACTCATACAATGGCACTCACTGATACAGCAGTAGGACCTTTCGACTTGGCGGATAGTATAGATTCTTCCACACCTAGGGATTTCACTTGTCTCGGCGTTATTGCTTCTGCTTCCGGTCACAACGATGTTGAAGCTATCGTCAAATATTATTATCACTTGAGTAACGGTTATTCGTACGATTGCGCCCGTTTTCAGATACAGTCAAACAGCCTTGGCCAGCCGCAGTGGTTTCGCATTGCGCCTCTCAGCTGTAGACGACTGTGGGAATGCAACGACCACAACATCCTGGCTTTTGAACAGCAAAAAGAACGTCGTCATTTACATCCAACTATCGAGTTTCCTCCACTAACAATGGAATCCTGCTCGAAGACGGTAAAATAATGTGATGGCTAAGCACGACGACAAGCCACTCTCGCTACATCCTTTGACCTTCGAGGAAGCACTAACGCGCTTGCTCAAAACCCCCCCAGTTAATCCGGCAAAGCACAAACGGAAGAGGCGCAAGGAGCGCGCCAGCAAGCCGAAAGCTGAGCCGCCCGCTGGCGCGTAGCCGTTGGTAGAGCGTTCGGCCATGCGCAGACTACAACCGATAGCATATGGTGTCAAGTCCGTAATACTTCCCCTGACCAGGGGGCTGATCATTACCCATAAGTACGATGCTGGGCACTGGTCACATGGAGCGCGATGGCGGTGGCGGCGTTGGCCGCGGCCATCGCGCTCGCCTGTCATTCCCGCGCGCGTGGCTGCCGCGCGTGAGGAATCCCGCGTCTGCGCCATCTTACGGCGAGCCAGCCCGTGC
>WNFC01001525.1_pt1 | contig 24380 bp, 19 predicted proteins | sample 5400541 | NCBI WGS metagenome assembly WNFC01 (sample SAMN13153342, study PRJNA577476) | soil metagenome | isolation source: 120 cm saprolite under Douglas fir tree site 2 hole 2 replicate 1 | place: USA:California | collected 2015-04-18
TCGGGTTTCGCAACGCCAACTATGATGCGGCAGGAGTCGCTCCAGCGTGGCCAGGTATCGCGGCAGGGATGAGCTTCGGAGTCTATAATGCAGACTCGGCAGGTACTACCGTTGATCCGATGCTAGTAGTAGAGCACAGCGCTGCTGCTACTACAACCGGCAGTGGCGATCTACAGGACAAGGCCTACGGCTACAACGCTGATGGCAACATTGTACAGATTATAGACACATCAAACAATAACGCCGCGACTAATCTTGCTTTTACCTACGACGACGTAAATCGCCTCACATCTGCTTCTACCACGGTTGCGAGCACCACGCCGTACTCACAGACGTACACCTATAATTCCATTGGGGATATTACGAACAAATCTGACGTCGGTTCATACACCTATGCAGGCACCGGCGACGCAAACCCGCACGCGCCGACGACGGTAAACGGAGTGACTTACAGCTACGACAACAACGGTAATCTGACTTCGGCGGGCTCGCAAAAGTACAGTTGGGATTACCGAAATCGAATGGTATCCGCCGGGAATGGCTCAGCAAGTTCGACATACGGATACGACTACCTCAATCAGCGAGTTCGCAAGGTCTTTCAGAACGCGACGACGACGTACCCGAATAAGTACATGAGTAAGAGTGCGGCCACGACGACGGACTACATTTACATGGGCGATACCATCATCGCCGAAGTGGAAGTTGCCAGCACAACAAGCTCGGGTGGCGGCGGAAGCGTATCGACTTCAACTATCGCGCTTGATGCGACTTCGACAGCTATCGTTCTGGGTGGATCAGGGTCTGTACTATGGTCCCATACCGTGAGCGGTACCAATCCAGTCATTGTGCTTACCGCCGATTTCCAACAGACCGCCACCGGCACGGGCTCTGTAGCTTCGGCCTCATGGAACGGCGGGGCATTTACCAAGGCTACAAGTACCCGCACTGGCGCGATGGTAGCCGAAGTTTGGTACCTCGTTGCGACCACTACTGGGACGAAGACGGTGACCGTCAATTTTTCCGGCTCCGTCACTCAAATACGTCTCGGCGCGTCATCATTTACTGGCGTATCACCGACATGGCCGCTTGATGTGGTGAAGTCCGCGAACGGCAATGGTGGCAATCCGTCCGTAAGCGTAACGCCAACAATACCTACGGATGTGGTCGTTTCAACACTCTCGAAATACGGAGGCGGCGGAGGTGGCGGCGGTACTTCCACTTCAACGCCAGCACTCGTGCAGAGCACATTCGCGCCAGTTGCAAATTCTGTGTCATTCTCGAGCGCAGTCACCAGCGGCAATCTCGTCGTCGTCGGTATTACCGAGTTTGGTCAAACACTCGCAGCAAATGATATCACCGACAACAAGAGCAATACGTACACGAAGATTGCCGAAGCTATCAACGGTTCAGACCATGCTGCAATCTACTACGCGAAGAACGTTACCGGCGGCTCATCATTCACGGTGTCATCGGTCGATGACGGGACGATAGCAATTCACGAGTATTCCGGCATCGCTACATCGAGCCCGCTAAATGCGACGAGCACGAAGACGGGAACTTCGAACTCACCAACATCAGGCATCGCAACGTCAACAGTCGGAAACGACTTGTTCTTTTCGGTTGCTTGGAGCAACAACAGCGGCGACGCTTGGACAGCAGGTAACGGGTATACGCTGCGTCAGCAAGAAACGGACAACAACACCGACGAACGTCTGGCCACGGAAGATCAAGTTCTCTCTAGCGCATCAACGAGTGCAGCATGGTACAAGACGACTACGAGCGACCTCTATGCTGCCGCCATTGCCGCCTTTAAACCGCAAGTAACAACAACGGGCGGCGGCGGTGGCGCATCCCCCGATGCCACATCAAGTCAGATAACGCTGTGGAAAGACTCCGCGGTCGCCACCTTTGGCGGAGCGAGCTACAAAATAGCGACAACATCGGGAGCCATCACGGACACCTACACGACCAATGCAAGCCAAGACTGGGTGATGGCTGCTATCGCTCTTCGACCTGCGACGAGTACGTCCTCATCTTCCGGTGGCACCGCCACCACGACCCGCTACTTTCTTCCTGACCAACTCAACAGCACGAACGTCTTGACAGATGCGAGTGGAAGCCCGTTGGAAATTTTGGATTACTACCCCTACGGCTCAACGCGCGTCTCTCAGCAGCTCAGCGGGTTTACTGAGCAAAAACAATACATCGGGCAATATGCCGATCCCGAGTCAAATTTGAACTATTTGCAGCAGCGCTATTACGACGGAAACAAGGGGGATTTCCTAAGCGAGGACCCAGCGTTCTTGGCAGTTGGCACTCCGAAACTCACGGAAATCTTGAACCGGGTTAATGGGACACCGAATAGAGACGGACAGGCCGCGCTCCAACAGTTTCTTGCAGACCCTCAACTTATGAACTCATACGGGTATGCGAGGGACAATCCCATCGTAAACAAAGACCCGACTGGAGAAGTTATCCCGCTTCTTGCAATTCTGGCTGTTTACGGCGCGGCTCAACTCACCGTTGACACGTATGATGCATATAACATGAACATAAGATACGCAGACGTAACTACGGCTCAACAGAAGAACGAAACAAGATTTAAGTTCGGCTTTGATGCGCTCACAACCGCTCTGGGCTATAAGGCTGCGGATGTTGGGCTTAAAGGCTACGATCTTCTTCTCAGTGGCTTACAGGCAACGGGCGATACACTAGACCACTTTTTTGGCCGACAGATTTATCAGAACATGAATTACAATCAGGTTCAGTCGCAAACATCTGCTCAGAGTAGACAGCAGTATGTGCAAAATTATAATGCGAGCTTCGGTCTTTCTACTGGGGGCGGCGGCAAAGCACCAAACAGTAATAGCCTGTGGGTCACGCCGAGCGGCGCGGTCGTAACGTTCGGGGGCCAATTAGTAGCGGGGCCTACAAATAAAAAATAATTCCTATGTCAATATTCTTAATCTTAATCGGTGCAGCAATGCTCATCCACGGAATACTTAAAATAACAGGGCTTGTAAGAGAAGATATATCTAAGGACTCTGAAATGGACAAGAAACTACTTTCAAAAGAGACGCGATATTTTATAGGCCGATACTACGCAGGTTTTCAGGCAACAATTGCTGGTCTCGGTGCTATCGCACTCGGGCTGATCATCTATTTCGGTCATTGATTGGCACGATGCTCAATAGCTTATGAACCCCGACCAACTAGCAGAACTGACAAGAAACGATGCCCTGCGCGGCAGGCTCGCCAAGCTGATGGCTCTCGAATGTTTTCGCAACACAATACTGGAAGACTTCCACGCGGGGAAGGTGCCGACCTCGCGAGCTGGCGACTACTCCGATGTCAAAGTTACAACACCCGACCGCGAGATTGCATGGAATGACCTATCGCGCTTGAACGACGATGAAATGAAACGGTTGATGATTGATGTCGTGAACCACTGCGACAAATTCTTATTTGACCTCTTTGTAACCGCGAGGGGAGAGGCGCTAATTGAAGCCATCAAAGAGCGCGACCCCGTGCCGAAGTGGTACGACCCCGAAAAGCTCCGTTTGTGATTGCCGCAGACGCTCGTGCCTTGCTGTCGTGCCTTGCTTCATGCCTCACACGTGCCTTTCTGCAAGGCAAGTAGCAAGGCAAATTCCGTTTCACCATGGCGCCCATGGTGCGCCGCTGTGCACCCTGTTTTAAAAGCCGTGTAGCGATACCCTATACGCTTCATCCGTATTTTTTGATGAACCTTAAATGAATGCCCCTCGCCCAAGCAAAGTGCTGTCCTAAAGAAAGCGGACAGATGCTCGGGGCTGTTGTTACTTTGTTGGGTTGTAGTGCTTGCTTCGTATATTGCTTAATCAAATATGGATTGCAGCAACGGTATCGCGAGCCAAAACGCGATGAAGAGTTGCGGCTTGTGTTTGGGCAATTGCAACGAAGTTATTCTCAATGAATTTTGCACTCGCGCGAAACAAATCACGACGAGCAATTTTTTATAAATTCCCGATTTCTCATTTTTGCAATCACGCGATTTTGACTTTCTGCATCGCGCGCTCACTCTGCGGCACCGATGCCACTGGTTCACCCTGCCCGCACATACCGACCTGTGACGGCGGCCAGTCTGGTTGATAACTGATGTGTCCTTCCAACACGGAGGACGCTTGAAGTGGTAAACGACGCTGAACCAAGTGCAGTTGTCCCCAGCTCCGATTCGACAGGCCGCACCGTCTATGGAATCGATTCAAGGTATATGAACAAAGCTGCATTGTACGCGCGTGTCAGCACCGACGCGCAGCAGAAAGAAGGAACGATTAACAGCCAGGTTACCGAGCTCAAGCGGCAGATCGAGGCCGCAGGGGATATCCTCGTCAAAGAGTACATTGACGACGGCTACAGTGGCACGCTGTTGGATCGCCCGGCCCTCGATCAAATGCGCACCGACGCAAAGGCAGATGTCTTTGACGCGATATATTTCCTCGATACGGACCGGATCGCCCGCGATATCGCGTACCAGACGATCATCATCGGCGAGCTCATCAAGTACCGCAAGCGGATCATCATCAAAGGCAAGGATTACGTTAACAACCCGGAGAATAAGTTCACGATCACCGTCCTCGGCGCCGTCGCTGAATTGGAGCGAGCCAAGATCATGGAGCGCAACGCACGTGGTCGGCTCCACAAGATGCGGATGGGGCACTTAGGGAGCAGCGGCCATCGCACCTTCGGGTATCACTACGCGCGGAAAACGCCGGAGAGCTCCGGCGCGCTCGTCGTGAATGAGGAACAGGCAGCGGTCGTGCGGACTATTTTTGAGATGTTTGCAAGCGGCAACTTCGGACTTGTCACCATCTCGCGCGTTCTCGAGGAGCGCGGCGTCTTAACTCAGAGAGGAAAGAAGTTCTGGGACCGCGACGGCATCAAGTACATTCTTTCGAACGAAACATACGCGGGAACGCGCTACTTCAACCGCATAACGGCAGCGACTGAAGCCGACCGCAAAGACAAGCGCGTGGTCCGCGGCAAGTGGGTGTACCGCGATCGCGCGGACTGGATCGCAGTGAAGGTGCCTGCCATTGTCTCGCGGGAATTGTTCGACACGGTCCAGGAGAAGCTGCGAAAGCACAACGAGCGCTATTGCACGCCTGTTACGCACTACCTCCTCAGCCGCCTCGTGCAATGCGGGGTCTGCGGCGGGAGCTGCTCGTCTTCCCGCCGTTACCACAAAGTCGTGCGGAACTCGGGAACGGTGTCGGTGTATCATCAGGCCTCGTATCGCTGCTCCCGCCGCGCCGGGCAAAACGCGCACGCCCCGACGAAGATCGAGCGCTGCAGCAATTCCATGATCAGCACGCATATCCTCGAAGAGAAGGTCTTCGAGATGATACGGGAGACACTTCTTAACCCCACAAAACTTCGCTCGTGCTGCATCGAGAATGGAAACGGATTGGACGACCGCAGCATCGCGCGCGAGCTTGCGCGCGTCGCAGAACACTTGCGCGCACTCGACGAGAAGCGGCGGCGGCTCATCGGCGGATATGCCGAAGAACAAATTACGGGAGAAGAGTATATTCGGGCGAGCCGTAGCTTGGACAGGAAGCAGGAACGCCTTGCACGCGAGAAGTGCCAGCTTGCGGCATCGCTGCAATCTCCGCAGCATGAGGATTTTGTGGACGCAAGTATTCGCCAATTCTGCGCGAGCGCAAATGCGCGCTTTCCGGAGTGTTCGGACTTCGACGCGAAACGGCAGTTTCTCGTCGGACATATCGAACGGGTCGTGTATGACCACTACAAGATCACTGTCACGGGTTCCATCCCCATACAAGCGGCTTCCGGCGAGACCAAGCTACGCTTCGAGATCAAAGGCGAGATAGACAAGAGAGCGGTGCGCTTGAACGCGGCCGATCGCTCGCGCTGGAAACACAACCGGTCATGGCCCGAGCGTTGGACGCTTCCACGCGTTGTTATCACTCAACACGAAACCACGGTATGACGAGAATAGTTGCCGCGTACTGTAGGACAGCGTGCGCGGGTGAAAGCGACCCGCCATCAGGCGTGCGGCGCCAAGAAGAAGAAATCAGGCGCTATGCAAAGCACCGTGGATTGGCAATCGAAGCGTCGTACGCAGATGCGGGTGTCAGCGGCATCAAGCTACAAAGACCGCAGTTGCAACGATTGCTCGCGGACTGCCGCGCCGGATTGATTGATACGGTCATTACACGAGACCCGGAAAGGCTCTCGCGTGACCACGGCCAATTGCTCGCCCTGCTCCTCATGTTCCGCAACGCCGGTGTGCGCGTCGAGTACTGCGAGGAAGGGCGCAACCACGGCTTCCTCGAAACCGTCCTCTGCGCGGTCGCCGAGGTCGAAGAGGCGAAACGGCGCTCAAAGCCGAAATCGAGATAGTCCGACAATCCCAGGGGGGGCGTAAGGAGGGATATACCGCAGGCAGCACCGAGGGAGCCCCACTCTTCCAGAGCGAATATCGGTTAAACAAATGGCTGGACGGTGCTATATCTTGCGTCGTGGTCTGTTGGAATTTGGACCGGAGGAGACAAATGGAAAGCTCGTTATCGGTTATCAACTTTACCAGCACATTAGTGCCGGCGATTGCGGCGTTGGCAGGTGTGCTTGCGATGTTCCTATTTTTGAGCCGAGGCACAATACGATTTGGAAAATTTAGGTTTGATTTCGAGAAAGCAACGACGGAACGGGTTCGACAGCAAATCAACGAAGACATAGCGAGGGGGGCCTCGCCGCAGAATGCGCTAATGCGCGAATATCATGCACAGGGCCTATCGCAATCACGAGTGAGTTTCTGGTTCAGTCTGACATTTGCATCTCTCGGATTTGCGATTATTGCCCTCTCTGTCGGCATTTTCCTTCAGCACTTCGACAATCCGACAGCGAGCTGGCTCGATGCGGCAGGAAAGCCGATCTTTACGTTAGTCGCCGGAACGGTCATTGACGCGGTTTCGGCTTTGTTTTTTGTCCAGTCGAACAAAGCCCGCCAACTGATGACCGAGTTCTTTGATAAATTGCGAGTGGATCGAAAATTGGACGAAGCGCTCCGACTGATGTCCGAGATACCTGATCCAGTCATCGCAAGTAGAATAAAGGGCATTGTGGCCCTAACTTTTTCCGAAGTCGAGACAGACAATGCGGTATTGAATGCTATGCTCTCCAGTCCTGAGCGCCCGGCCTTAATATTAGAACCGGAGAGCCCGAAGCCCTCATTGCCGGAGAAGCCCCGAGTCGTAGATACCTTGAAGACGCCTGCATAGGTGAGGGGTACGCGACCGGCGTCGGTTCTCCCAAAGAATTTAAGAAAAACAAAAGACGCCTGCTAAGGTGCTAACCCATGAACAAGCTTTTTGATTTGTTGCGGAATAGGCCAGGACGGACCGCCATTGAACCGTAGTACCGCGATCGTTTGATCTTGGCCCTTGTCGAGATATACAGACGCCTTTTGCTCCTCCACATGATTAGAACGTTGCTCTTGGTAAATCTGTTTTATGAAATCTACAAATTCACTCATAGCTTTTTCGTGTTCGCTTGCGAGCCTTAGGTCGGAAATATTTCCGGGGCGCAATTCTGGACCGGTGCTGATAGCATATGGCTGTGCTCTTTAGAACGTTTGTTGAGAACCGAAAAGAGGCTCGCTCCTCGAAGTGCAGTCGGCACATCGTGAAGAAGCCGCGCCCTTAGTCCTTAGTTCGCGCAGTGGCCTTGGTGTGTTCCGGGCTCCAGCCAATTGCCTTCCGCGAATTTCTTGCGCGGCTTTCGAGAATACGGTGACCCGATGACAGACGAGCTGGATTACTGGGATGCTAATCGTGATGAGGATCTCTTCTCGCTCATAGAGACGCTTCTCGACCACAATAAGTGGCCCACCTATACCAACAGCAGCGTGCAAAGTAGTCTAGGACAGGCGGCAGATGAGGCGTTTCAGCGTGACACATTTGACGGCTATCTCAGCTACGTTCTGATTTCCCATCAGGTATTAGAGGATTACGCTGTTTTACTTCTGAGGGAAATCCAATTTGCGTTACGACTGAATGTTGTTCCAGAAGGGTTCGGTTGGCCAACCGCCAAATACGAAATGTCAGGTGTGCGCGAGAATGCGATGTTCGGGCGGATTCTGCAGCTGATCGAAAACTCTCTTGAGTTCAATCAGAAGGGAGAGTTTCTCAACGCGTGTCGCAAGCAGGGTAAAATCCGCAATCGCCTTGCACATCGCCTCATCGAGGGACTCTCACTTGAGCAAATTCGCGACCTTGCGCACGAGTACAAGAGGGGTGAACGCGAAGTCATTAATACCTTTAACGACGCCGACGATCAGTTCAGTTGGTTTTTTACAATGCAGATTTTGAATACGAGGTGGCTCGATGCGATCTTGGAGCAAATCAATTCCGCACCTGGTGATGCGTACAGAGAGAAATGGAAGACCCTGCTACACAGATTCTATGAGGCTTTTGAGCAAGAGTGGTCGATGCGTCCCGATGCATGGCAAAGGAACAACGAGCTTGCAATTCGCCGCTGGCACGAGACACACCGGACACTGACTCGGAAGGGCTAAGTTCATGGCAACCGTTACGGCGAAACCAGATTCAGCGCGCGAGATCACCAATGCCGGGTATGGCGACTAACATTGGACCTAAGCGAATTGCCAAACCGATCGAGAGACGGTGAGTACATGACCAACGATATCACCAGATATCCCATTGCTCTGGAGTACCGGCATGCCCGATGCGATCAATGTCCATGATCTTGGGGCTCTTGAAAAGGATGTAAATGAAACGTCCTCCCGCATCCACAATTATTTTTCAGCCTTCGTCTTAGCTGGCGCTGCAATTCTGGTAGCCACGATTGGTATATCCGATGTTGATATCTTGCTTAATTCCGGAATGAAATTGCCAATATTAAATGTCGATGTTCCTTTGCTCGGCTATGCACTTGTTACTCCGATACTATACTTGGGATTCCATTGTTATCTGCTTTTTGAAATATTGCTGCTGAACCGTAAAATTTCGGCACACGAAGACTGCCTTCGCCGCGAGGTCCACGTTGATGCTGATCGTCGAAGGTTGAGGGAGCGGCTGCATACCTTTGTTTTTGTCCGCATGGTCGTTTCGCAACCCAAAAGTGTAATCGAGGCCGTATCTCTTGGGATTGTTGCTTTGTCGCTGATATTCCTCCCCTTAGTTGTTTTTTTGGTCATTCATTTACGTTTCATCGCATATCAGAGCGAGGTCATAACCTGGGTCAATCGCATTGTTATTATGGCTGATATTGCGACTCTAGCAGTTGCCTGGGCGCATTTGGCAAACCTTCAGCCCATGGATGGAGAGCAGGTGAAAAGATGGAATTTCTTCGACAATCCCTTTGTTCTATATTTCTTAGTGTTTGGTTTGCTTCCCTTTGTGTTTCTGAGTACCGCTTACCAAGGAGAGTTTCTCGACGGCGTCCTTGCTTCAAGTCTGCGCTCGCACTTTCCATTTCGGTATGTGTTGAAAGCGAGTCCGAAAGATCACTTTGGCCTTTTTAAGATGTACATCGCGCCGGAAGCTGATCCGCGGATTTCGTCTGCCACGTACCGCCGCGCTCTAAGAGAACGGAATTTCGCCGGAGCAGTGTTCGACAACTTGGATTTAAGCGGTTTTGATTTATCGGGAACCAATCTGCAGGAGGCGTCCCTGGTAAGAGCGATTCTTGTCGGCGCCGAACTAGCGGCGGCAGATCTTAGTGGCGCTCGGCTGGATTTCGCGCAGTTGCAAGATGCGAACTTGACTGGCGCGAAATTACAGGGCGCGTCGTTGATAGGCACGCAACTGCAGGGCTCAAAGCTAATTAAGGCCCGAATGCAGGGAGCGACCCTAATTGATACCCAGTTGCAGGCGGCTTCTTTGGAGCTTGCGTGGTTGCAAGGCGCCGAGCTGCGCCGCGTGCAATTGACGAGCGCAATACTTGATGGCGCAATTTTGAGCGGAGTTCGATTAGTTGATCCAAATTTTCAAGGGGCTTCATTCAAGGACACGGAGCTGCAAGGTGCGCGCATAGAACCTAACAGTTCGGATGATGCGCGAGGTGCCGACTTCTCGGGTGCTCACGTCTGGCGCGCCTCGTTTAAGAAGATGAGAATTGATCCAATTCGGTTAGGAAAAGTTCAAATTCCCGATCTGGCACCTCAACCACCACCGCTCGCGATGGCAGCTAACCTTGATTTTTCACCCGTACTTCCTTGGACTGTTAGTGGGCAAACTGCCCCTTCCGGGTCTGAATTCGAACGCTTCGTCTCTGGCTCGATTTCAGACGTTACCGACTTTGACGCTCGACAAAGGATAGAACTTCACTTGTTAGCCTTAAAGAGTTCCTCAATGACCAAAGAGCTTTCCGAGTCGCTCGCTGAAACCTGGCACGCCATCCAGCAACGCAACCTGGCAGTGTCGGACCTAAATGACCTACGATTCGACATTATTCGGTCCATTGCATGCCGAGAGAACCGGTCTTCCAAGATTGATCTTATGGCCGCCGACGCAGTAAGGCGATCAATGTCGATGCCGTTAACAGAATTGCACTACGATGCGTATTTCGGATCGCCGTATGTCGCGAATGCTATCGTCCGAAACAAAATGGTCGACGGGTTCGGACAACGAGCTGCCGAACTAGCGAAGGTTTTAAGTGATCCCGATTCGTGTCCCGGTGCCGCTCAACTTGCACCTGATGTCAAGTTAATGCTGTCAGCAATCAAGAATCGCCGTTAGGTGTTCCATACACCGAAGGGTATCGTCTTTCGCAAGGCAACCATTCACTGGGCCTTATCGTGAAGGCGGGGAGCAAGGCGGAGGTCGCCGATCTGGGCAATCCCCAGCGGACAGACATGCGAGACACGGGGCGGTCTTCGGAATCGTACAATTAGCTCGTGAATCTAATCTCCACATACACCTATGCAGGTACCGGCGACGCCAATCCTCATGCGCCAACGAGCATCAATGGCGTTGCGCAAACCTACGACAATAACGGCAATTTGACCTCGGCGGGCTCTCAAAAGTACACGTGGGACTATCGCAACCGCATCTCTTCAGTGGGAAATGGAACGGCGAGCTCGTCCTACGGATACGATTACCTCAATCAGCGCGTTCGCAAAGTATTCCAGAACGCAACGACGACGTATCCGAATAAGTACATGAGCAAATCGGCCGCAACGACGACCGACTACATCTACATGGGCGATACCATCATCGCCGAAGTGGAAGTTGCCAGCACAACAAGCTCGGGTGGAGGTGGAAGCATCTCAACATCCACGATCGCTTTTGACGCAACGTCCACAAGCATTACGACAACATCGAGCGGAAATATTACGAAGACATGGACCCACACGGTCACCGGCACAAATCCAATAATCGTCCTTACCGCCGACCTTCAGCAGACCGCTACAGGTACTGGCTCAATCGCATCCGCAACATGGAACGGCGGGGCATTTACGAAAGCCACGAGTACCCGCACTAACGCGATGGAAAGCGAAGTCTGGTACCTGGTGGCAACCACCACAGGTGCCAAGACAATGTCGGTCACTATCAACGGCTCGACGACCGCAATCCGACTTGGTGCGTCATCGTTCACTGGCGTATCGCCGACCTGGCCGCTTGATATCGTGAAATCCGCAAATGGTAACGGCGGAAATCCTTCGATAAGCGTAACGCCCGGAATGGCCACAGATGCGGTCGTCTCGACGCTTTCCAAATACGGTGGTGGTGGAGGCGGCGGAGGATCAACACCCGCGCTTGTACAGAGCACGGTCGCGCATGGTGCGACATCGGCCACCTTTGGTAGCGCCGTCACGAGCGGAAACCTTATCGTGGTCGGTATCACGGCCTACAATCAAACGCTTGCGTCGAACCAGATCACTGACAACTGCAGCGACACATACACTAAGGCGGCCGAAGCCATCAACGGCACCGACCATGCGGCGATCTATTACGCGAAGAACGTGCACGGCGGGGCGTCGTGCCAAGTGTCATCTGGTTCTGTAGACGGCACGATCGCGATCCACGAATACTCGGGTGTCTCGACATCAAATGCGTTGGACAAAACGAATACGTCAACCGGCTCATCGAATGCGCCAACATCTGGGAATGTGACAACATCAACTTCCTCGGAACTCTACTTCGGTGTCGCCTGGAGCAACAACAGTGGCGACACGTGGACGGCAGGAAGCGGCTACACGCTGCGTCAGCAAGAAACGGACAACAACACCTACGAGCGCCTCGCGACCGAAGACGCAGTGATCTCTAGCGCCTCCACGACAGCGGCGCGCTTCAAGGTCACTACGAGTGATTCGTGGGCCGACGCTATCGCCACATTCAACCCCGCATCAGGAGGCGGTAGTGCTACATCCCCAGATGCCACCTCAAGTCAGACGACACTCTGGAAGGATTCAGCTGTCGCCACATTCGGCGGAGCGAGTTACAAAATAGCGACCACGTCAGGTGCAATCACTGACACCTACTCCACCGCAGCTAGCCAAGACTGGGTGATGGCCGCTATTGCACTCCGACCCGCAACAAGCACGTCAGCAGGAAGCACGGGAGCGACCACCACACGCTACTTCCTTCCTGACCACCTGAACAGCACGAACGTCGTGACGGACGCGAGCGGAACACCGATACAAGTCCTCGATTATTACCCTTACGGCTCGACGCGAGTGTCGCAACAGTTCAGTGGCTTCAACGAGCAGAAGCAGTACATCGGACAGTACGAAGATCCCGAGACTAATTTAAGTTATCTTCAGGCACGTTTTTACAGCAACGCGAATGGGGAGTTCTTGAGCGAGGACCCGAGCTTCCTTGCCGTCGGTAATCCCAGCCAGGTCAAGCAACTAACTGGACTGGACCAGAGTGCGTTCCTCGCGGACCCACAGCAGATTAACTCATACAGCTACGGCAGAGATAACCCAATTACGAACAAAAACCCGCAGGGCCTGATTGGTGTCGAAGCAGCTTTTGCGACGCCCGCAGGCTTTATACTTGGCTTCACCGGCCAAGGGATACGAGACTTGAGAGCTGGCCAACTTAGTCCCATCGAAGATTATGTGGGCTCTGAGGTCGGTACGGCGGTGGCTCTCAACCTGGCGCTTGATACGGATGGGGTTATGGCTGCAGGAGCACCGGGCATTGGAGCTGCGTACGGCGCAGCGACGACCCAAGTTCTTAAAAACTTAGATAAATCACAAAGGGGCTACAGCCCACTTGCTATAGTGAGTGAGGCTGGTACTGCCCAGGTCTTTGGATATTTGTTTCCCGATTTGAGTGGAGCACCTGTTAGTTCATTGCTCAGTTATGCTGGACGCCAGTACAGCACACCGATCTCAGGCGCGTTTGCACAACTCGGTAGCGCGCTCCGCGCAACTTCGGCAAGCATCGCCGCACAGGTGGTTAGAGGCTCGCCGTCCACAGGTGCTCAAGCTGCCTACCAGGGTGGCGGTGGCCTCGCAGGCATTCAAAAAACTCTCTCCGCAATTCTAGGTACTCTTAACTCTCTGGCTGGCGGCAACAAACAGGGTCATTAGCAGGCAACAATTCTTTTTATGTCTAAGTCACGGCTCTATAATTACCGGTACTGGGCCATCTTTGTTCTTGTCGTGTTGCCTACGGTTTTGGTCGCTTGGTTTCCGGCTTACGCAGCCAACATTCGAACTCTCGGGGCCGTGGTTATGCTTCCTGCTGTGTGCGTTACGTTTATACGCACTTTTCGTCCTGTTCTGGATCAGCTGAGGGGAGAAACATCTTTCCCATTTTCCTCCGATCCCATGAGAGCATGGTTTTATCTGACCTTGCGCGCTCTCATCACGATTGCAGGGTTGTACGGGCTATTAGCGTTTGTTTTTCCAGCTTGGAGAGGCGCTATTGACCTTTATTTGCGCGGAGAACGTCCAGATGTTGTAGCCGTTGTCGTGCAAGATCAGGGGACGGCTCTGAGCGTTCCCGCGTTTGCAGCGACAATCAACACGGCGAACGACGAACAAACATATATTTGGTTTTACGGAAACATTTTGCGCTTAGGAGAAACACAGAACTACACCCTTACACTCCTTCCTCACTCAAACATCGTCATTGATGTTAGGGCGACGGACAGGGGATCAACAAGCACCGCTAAAGAATTGCCAACTAAAACGACGCCTTAGACTATGACCCCCGACCAGCTCGCCGAACTTAGAAGCAACGAAATCCTTCGAGGAAGGCTTGCAAAATTCCTGGCTCTCGAATGTTTTCGCAACACAATACTGGAAGACTTCCACGCCGGGAAAGTGCCGACCTCGCGAACTGGCGACTACTCCGATGTCAAAGTTATAACACCCGACCGCGCGATCGCATGGAATGACCTATCGCGCTTGAACGACGACGAGATGAAACAGTTGATGATTGATGTCGTGAACCACTGCGACAAATTCCTGTTCGACCTTTTCGTAACCGGCAGGGGAGAGGCGATGATGGAAACCATCAAAGAGGGCGACCCCGTGCCGAAGTGGTACGACCCCGAGAAGCTCTGCTGGTGATTGCCGCAGACGCTCGTGCCTTGCATCGTGCCCAGTAGCGAGCATTCTTCATCGCGCTATATTGCGCCCCCGCCGCTCGCAAGAAGTGGACCCTAGGCCTTCACAATTGCTTCGACGCGATCCGTATGAACGTTGAATTTCAACAAGCGCAGAGCTTCCACTTTCTTCTGCATTTCGTCTTTTGTCCTTTGCGCAATTCTTGGATCGGAAACAGTTCTCGTGTACTCGTTTTCTGCCTTCCTCAACTCTGCTTCTAATTTGCTTATCCGCGAAATAGACTTTTAGCCAGCGGAGAGCAAACGCCCAAGTCAAGCTCAATACAACGGTCAGCGTCGGGGCTGCAAACTGAGCAATCTGCTTGGCGGCGCTGTTTTCCGGAAAGAGCGAGATAAGGGCCAAAAAGCTAGTGCCGCCAGTAACACCAGCGAGTCCACCTCCCACTTGGTCGGCATTAGGTCTTCGCCTGACGGTCATCTGATTTATCCGCAAGCGCGTCGATGATCGAAGAGACATCCTTCGAATTCAGGTCGTCGAGATCAAAACTCATCTCTATCGAGCCGCTCTTGATAGTAACCTTAGTGTCTTTCCTTTTTAGCCATTGCCTAAGTGCAGTTAAGCAGGCAGGAATTGCAGAGGCTGCGACACCTATCAGCGCCGCAAACAGCGTAAATCCCAAATCAGCTTGCACGACTTCTCTGATCATCTCGTGCCGCGTCCTAAAGCGTCAGCTCTGTTGAACATCCGACTTTTGCAACTTTATCGGGAGAGGTGCGGCCCGACAAGCTTCGATCTCCTCGAAACAGTCTCTTTCGACCACGCGTAGCAAACCATAGGCGCGCCGACTTTTCTCTTGGCGTTAGCAGCGCAAAAGCCGCGCTCAGATCAGATATAGCGAAGCAAGGCAGCGTAAGATAATACCGCACTCGATCGAACTTGAGGCGATCATGGAAACTATCAAAGACTGCGACCCTGTGCCGAAGTGGTAACGATCCTGAGAAGCGCCGCTGGTGATTGCCGCAGATGCTCGTGCCTTGCTGTCGTGCCTTGCTTCATGCCTCGCACGTGCCTTTCTGCAAGGCAAGCAGCAAGGCAAAATTCCTTTCGCCATAGCGCCCATGGTGGCCCGCTGTGCACCCTGTTTTGAATGCCGTGTAGCGATACCCTATCCGCCCGCATCCATATTTTTTGGATGAACCTAGAACGAACGCCCCTCGCCTAAACAAGTTCTGTCCTAATGAGTACGGACAGATGCTCGGGGCTTTGGTGTCTTGTAGTAGTGTAGATGTTAGTTGGTATATTGTTTTATCAAATAGCAATTACAGAAGCATTGCCGCGAGCCAATACGCAACGAACTGTCTCGGCTTGCGCTTGACCTTGCAATCGTGCCGAAGTTATTTTGATAAGCTATTGCATTCGCGCGAATGAAATCAGGACAAGAAATCTTTCATCGACTTTCCGATTTCTAATTTCTTCAATCACGCGCTTTTGACTTTCTGCATCGCGTGCTCACTCTGCGGCACCGATGCCGCTGGTTCACCCTGCCCGCACATGCCGGCCTGTGACGGCGGTTAGTCTGATTGATAACTGATGTGTCCTTTCAGCACGGAGGACGCACGTGAAAGTGGTAAACGATACTGCACCAGGTTCAGTTGTCCCCACCTCCGATTCGACAGGCGGCACCGTCTATGGAATCGATTCAAGGTATATGAACAGAGCTGCATTGTACGCGCGTGTCAGCACCGACGCGCAGCAGAAAGAAGGAACGATTAACAGCCAGGTTATCGAGCTCAAGCGGCAGATCGAGGCCGCGGGGGACGTCCTCGTCAAAGAGTACATTGACGACGGTTACAGCGGCACACTCTTGGATCGCCCCGCCCTCGATCAAATGCGCACCGACGCAAAGGCTGATGTCTTCGACGCGATATATTTCCTCGATACGGACCGCATCGCCCGCGATATCGCGTACCAGACCATCATCATCGGCGAGCTCATCAAGTACCGCAAGCGCATCATCATCAAAGGCAAGGATTACGTTAACAACCCGGAGAACAAGTTCACGGTGACCGTCCTCGGGGCCGTCGCGGAATTGGAGCGAGCCAAGATCATGGAGCGCAACGCCCGTGGTCGGCTCCACAAGATGCGGATGGGGCACTTAGGGAGCAGCGGCCACCGTACCTTCGGGTATGACTACGTGCGGAAAACGCCGGATGCTCCCGGCGCGCTCGCCGTGAATGAGGAACAGGCGGCGGTCGTGCGCTCCATCTTCGAAATGTTTGCGAGCGGCGACTTCGGCCTTGTCACCATCTCGCGCTTTCTCGAAGAGCGCGGCGTTTTGACCCAGCGGGGGAAGGAGCTGTGGGACAACGATCGCATGAAGTACATTCTCGCGAATGAGACGTACGCCGGGACGCGCTACTTCAACCGGATAACGGCCGCGACGGATGCCGACCGCATGGAGGGCAAGCGAGTAGTCCGCGGCAAGTGGGTGTACCGCGATCGCGCAGAGTGGATTGCGGTGAAGGTGCCCGCCATTGTATCGCGGGAACTGTTCGACAAAGTCCAGGAGAAACTCCGAAAGCACAACGAGCGCTACTGCACGCCAGTCACGCACTACCTTCTCAGCCGCCTCGTTCAATGCGGCGTCTGCGGCGGCAGCTGCTCGTCTTCCCGCCGCTACCACAAAGTGGTCCGGCCCTCGGGCAAGGTGTCGGTGTATCACCAGGCTTCGTACCGCTGCACCCGCCGCGCCAGGCAAAACGGACACGCTCGGACGATGATCGAGCGCTGCAGCAATTCCATGATCGGCACGCATATCCTCGAAAGCAAGGTCTTCGAGATGATCCGGGAGACACTGCTCGACCCCGAAAAACTTCGTTCGTGCTGCATCGAGAATGGAAACGGATTGGACGACCGCAGCATCGCGCGCAAGCTTGCGCGCGTCGCGGGAGAGATGCGTGTCCTCGACGAGAAGCGGCGGCAGCTCACCAACGGATATGCCGAGGAACAGATCACGGGAGATGACTACATTCGGGCGAGCCGTACTTTGGACAAGAAGCAGGAAAGCCTTACGCGAAAGAAGGTAGAGCTTGCGGCGGCGCTGCGATCTCCGCAGCATGAGGATTTTGTGGACGCAAGCGTTCGCCAGTTCTGCGCGAGCGCGAATGCGCGCTTTCAGGCGTGCACAGACTTCGACGCGAAGCGGCAATTTCTCGTCGGACATATCGAACGCGTAATTTACAACCGCTACAAGGTCACGATTACGGGCTCTGTCCCGATACAAGCGGCATCCGGCGAAACCAAGCTGCAATTCCAGATCAAGGGCGAGATCGACAAGTTGGCGGTGCGCTTGAACGCGGCCGATCGCTCGCGCTGGAACCAAAACCGGTCATGGCCCGAGGCGTGGACGCTTCCGCACGTAGTTATCGCGCAACACGAAACCGCGGTATGACGAGAATAGTTGCCGCGTACTGTAGGACAGCGTGCGCGAGTGAAAGCGACCCGCTATCAGGCGTGCGGCTCCAAGAAAAAGAGATCAGGCGCTACGCAAAGCGCCACGGCCAGCTGATTAGTGCGACCTACGCGGAAGCGGGCGTGAGTGGCATCACGCTAGAAAGGCCGGAGCTGCAACGGTTGCTCGCGGACTGTCGCGCCGGGCTGATTGATACGGTCGTTACACGAGACCCGGACCGGCTCTCGCGTGACCACGGCCAATTGCTTGCCCTCCTCCTCACGTTCCGCAAAGCCGGTGTGCGCGTCGAGTACAGTGGGGAAGGGCAAAGTGACAGCTTCCTCGAAACCGTCCTCTGCGCGCTTGCCGAGGTCGAAATAGCTACGATGCGCTCCAAACAAAAGCAGCGATAGCTCGGGGGATGACCCAGGCTGCCATTCGCGTTGGGATCTATCGCTCGTCGCACCCCTCTGCATGCGCGCAGATCACATCGAGTGCGTCGCAAAATTATTTTTCGCCGAATGGAAAGAGGCTTTAGAGGAAACCACACGAAGCCGTTTGGAGGCCGTGGAGGCCTACAGCTAGTGGGTGATCAAAAGTAAACAATAATCGGGAGAGTTGTGAAGATTGATCAGACAACATACGCTGATCGACGCCGAATGAGCCTTGATGCTCGATGAACTGCATTCGCAGATTCCCGGCAGTGACCGGCTCACGCTCGGCAAAGACTGATGACAATTTAACCCACGTAGTAAGGGAGAGTTATTATCATGACAAAAACATTTAGCGAAGCCAAAAGCCCCTCCGAAGCAATGGAGATGGCAACATTAGCAGGACAAAGAACTCTTTATTGGGGCTTAGAGAATAAGACAAACGAAGCAATAGAAATATCCTTTGGGCAACTTACATCTCGGTATGATGTACCTGGCTACACTAAAGACACTGGGACCAAGTTAATATGCCAAAATACAGCACCTGGAGCCAGTTGCATAAGGGATCCTATTATTGATACCGGAGGTGTTCCCATAGCCGCCTCACATTACGATTTTACTGTGAAGATAGCTGGTTCTGGACAACAGTTACATGGAGTGGATGAAGCCCCGCCCAAGAACTATTTTGTTCAGGCGGTCTACACTTTGGTATATGCACCTGGAACAGCTGACGGAAAGACCTATAGGCTCGTGGAGGTCGAAAAGAAGGTCAAAGAGTTCGCCAAATAGAACGGGTGGTATTTGGCAAGAAGGTGAGCTTCAGCGAGGGACAGTCCGCCAATCCGCAGCGTTGCGGACGCGGACCGTCCGAAGTCGCGCTTGTAAGGTGACGCGCAGGCGGGATGTTATTGCGGCTTAGGCCGTTTCGTGTCTCACGAAACCTAGTTCGTTCTGATATCTGAATTCAGAGAATAGTTTCATGAGCTCTCGGAACCCTCGGTCGACCGTTTGTCTCGTAGAACAGTCGAGCGATTTCCGTCCGGTCGAGTTCGAGCTGAAGCAAGTACGATCCGTTCAGATTTAGTTTTGCATGAGCTAATAGCATGTCGCTTGAGGAATGGAGTTGGGTGGCGACGATCGTGGCCTCGCTGGTCGCGCTCCTTGGATTTCCTTTGCTTGGCTGGCAGTTGTTGCTCGCCCGGACCCAGCGGTGGGATGCAATTCGGCTGAACACCAGCCAGGTACTGCTGACGGTCGATACCGTTTTTGCGGCGCACGCGGCTGTGGCGTCCAAACTTCGCCCCGGCGGCGAATGGGCGGGCGAAAACGCAGCGACCCGTCCAACGGACGCCGAGCTCCCGCTGGTAGAACCGTACTTGGGCGCGTTCGAGCGAATCTTCATTGCCTACCAATTGCGCCAAGTCGACGCCGAGGCACTCGATGAGCTCTTGGGCTATCGCCTTGCGAACATATGGTCGAACCAACGAATTGTTCATGCGAAGTTGCAGAATAAATTTTTGAAAAAGTCATGGAGTCGGCTCATTGCTCTGACCTATGTCATTGAAGCGCACCGCAAACAGCGCTTCCCTTTGCACACCGATCCCTACTTTCCGACTGACCTCTTTGACTGGCGCTCTCGGCGCGAGATTTTGCAAAACGTACCGGCAGTGCCCGAGTGGAGACGACCAGGAACCTAGAGGGAACGTAAGCGGTTCGAGGTTTTAATCGGCTGCCTCGACGTCGGCTTTTGGCACTACCCGGAAGCGGCTGCGATAACTGCGGATTTCCGCATCTGTGTGTGGAGCGGACATGGCAAAGCGCCTCCGGCGCCAATTGAATGTCTCCAAGTCGAGCCGCCAGGGGGACTGGCAGGTTGTACAATTAGCGAATCCATGAAGTTCGCTCTCAAGACCGGCCAGGAGCAGTCACTGAACCCGATGTGGCGCGCGCTCCGTGCTGCGACCTTGGCCTCCGAAGATCTCTCAGGTTTTGGATGGGCGGTGACCAATACCTACACCTATGCAGGCACCGGCGACGCGAACCCTCACGCGCCGACGACGGTAAATGGCGTTACTTACACCTACGACAATAACGGCAATCTGACTTCAGCCGGTTCGCAGAAATATACGTGGGACTATCGAAACCGGGTAGCGTCGGTAGGGAATGGTAGTGCAACCTCGTCCTACGGATACGACTACCTCAATCAGCGCGTTCGCAAAGTTTTCCAGAATGCGACGACGACGTATCCGAACAAGTACATGAATAAGAGCGTCGCCACGACGACCGACTACATTTACATGGGCGATACCATCATTGCCGAGGTGGAAGTTGCCAGCACAACGAGTTCAGGCGGCGGCGGAGCAGTATCAACTTCTACCATTGCCTTTGATGCAACGTCGACTAGCGTTTCAGTTGCAGGCTCAGGCCCTATGACCACTACATGGCCTCACACGGTGAATGGTACCAATGCCGTTATCGTTCTCACCGCGGATTTGCAGCAAATGGCTACTGGCACCGGATCCATTGCGTCAGCATCATGGAACGGCGGAGCATTTACCAAAGCAACCAGTACCCGTACTGGTGCCATGGAAACGGAGGTTTGGTATCTCGTCGCAACAACCACTGGCAGCAAAATGATGTCAGTAACCATCAGCGGTACAACTACTGCATGGCGTCTCGCGGGGGCATCATTCACTGGCGTCTCACCAACGGCACCACTCGATGTAGTGAAATCTGCAAACGGTAACGGGGGTAGCCCGTCACTAAGTATTACGCCAACTTTGGCTACTGACGTTGTAGTTTCAACACTTTCAAAATACGGTGGCTCAGCTGGCGGGGGAGGTGGTGGAACGTCTACTTCAACACCAGCATTGGTACAGAGCACAAAAGCAAGTGGGGCAACATCGGCAACATTTGCAGGTACAGTTGCTAGCAACAATCTTGTTGTCGTCGGTCTGACTGTCTTTAACCAAACTATTCCAGCAAACGCGGTTTCTGATAATAAAGGAAACACCTATACAAAAATTGCAGAAGCTATTAATGGCACAGATCATGCTGCAATATTTTACGCAAAAAATGTTACAGGAGGATCAGGTTTCCAAGTATCACTCGGGGGTACCCTTGATGGCACTATTGCAATACATGAATACTCAGGCATTTCGACATCAAGCAATGTTGTGAATGCTACAAGTACACGAATTGGCACATCAAACAATCCAAGTACCTGGGCAGCGACATCGACGGTCGGTAACGGCCTCTTCTTTGCCGTTGCCTGGAGTGGCACTAGTGGTGACGCATGGACTCAGAAAAATGGATACTCAATTAGACAAACGGAAACTGATAACAACAACTTTGAACGTCTGGCTACTGAAGATCAAGTAATTGCAACGGCTTCCTCGAGTGTCGCGTGGTTCAACACAACGTCAAATGATGCATATTCAGCAGCACTAGCAGCCTTTAGACCACTTGTGACTCAAAGTGGTGGTGGGGGATCAGGCACCTCGGCAGACGCCACGTCGAGTCTCAATCTTATCTTCAAGAGTTCAACTACCGGTACTTTTGGTGGAGCAAGTTACAAGATTGCAACAACATCTGGCACCATTACGGACACATGGACCACTGCTGCAAGTCAGGACTGGGTAATGGCGGCGATAGCGCTGCGACCAGCGACCAGTACTAGTGGCGGCGGAGGTACTGCTACCACCACGCGCTACTTCCTGCCTGACCATCTGAACAGCACCAACGTGGTGACCGACGCGAGCGGAACGCCGTTGCTCGTCGAAGACTACTATCCCTACGGCTCGATACGCGTCAATCAGCAGTTCACCGGATTTGTCGAGCCAAAACAATACATTGCGCAGTATGCGGATGCCGAGAGTAATCTCAACTATCTCAACGCACGTTATTACGACAGTAGCAAAGGTGAGTTCCTCAGCGAGGACCCTGTATTCTGGGCAAAAAAATCTTCTAAATCCGCAATCGCTTAACAGCTACAGTTATGCGAACGACAATCCAGTGTCGTTAAGTGACCCATCAGGGCTCGCTACTATCAGCGGAACAGGGAAGGCAATTCTTTCGCAGCTTGCTGGGCAACTAAGAGCAGCAGCGGCGTACCTGCAGAGTATCGCGGCAAATCCGTCTGGGTTTGCGGGTAATGTCGCCTCTGGCGCAAGCGTGGTCCGCAGCAACCCCATGGGCGTCGCCAGCGCATATGCATCGGGTATCAGGCAAAGCGTAGGTCAGACCGCGCGCGACCTATACTATGGCAACGACGCAACACAAAACCAAGCTCTTGGCTCATCAATTCTCTTCTTCGGTTCTCTTGCCGTTCCAGGAGGGGAGGATGCCGGAGCTGCGGCAGAACTGTCGGACAGTGCGCTAGTGGTACGAGGTGGTGGATTAGCAAATCAAAGCGCCGAAAAGATTGCTGGGAAGATTGGTGCCAGTCGCACACCGGGCGTTACAGGCTTCTCAGTGCAGTGCACGAACACATGTACCAACATCGCAGACGTCGGCCAGGTAGGGACGTTCCTGCCGAACCAAAATATTTCTGTTACAACCGTTGGCGCTGTAAGAGCAGCTGGAGGTGATGTAATTCCTACACCGGGAATTGGCTTTCATGCTACAGTAACGGGTCTAAGTGGAGACCAGGCTGCAGGACTTTCTTGGACGCAAATCCGTAACCCGTAGTAATCACCTATGAAACCCGTAAACGATAGCCCCGTGGAAGTAGACTTCAATAACAGAGACGAAGATGGCGCAGTTCGTCTGCATCTTCCGGTGACACAAAGCGATTTGGAACAGCTGCATATTGCGCTTGCAGAAGGTCAGTGCCTTTGGGTTACCGACAATGAAGTCGAGATGACAGGTCGTGTAACTTTGAGAGACGGGATTTGGGTACTTGTTCCTGATAAAGGCGGCGAAAGAGAACTATGATGTTTGTCGTGACAATCAACGGAACGAAAGCAGAAATTTGAAGCGCAGATTTTTGTAGTTTTCTTTGCCTCACTTCGTGCCTCGCGCGTGCCTTCCTGCAAGGCAACTAGCAACGCAAAATCTCGTTCGCCATAGCGCGCCATCGTGCCGCTTGGTGCGACGCGTTTTCCATGTGATGTCGCGTTACCGTATAGGCGTTAGCCGGTCCTAATCACTTCTCACGTCAAACCAAAGCCCCCTCGCCCAAGCAAAGTGCTGTCCTCAAGAAACGGACAGATGCTCAGGGGCAATGATGGGATGATGTTAGTTGGTCTTGAGCAGTGAGAGAGGGAACAGATAACAGGGGAGACGGAGATAGTCGGCGGTTTGCGCCCGCCCGCGCCATACGCGTTCAGTCGTCCGTCTTGCGCGTACTTTTTGCGCGGCTTCTTGTGCAATGTTGATTTGTCGATTTCTCCGCGCAAACAAAACGCAATTTTACGTGTCTCGATTTCTTGCGAATTGCTCAATTGCATTTTGGTGGGAACGGAGCCGATGACCGTCACCCGGTAGTGGTCATAGATGATGCGCTTGAAGCTGCCTGTGCTGGGGAGTTGGATTTTAATGATTCGATTTCATGATTCGACGACTCCCCGCACAGTGCCGATTTCGTGATGTAATCTTTGTATCGCAGTGTGAGCTAGATCATACACTTTTGGTTGAAGGGCACACTATATTCGTGTCCCTCAACTCCACAAACCCTGCGCGGAGGTCGAGATGGCTACGAATCAAACGCACTCAAGCGCTGACAGCCCAACGCATCCGCTTCTCGAGACGCTCCGCGAAATATCGGCTGCAGCCGAGGGTGCCTTCGCGTACAGCGTGAAGATTGTTTGCGGTAAACAGACCGGGGCAAACTGTTGTTGTGTCGCAGGCACCCGGCCGGGCCTGTACGCGACTGAGGTCAACATTCAAAATCTCAATTTCGCGCCCACGGGGGTTTTGAAGTTCGTCCAACCCTTGATCAACTTGG